>ERZ1034901.2008-NODE-2008-length-13386-cov-9.628160_pt1 | contig 13386 bp, 8 predicted proteins | sample MGYA00520628_ERZ1034901 | MGnify/ENA primary metagenome ERZ1034901 (study PRJEB33766, sample SAMN09781783) | gut metagenome | biome: gut microbiome | host: Homo sapiens | place: Madagascar | study: EMG produced TPA metagenomics assembly of the PRJNA485056 data... | reverse complement strand
TACATCTTCTCATAATGCCGACGAAACATCTGTTCTATGTCCTTTTCCTGTGTCATACACACTATATACAGTTGAGCAAAGAGAAAAACTAAGCAAAACAATGATTATTTTTGAAAAAATATAGATAAAGGTAATGCAAGCCATTACCTAACATACAAGTCATTACCGTAAAAATGATTATAGGGTAGCATAAACTGCTCTATGACGCATCTCAGTTTATACTACCCTAATTATCTATTTCAGAAGTTTCACAATGTTTTCAATATCAATACCGGTCATTGCCGAAATCTGTTCTTCTGTCATTCCTTTATCAAACAGAACCTTAGCCATATTGCGTAACTGCTCATCCTTCTGGGACAACTGCTCATCTTTCTGGGACAACTGCTCACTCTGCTGAGACAACTGCTCACTCTGCTGAGACAACTGCTCACTCTGCTGCGAAAGCTGTTCGTTCTGCTGCGATAGCTGTTCCTCTTGTTCCTTCAGTATTTTGTCTCGCTGCATGATGGCTGTGTCGCGGTCTTCGATGGCTTTATAGTATTCATCCTCAACGTTCATGTCCTGTCTCATCTCTGAGTTGGCAGCAGCAGCTGTGAGTTTATGCAGCACGTACAGCATGTCGTTGTCGTCAGCATACTTGTCCTCGTCTATCTTAAGCACCTGCTGCGTGTTGCCCTCCACTTGAGTTTGGTCGAACACGCTGAGCACCTTTTCCAGCCTGTTGTTCACATTGCCATGCAGAAGAGGAATCTGAACGATGATGCTGTTGTGGGTGAGACTCTCTACGAACGGCTCTTCGCTGCCTTCCTTCACAATGTTGCCGTTATAGTCAAACACGTCGTGATTTACGTACACTATCGGTTCTTTGATGTTCCCTACCTTATGTCCAAGGAGATATACAGCCACCATAGGATAGGCAAAGCCTTTCTCGTCTTCTTCGCGTATATTGTTTTTGTTGCTGTATTGCGCTCCAAGATACTGACGGAAACGGAGTGTTTCGGTATTGAGCCACGTCTTCTGCAGCTCAATCAGCACCACGCGGTCCTTCTCCACATCGCCTTCGCGCTCACGAACGGTAGCAGCAAAGTCAATGCGGAACATAGAGAGCGTGTCGCGTGTGGTGTTGCTGTATTCATGCGGACGTACCGTCACGTGCACCACTTCTTTCTTCAGCAAAGCCGACAGCATGGTCTTGGCTATGCGCTCGTCCTCCATGATGTATTTGAACACGGAGTCGTAAATCGGGTTGGCTACATGTATAAACATAACGTTCTGGTTTTATTGTTTTTACAAAAGTAGATAAAAATTCCGAAAAACGAGTCTGTTTGTTGCAATAAATCTAACGCATACGTATGGAAAGACATCCGCATCGTTTTACTCGTATCGTATAGCCTCTATCGGGTCGAGCTGTGCCGCCTTTTTTGCAGGATACCAGCCGAAGAACACTCCCGTGAACGTACATACGGCGAAGCTCATGACGATGCTCCAAGGTTGGATGAAGATGGGCCAATGAGCCACCAGCTTCACCGCATACGAGGCTCCGACGCCCAATGCCACACCGATGAGTCCACCCGTCACGCTGAGAAGTATGGCTTCGATGAGGAACTGATTGAGGATATCCACACCGCGAGCTCCAACGCTCATTCGCAGACCTATCTCGCGTGTTCGCTCCGTAACGCTGACATACATGATGTTCATGATGCCGATGCCTCCCACAATGAGCGAGATGCCTGCCACACAACCCAAGAGTATGGTCATCATGTCCGTAGTGGAGTTCATCATACTCGCCAGTTCTTCCTGCGAACGGATGTTGAAGTCGTCATCATCGGCAGCCTGCGTGTCGGTGGCTTCCTTCAGCTTATGATTGCGGCGAAGCACCATCGTAATCTCATCGATGGCCTTTTGGGTGAGATCTTCTGTTATGGCCGAGCAGGTTATGCCGCCAAGATAGGTCTGTGCGAGGATTCGCTTCATCACCGTCGTGTAAGGAGCAAGGACGAGGTCGTCCTGGTCCATACCCATCGAGTTGTATCCCTTCTTCTTCAACACTCCTATCACACGGAACGGAATGGAATTGAATCGTACCACCTTGCCCACAGGATCGGATCCGTCAGGGAAGAGATTGTCCACGACGGTCTGGCCGAGAATACACACCTTTGCACTTGCCTTTATGTCGGCATCGGTGAACATCTCGCCCTCATCCACAGACAACTGACGGATGGTGAGATAGTCCTGATTGACGCCATAAATGGAGGACGGCGTGTTGTTGTTGCCGTATATCCACTGGCCGCTGCTGTTGACCGTAGGACTGATACCCTGTATGAAGTGACATTCGTCCTTGAGCGACTCGTAGTCTGTGAGCTTCAATGTCTCCATAGACGAAGCGTCCTGCCTTACACCTCCCGGGCCACGGTCGGCTCCCGGACTGATCATAATCATATTTGAGCCCATCTCCGCGATATTAGCCTGGATGCTCTTCTTTGATCCTTGGCCTATGGCAAGCATCGTGATGACCGACGCCACACCGATGATAATGCCAAGTGCGGTGAGGAACGACCTCAATTTGTTGGCGGCAATGGCGCGGAGGGCTATTTTAAAAAGATTGCTATAGTTCATTTCTTATAGGTTAAAAATGTTACTCACTGAACCTTCGCTCCCATTACTCATCCGAATTGGCAGGCAATGCCGCCAGTCCGTCCGCAGCCGAGAGGATGTTATGGTTATACTCGTCACTGATGACATGTCCGTCACGCAGCATGATATTGCGCGAAGAATAATTGGCGATGTCCGGATTATGGGTCACGAAGATGATGGTTCTGCCCGCGGCGTGGAGTTTCTGGAAGAGGATGAGAATCTCGAACGACGTACGTGTGTCGAGGTTTCCGGTTGCCTCGTCAGCAAGAATGACGGCAGGATCGTTAACCAAAGCGCGGGCAATGGCCACACGCTGCATCTGTCCGCCGGACATCTGGTTCGACTTATGATAGAGTCGCTCGCCGAGGCCCACAGCCTGCAGCGCCTTAATGGCACGCTCCTCGCGCTCCTTGGCACTAACCGAAGCGTTATACATCAACGGCAATTCCACATTCTCCACACTCGTGGTCTTCGGCAGAAGGTTATAGTTCTGGAAGATGAAGCCTATCTTACGGTTACGCAATACGGCACGCTGCGACTTCGACATCGTCCTGACGCTGACACCGTCAAGATAATACTCGCCTGAGCTGGGCGTATCAAGGCATCCAAGCTGGTTGAGAAGAGTGGACTTGCCCGAACCCGACTTTCCCATAATGGTGACAAACTCGCCCTCATATATCTTGAACGAGACACCACGCAGCGCATGTACCGTCTCGTCGCCGACGAGAAAGTCGCGCTTTACGTTGTCAAGCTCTATTACTACTTTCTTTTCGTCCATATCAGTATTGATTATTTTTTCTTGTTCTTTCCCGGAGGGCCTGGTGCAAACGGGCTGCTTTCACCGCCAGCAGCTTCTGCCTGAGGCTCCTCGCCTCCAATGACGCTGAGTCCGGTAACCACCTTTATGCCAGCCTGCACACCACCAATAATCTGTGTATTTGTACCGTCAGCCATACCGATGTTCACCTTATGCGCAACAATGCTGTTGCCCTCAATGGTCCATACCTTGTTCTTTGCGCCCTGCACGTCCACAATCTTCATCTTGCCGACAGTCTCCTTTGTAGGCGTAAAGCGCAGAGCCTTTGACGGAACGGCAAGCACACCCTTGCGCTCTGCAGTATAAATGGTGACGTTGGCTGTAAGACCCGGCTTAAGCTTCAGGTCGGCGTTTGGGGCAGAGATAACCACCTCGTAGGTGACCACATTATTAGTAGTGGTGGCTTCCTGACGCACCTGCTTTACAGTGCCCTCGAAGGTGTCATCAGGATAAGCGTCCACGGTGAAGCTGACACGCTCGCCTTCCTTCACGTCGCCTATGTCCGCCTCGTCCACATCAGCCACCACCTGCATGTTTGTTAAGTCCTGAGCGATGGTGAAGAGTTCCGGCGTAGAGAAGCTGGCTGCCACAGTCTGACCTTCTTCCACTGACTTGGAGAGCACCACGCCATCAATTGGTGACGTGATGGTGGCGTAACCGAGATTGGTCTGCGCGCGCTGCACCTCCTCTTTGGCTGAAGCCACCTGCTCCACAGCCTGACGATACGAAAGCTTGGCATTGTCATAATCGTCGGCTGCCACAAGTCCCTTCTGGAAAAGAGTCTGATAGCGCTTGTAGTTTGCGGTCTGATAGTTGAGCTGGCTCTGCGCGGTGGCAAGCTGCGTCTTGGCAGTGGCAAGCTGACTGAGAAGGTTGGTCTTATCGAGCTCGGCAATCACCTGTCCCTTCTTCACCACTGAATTGTAGTCAACATAGAGCTTGCTGACGATGCCACTCACCTGCGTACCCACCGTGACGGAGGTCACCGGTTCAATCGTACCGGTGGCAGTAATGCTGTTCTGGATGTTTGCCGACGCGACAGGAGCCGTGTCAAACGAAATCTGCTGCTCTTTCTTGCCGCCTGAGAATGCCCATACGGCAACTGCGATGATAGCGACAATAGCCACTACCACCCATACCTTGCTTAATTTTTTCATCTCTCTAATATAAATCTCTAATTATTATTACTCTTTATAAAATCTCTATTTTATAAGGTTAGCTTGATTTGTTATGCAAACTGTAGTAGCTGCGGGCATTCCTGCCCGCGGCACTGCAGTTCAGTTAGTATTTACTAATTACTTTATCTCTCCTGTACGATAGAAGTCCAGCATGTTAAGGTTAAGGATTGCGAGATACTTGCTCTGAAGTTCGTTCTGCTGAGCTTGCAAAAGGTTGGTCTTGCCAGTCATCAACTCCACAATGTTCTTCAGACCTTGGTTGAACTGTTCGGACAGCAACTCGTAGCTTGCCTGTGCGCTCTCCGTAGATACGCGTGCCGCCTTAAACTTGTTCTGATTGTTGACAGCTTGCAGCCAGTAGTTCTCCACAGTTGAATAAAGAGTGGTCTGCTTGTCCTGCAGGTCGAGCAGGTAGCTCTCCTTCTGAAGCATCGCCTTGTTTACGGATGTCTTTGTCTTGCGGTTATCGAAGAGCGGGATGCTCACCGACACTCCACCGCCAACCGTGAAGTTGTTCTTCATCTGGTTGCCCCATCCGTTCTGACTCATAGAAGTGGTGGAAGTGGACAGTCCTGCATTCAGGCTTACAGTTGGCATCTTGCCTGCCTTTGCAATCTTAACGCTAAGGTCGCTGCTCTCGATGCCGAGCTTTGCGTTCTGGATTTCCGGACGTTGCGCCAACGCCGCCGTATAAACGTCGTTCATAGCGGGCACCTCCTTGAGCGCCATTTCGTCTGTAGTAGAAGGTATCGCTACGTCAAACTCGTCGTTGTCGGCTATCTGCAGCAACTGCTTCAGCTGTCGCTTATAGTTGTGCAGATTGCTCTCCGCCTCCACAATGCTATACTCGTCGTTGGCTCTCTGTGCGGTCAGCTGTGCCAGGTCTGCTTTGCTCATCTTTCCCACCGACACCATTGTCTTGCCACGCTCCTCATTGGTTTGGCTGACCTTAAGGCTCTCCTTCGTGACGGAGATGGCCTCATCAGAATAGAGTATCTGGACGTAGAGTTGGGCTATCTGCTCGAGCACGTTGTTGGCTGTGACAGCCGAATCGAGGCGTGCCTGCTCTGCAGCGAGCTTATTCAGCTTGACAGTATTGGTGTTTTGTCCGCCGTTCCACACAGTCCAGTTGCCCGACAACGAGTAAGAACCGTTGTAATACACCTTCTTCACGTCTGCCTGAACCTTATTTCCGGCAATCATTGCCGAGCCCTGTTCAGGCCACGGATTATAGCTTACGTTCTGTGATGTTGACAGACTAAGGGAAGGTAGCAAGGCTGACTGGCTCTGCTTTATGTCCTCAAGGGCAGAAAGCTGCTGCACCTTGGCTTTCTGCAACTGGATGTTATTTGCCAAGGCATAATCAATACAATCCTTCAGCGACCACTGTCTTGCTGCGCATTCCGTTGGCATCGACATAAGCATAAGGCCTGCCATTGACGCCATTGCTATTGTTCTCTTTGATAAAATCATGTTTGTTTGAATATGTGTGTAATTCTAAACTAATAATATACTTTTATAATCTCTCTGACTTCTTAGATATAGATATCGGTCAGAAAGTTTATTCAGACTACTTAATATTAACAAATGTTTGGATTACTTCAGACGTATTTTGTAATTGGCGATATACATCACCGCCACAATCGCCGGCGCCACGTACATCCATGACGACATTACGAAGAACTGACGGTAACCTATGTTTTCCTCCAAAATGCCGGTCATGCCGCCACATAGCGTTGCTACAACAGCCATCACGCCAAGCATGACGGAACGACGACACACCTCTCCCCTGCCGCTCGCAGCGAAACGGGCGGTCACAGCGGACAATGCTGCAAAGCCAACGCCAGCCGCAACACCTGCAATACTGAACAAGAGGCAGACTATTGCAAGCGAGACGAAAAGATTGAAGCTCATATAAAGGGCTGCCAGACTCGGACCTGAGAAGAGCACAGTCATCGGCAGAAGGCACAGACGCAGCCCGTACTTACGACACAACCTTGTGCCAAGGACGTTTCCGAAGAACACAGCGCCTACGCTTACCGTACCTACGATGAGCGCAAACTCCTGCGGCGACATGCCAAGACCGCCGTTATGGGGCATGTCAATGACGAAGAGCGGGATGCCAAGAAGAGGGAAGGACGCCGCCAACGCGAACGAAGCCATGAGCAATAGGCTGACACGGTTGGACGAACCGGCAAGGATGCCGTTCAAGGCTTCCTCATATTCGCCCTTGTGCAGACCGAAAAGGTCGCTTTCCGGGTATGCGGGATGTGGTCTGACGGGAAGGAAGATGCTGTGCCAGAGCCAAAGAAAGAAAAAGATGCCAGCCATAACGTAGAACACAAGGCTCCACGAATAGCGTATGTTTCGGGTCAACACCTCCATATTACCTGCCACCATAGCCATGCAGCCAATGCCAAACAGCATGGCTACACCACGAAACAGCTTCACTATAAGCGTATGTAAGCCCGGCAACGGAGGACATAAAGGAAGGTAAAAGCGCTCCACAGCAATACGGTGGAGAACGATGGAGAATGTGAAGAAGGGCAAAAGACAAAGCGTACCCTCAAGTCGATAAGGCGTAGGAATGACGAAAGCCACACCCCATAACGCCAAGGCAGAGATAAACTCGGACGTGAGTATCCATACTTTAGTGGTGCCGCGGAAGTGTGCCACGACCTTCTCCAGCAACGGACGCAGCGAGAATGGTATGCAGAGCAACGCCAGAACAAGCGTGGTCTGGCTGTTGTTCAGACCGAAACGGCGCAGCATCACAAGCAAAAGCACAACGACAGCCATCGAAACACCATCGCTGAAGGACAGCGACGGGAGCCATAACCAGCTTACACGACGCGGCACACGCTGCCCTCCCTGCCCCTCTGTCTGAGGCTGGGAAGAAAGCGTGCAAGGCGTATCGCCAGTATGGTTATGGTCTGTCATTGGCTTTTATTTATTATTTACTTCTTTCCGAAGTCGGGATCAATCTTCAGAAAGGCGGTTACGAGGAACGTTATCAGGCAGCATGCCATGACGATGATGAAGAACATCTGGTAACCTACAAGGTCCTTTATGTATCCCGACACCATGCCGGGGAGCATCAGTCCGAGGTAAGAGATGCCGGTGCATATCGAGTAATGCGACGTGCGGAACTTTCCCTGACTGTAGTAAAGCATGTAAAGCGTGAGAACGGTGAATCCGAGTCCGTAGCCAAACTGCTCGATGAAGAGGCAGGTTGACACCACCCAAAGGTTGGATGTGAGCGTGTAACTCAGGAGAATGTACACGGCGTCGGGCAGCGTTATGGCGCAAACCATAGGCCAAAGCCACTTCTTCATGCCGTCCCTGCTGACCAGCACGCCTCCCAATATGCCTCCAAGCAACAAGCCTATCAGTCCGACCGTGCCCTGCGCCAGACCGTATTCTTCCGGCGTGAGTCCCAGTCCGCCTTCGGCATTGGAACGCATTAGGAAGGTCTTGGTCATCGTATTGAGCAGAGCCTCCGGGAATCTGTAGAGCAGCAGGAAGAGCATTACGAAGAGCGTTTCCTTCAAGCCGAACTTGCAGAAGAACGAGCCGATGATGGTACGCAGCTCATGCGCCACCTCAGACACGCTCTTCTCCGAACTGACGTCTTCCGCCGGTCGAGGCATCATCTTGCAATGGTATAAGTAGATGCCGATGAAGATGGCTGCAAGGGCGTAGAATATAAGGGTCCACGTATATACGATGGTCATGTGGAAATGATGCTCCAGCAATCCTGCCAGCGACACAAGCGCGCCATTCACGAATATCACGGCAAGGCGATAGAACGTATTGCGCAGACCTACATACTTCGACTGGTTGTGAGCGTCGAGTTCTATCATGTAGAAGCCGTCCGCCGAAATGTCGTGTGTGGCACTGGCGAACGCCATCAGGAACAGGAAAGCCATCGAACCCTGGAACCACAAGGCTGTGGGCAGCGTGAAGGCAATGCCGGCAAGGGCGCTACCCATAAGCAGCTGCATTGCCAGCACCCACCAACGCTTGGTCTTGAGAAGGTCGATGAACGGGCTCCACAACGGCTTTATCACCCATGGCAGGGCGAGCCAGCCGGTATAGAGTCCCACCTCCGCATCGCTAAGCCCCATCTGCATATACATAACAATGGAGAGGGCAGTGACGACCACATTGGGCAAGCCTTCCGCAAAGTATAACGTGGGAATCCATGCCCACGGACTCGTCTTCTTCATATTCAGATCTTTATTTGTATATCTTCTTTATCTCCGCACCCTTATAATAATGTAAGAGGATGCTGTCGTAGCTGTATCCGTTGGCACCCATCACGGCTGCACCAATCTGACACATGCCCACTCCGTGACCCCAACCGGCTCCGGTCAGGCGGAATTTCTGAGGAACGCCGTCCTTAACGTCCAGCTTGTCCACTACGAAGGCGCTACTATAGAGATGTGTCTCGCTGAGGGCTCGTCTTATCTCCAGCTCCTTGCCGATGGTGAAGCTGCGCTCCGAACCTACAATCTTCAATCGGCAGAGACGTCCGCTTCGTCCGCGCTCCACTGGTTGGAGGTCGAGGATGTCACCGAAGTCCATCTTCAGCTTTTCAGCAATAAGACTCTTCAGCTGCTCCTGCGTATATTCCACATGCCAACGATAGAAGTCAGTAGTCTCCTGATCGTAGTCGTTGAGCACCTCGGAAAGTATGGTCTTGTCCGTAGTGTTGCAGAACGACTCCGGCGACGTGCGTATCCAGCGTTCCGCCTCTGCCTCAACGGTAAGGTCTGGCAGCGCCGGCTGTCCCTTAGCGTCAGCCACCGACACAAGATAAGGCTTGCGAATGTTCTCCCAGCAGTACTGGAATTCCTCCGTTGCACCGCCGCAGCACTTACTGAAACGGGCGTCGCATATCTCGTCGCCACTCATCAGTATCTGTCCGCGTGTGGCAAGCACAGCCTGCGCCACCTTCGGACTCGTGGCCTTGGTGATGCCCTGATAACGCTGACAATGGTCGTCGGCGCAGACATCGAAGATGGTGTGGTCCTCACGGTCATACCACTTCACCAGCTCGTCGTCCTTGCGGATGAACGAGAAGAAGCCGTTCTGACCGGCGCTGGTCTGATGTTCGCGTCGCTGTTCTATCTGAGAGAGAAGCCAAGAGCGCGATATTACGGCGTGAGCCTTGAGCAGTTCCTCACTGGACGTGGCGCTCATCTCGCTGGAGATGACGCTCTCCAGATACGACTCCACTGGCAGTTCGTTTATGGCGCAGACCTTATCCGAGTCGACCACAAGGCGCAGCGTTCCGAGGAAGGTCTGCGTCTCCTGTCGTTCCCAATGGAAGTTTACGCCGATGGTGACGTCGTGCAAAGAGAACGAAGCGTTCTGCTGTTGCGGAATGAATGTCAGCTCGCGATATTGCGTGCCGTTCCAAAGGATGGCTCCTTCGCTGAACTCCACCACCTGTTCGCCGTCAATAAGATTTCCCTTTGCCATATACGGGCCGTTAAGCGAGAAGGCTATCCTTGCTCCACTTACGATGCCTACGGATACGTTAGGCTGCTTTCCTGCGAAATGGTCATTGGCAGAAGCCTTTCCTGCCGCAATGGTGCGCAGCTTGTCGGCTATCTCGTCATAGTCTGCCTTGGTAATGCCACACTCCTGTATGATGCTGACAGCCTCTTCCGGCGTGATTTGCTCGAAGTCGGTCTGACGTGGAGTAACGATGAAGCCCGACATATCGAGCGCTCCAGGGCTTACCAGACGCTGCTCCTCACCCTCTGCAAAGTAACAGTCAGGGCGATGCTTGCGACGCGGGATTACCACCACCTGATAGTCGCTGCCGTCGCGCCATGCCACGATGTTCATCATCGGCTCCGTGTCGCCGCCGTGCATAGGCAGCGCAGAATATAGCACACGGAAGAGTTGTTCGCCAGCCGACTGGTCTGATGTGCATATGGCAAATACGGGTACGGCAAAACCGCGCACGCCTACAATGTCGCCATGTCCTTCCTTCTTGACAAGCACCTCGCAGTCGCGGCTCAGTCTGGGCCATTCGGTCTGCAAAGGCAGCATGCCGGAGCATATAGCCTGGAAGTGCATGTGGTCTGGTGCCGAAGCTCCACACTTCGGGCCGTTATAGAACACGGTCAGTGAGGGATATGCATTCAGTAGACGATAAATCTCGCCGTAGTTCAGTCCGATGCTCTGCGGACGGTGTGCACGCAGAGGTATGGTGAAGTGCTGCGGCATGATGGGGAACGGATTGACAAGCAGCGTGAAGTTCTTGTCCACCTGCTTCTGCATCTGCTCCTTCGGGCGGTTATGCTCACAGAGGAAACACGGGCGCTTGGCTATGGTCTTCTTGTCGATGGCAGCACCGGTGGATACGATTCGTGCCGGATTGAACTGCACCTTCATCGTCTGCTCGCCACTTGCCAGTTCGCGTGTCTTCACGTTGCGGAGGTCATGATAGTGCTCACGTGCACTCTCCCACACCTCCAGCTGACGATTGAAGAAGCGTTGCAGCGAATTGTCGGCAGAGATGTCTGCCTTGCCCTGTGAGAGCTGCTGGCGTGCCGACACCTCAAGCGTGCGCAAGCGGTCCTTATATAGGTTGTTGGCGTTCTGTCGTTCGATGCTGAGAGCAGAGTCGCTGTTGCCATCCCAGCGGCGGCAGAGATACAGCTCGTCGTAGATTCTGCCAATGCGATACTTGCGGCTGAAGGCAAGTCCGACAGCATAATCCTCGCCGTAGCTGGTGTTAGGGAACTGAATCTGGCGGAGTATTGGCGTAAAGAAAGCTCTTGGCGCTCCGAGTCCGTTGATGCGCAGGGCGTTGTTAGGTCCGTTATGGTCGGTCCACTCGGCATGGTCTATAAGTCCCGGCGGCAATGTCTCGAGCTTGAAGTTGCACATGCGGTAAGATCCTACAATCATCGCCGCTCCCTGCTTATGGAATTCGTCCACGATGCGCTGCAATGTCTTGGGCGAGGAATAGAGATCGTCGCTGTCGAGCTGTACGGCAAAGCGTCCGCAGCGCTGGTCGGTCGTGGCAACGTTCCAACATCCTCCGATGCCGAGATCGGTACGTTCGGGGATGATATGCACGAGACGCTGGTCATTGGCAGCGATGTCGCTGAGAATCTGCGTGGTAGAGTCGGTGGAATGATTGTCCACCACGATGACGTTATACTTGAATGTGGTTTTCTGTTCAAGGGCTGAATGCACGGCGTCTGCAATGGTGCGCTCACGGTTGTAGACGGGTATGACGACTGTTGCCTCGCACGCGAAGTCCTGCTCGCTGAAGTCGGGCTTCAGGTAAGACGACGTGTCTACCGTTGCACCTATCTTTTCAAGATGTCGGGTAACCACCTGCTCCATCTCCACCTGCACTTCACGGTTGCGCGGATTGACATAGTCGAACTGGCGTTCTCCACTCTTTCTGTTGTCCGTCTCCACCTGAGTGTAGAGATATTCGTTAATGTGGAAGAGCGGTGCCTTTCTGCTTATGTAAAGGCGGAGGTCATAAAATCCTGCCCAGTTATATTCGGGGCGCTTGCTGGCTGCATAGGCGTGGAGTAGCGACGAGCGTATAAGGACCAGCTGTCCGAAGTCGAAGTCGTCGCGAAGGCTTCCCGTCTGATAGTCGATGGCGGGATGACGCTCCACCCCACTCTCCTTCTTCACGTAGCTGTCTGCATACACCAAGCCGGCACAACTGTCCGTAGCCACGCGCAGCATACGCTCCAATGCGTTCAGTCCGAGGTCCACGGGGGTGGTCTTCAGGCTTATGAGCACGTATTCGGCGTCGGTATGCTCCTCAATGGTGAGCATGGTCTTGGTGGAAAGAAGCGAGTCTACTGTTATCTTCGTACAGTCCGCTGGCAACATGGTATCAGAACTGCCGTTCTCCTCCGCACATTCTTGTGCATCGGTAACAAGAAGGTTTATATGCTGGATTGTCTTGCTTTCTCTGAGTGTCTGCAGCGTCTTGCCGAGCGTATCGGCATCGCTGCACGGCAGAAAGCAGTCTATTTTCTCTCTCATATCATTTTCGGTTTGTTGTAAAGAGTGTTTAAGATACTGCAAATTTAGCGATTTTATTCTTCAATAAAGAAGAAAACTCCATATAAATAACACGGTTCTTCTGCTTGGACAATGAATCAACCAAAATGCCAACTTTCTCGTCAGAAACATTTGGATTCTCAAAGCTTTCCACTATCTTTGCAGCAAAAACTTAAGATATGGGGTTCTTTCAATCTACCAAAAATCAAGTAGGAAGAGATTTAGGTAAAGTTATTAGTAATGCTGTTTTTGGTGATAAACATGCATCAGTATATAGACGTGCTCAATCAAAAGCACGTCAGGAGCAACATGAAGAACAGATTCATCAAAATCAGTTGAATGGTTTGAATCGTGCAGTTCTTGATAATGTAGACAAAGTATTGGGAACAACCGTGTCAAATGATGTAAATGATATTTGTAACACATTGGATTTGTTCCATTCTCAGATGTTAATAAACGGATGGAAACCTATTATATTTGGTGATGGAACTGATGAAAATAGGATTAACAATAAATATCCCGACGCTTGCTATTATAAATTTAAGCAACTTTTATTCAAATTGAAAGCATCAAATTGCAATCAAGATATTTACGACCATTATTATGGAATATATAAAACTCTCAATAGAAAAAAAATATGGGGAAAATTTAGTAGATTGTTCCTATTTATTTTCTTTTGGATTGCTCTTGCTATTTTTT
>ERZ1034901.2002-NODE-2002-length-13406-cov-6.457494_pt1 | contig 13406 bp, 10 predicted proteins | sample MGYA00520628_ERZ1034901 | MGnify/ENA primary metagenome ERZ1034901 (study PRJEB33766, sample SAMN09781783) | gut metagenome | biome: gut microbiome | host: Homo sapiens | place: Madagascar | study: EMG produced TPA metagenomics assembly of the PRJNA485056 data... | reverse complement strand
GGTATCGTTAAAACTCTTAAAGATGGATTCTCTGGAGCTGGCAAGTGGCTTGGTAAGACATGGGATGGCATGAAGAAGACCTGGACGGGTGCAATGGATTCAATGACCAAGAGCACCAAGAAAGGCTTTGAAAAAACCAAGACTTACTTCACAGGCGGTGAGAAAGGTATTAAAGCCTTCACTAACACCGCTAAAAAATTGCTTGTCCTTTCGAATCCAGTAGTCGCTGGGTTTGAGTTGATGTATAAGCACAACAAACCATTCAAGAAATTTGTTGATAGTACCGTGGACCATGTTAAAGATATGGCTAAAGGCGTTGCAAAACATATGAGTAGCCTTAAGAAAGATTGGGGCGAAAAGTGGGAAAACGTCAAGAAATTCGCATCTAAAACGTGGGAAGGTATCAAGGGCAATGCCACTGAAGCAATGACCGCTCTTGGTAAGGATATCGACAAACATCACAAGGGTATCAATAAGAACTGGTTTGACGGTTGGGAAAACTCTAAGAAATTCCTATCTAAAAAATGGGATGAAATCGGAGCTTTAACACAAGAGAAATTCGGTGTTAACATTACCAAACTAATCACGGATGCCTTAACCAATATCGGTAAATTCTTCAAAGACACTTGGGAAAACGTGAAAAAAGGATTTGGCGAAATGTGGGACGGCATGAAGAAGCTTGCCGGAGACGGTATTAATGCTGTCATTGCCTTGCCAAACGCTGGTATCGACGGTATTAACAAACTGATTTCTGACTTTGGCGGTAGCAAAGAAGCTATCTCTAAAATTCCGAAAGTTAAGTTTGCCGGTGGTACTGGTATGTTTAGCTCATACCGAAACCCAATCACTAAACCTACGTTAGCTACTCTAAACGATGGGTATGATAGCCCAGAGACTAACAACCAAGAAATGGTTATTTTACCTAATGGTAAGTCATTCTTGCCACAGGGTCGCAACGTTGAATACCTCTTGCCTGCTGGTTCGGAAGTGATTAATGCTAGTGAGTTAGCTATGCTTATGGGCGTAGAACGTGGAGCTTTTGCAAAGGGTACTGGTTTCTGGTCTAAAATCTGGGATACAGCTACTAACGTGGCTGGCTCAGTGTGGGATACCATGAAGAACGGTGTTGACAAATTCATGAAAATGATTGAATTTGTGACCGATGTCGTTAAAGACCCTGTTGGATCATTGGCTAAGAAATTCAGTCCTAACGCTGATAAGTTAGCGGGTATGTTTAACCCACTCGGTAACGCACTGTATAAGAAACCAGTTGAAGAAGCTAAGAACTGGTGGAAAGAACTTTGGTCTATGGCTAATGCCTCAATGGATGAAGGCACGGTGGCAATGGGTGCTAAAGGTGATGACTATCGATTTAAAGACAAGGCTAAAGATGCTGGTGCTGACCCTTGGGGTTACTTCTATCGTGAGTGTGTATCCTTCGTTGCCAGCCGTTTGGCTAACCTTGGTGTTAAACCTAGCTTGTTTAGTCACCTCGGTAATGGTAATCAATGGATTTCTGCCAGCGTACCACACTTAAGCAGACCTAAACCGGGTACGGTAGCGGTTTATACTGGTGGTCCAGTATCGAGCAACCACGTTGACTTTGTAACGGCAGTACATGGCGACACCTACGATGGTGAAGAATACAACTATGGCGGTAACGGTCAGTATCACCAATACGCCGGACGTCATATCTCTAACGCTGCTACGTTCCTTGATTTCGGGGTGCGTGATAGTGGCGGTGGGGGTGAAGATAACAGTAAACCACTTAAGGACCGCAACAGTCCACTTCAAACCTTGATTAAACGCCAAGTTGGTGGCATGTTTGACTGGATTAAGAAAACCCTTGGTCCATTGTTAAGTCCTGCCGGGGGCGGTGAAGATGGCCCTCAAGGTACTGGTGTAGCTAGATGGCGTGAATCGGTTGTTAGAGCATTGAAGGCAAACGGTATTGAACCGAACGATTTCCGTGTATCTAAGATTTTGGCAACCATCCAGCGTGAATCGGGTGGTAATCCGAATGTGCAAAATAACTGGGATAGTAACGCTAGAGCTGGTACACCGTCTATTGGTTTGATGCAAACCATCCAACCAACATTTGACGCTTACAAACACGCAGGACACAACAATATCCGTAATGGTTATGATAACTTGCTTGCTGCGATTAACTACATCAAGCATCGTTACGGTACATCGGATGCAGCGTTTAACCGTGTAGCCGCTTATGGCTATGCTAACGGTGGTCTAGTCCACAAAAACGGTGTTTATGAACTAGCTGAAGGCGACATGCCAGAGTATGTCATCCCAACGGATATTGCCAAACGTGGTAGAGCATGGCAATTACTTACTGAAGCAGTGGCACGCTTTGCGGGAGATGCCCCACAAGGTAACCACAATGGCAATCCAGACCGTGAGCGTGTTTCTATGCTTGAAAGTAAGCTAGATATCATGATTGACTTACTTGGTCAATTGGTAACTAATGGCTCTAACCCTATCGAAGTTAGAAACATCATCGATGGTAGAAGTGTGTCAAACGGCCTAGCACCATTCATGACTAAGGCGACAAACGATTATGAGCGCAGACAAGCGCTGTTAGGAGGTAGCATTATTTGATAGGAATGTCAGTAATTTTTGACGGTAAAAACTTAACCGAATTATTTAATGAAGGGCAAGGGCGTACCGTTCCAGTAGATGTCACAAAAAACGTGGCATCTAACTTTAACAATAACTATCAAGACCAAGGGCGTAGGCGTTATGGTCAGCAATTCCTATACAGTACCTTGTCAGTTAAGCAGATTCAAGTATCGTTCACACTCGTAGGAAACTACGACTACTTTAATACCATTGCTGAAACGCTGGGCGGTTATCTCAATGTTGATAAACCAAAAACATTGATTTTTGGGGACGAACCTAACAAAGTTTGGGAAGCTATCCCGTCTGGTCAAGCGTCCTTAACGGTTGATAAGAACACTTCACCAATTACTGCCACAGTAACGGTTACGTTCGATGTTCCAAAAAGCTACGGTGAAAACAAAGCGCAAGCCTTAGTAAGTAGTGACGGTGAAACGAAATACGGAAGTATTAAGAAAGTTTCAACCGGACATTACAAAGCGACCTTGAAAAACTTTGGTACGGCTGAAACCTACCCAGATATTAAACTGAAATTCAACTCGGATAATGGCTGGGTTGGGATTGTTAAATCTTCTAGCGAAAGCTATGAGATTGGCAATCCTAATGAAGCTGATATGCAAGATGTCAAGCGTTCGGAAGTCCTTTTGGACTATCGAGACGAAAACGGCATTCGAAAAGGTTTTTCAAGTGGTTCGAAAAATAACGGTATCTTTAACGACAATAGTGCTGATTTAAACGGAACATTGGGGATTGTCGATGTGTTTAACCGCCCAAATATCGCATTGACTTCAAGAGGAAACGGAAGTAAGTTTCTTCAAGGTGGCTCGATTTCTTGGGATATTCCAGCGGATTCAAACGGTGAAAGAGGTTCACTAAACGACTATATTTGGTGGAGACAAGTCTTTTGGTTAGGGCTACCTAGCCAGTATGGATACCTCAAAATTTGTGTTTCAGATGACCAAGGAAGGTTCCTTTACGGTGTTGAGTCCAAGAAGAAAGAAAATGGGCTAGGTTGTGATTACAATATCATGACCACTGATGGCAAAGGTAGTTATCAAATTATTGACAGTAGGCATTTTTTGGGGACACATTTAGACGAACACAATCCATTTAACGCTCAGCGTGGGTGGTCTGATATGGCACGTAGAGACGACGAATTAATTTTCTATTGGTGGGGTTCTTATCTAAAATATAAAGTTCCTATCTTGAAAGGTCGCAAGTCGGCTAAAGTTAGTATTTTGCTATCCGGTGTTGGCCAAACTCCACTTGTAACCCACATGTACGTTGATAAATTCTGTTATCGCAAAGATTTCGTTAGTGCTACTGAGGATATTCCCAACCGATTTAGCAAGGGCTCAGTGTTGGAAGTGGACATGGCTAAAGGTAAAACTCTAGTCGATAACTTGCCAGCATCTAACGAGCTAACTTACTTATCCGAGCCGTTCAGTATCGGCACTGGTGAAACTGAAATCGATATCTACACGTCTAGTTGGACAAGGACTGACCCAACGATTGAAATAACTTGGAAGGAGCGTTTTGTTTAATGCAAATTTGGATTCATGATAAGAATATGCGCAAGGTGTGTGCGTTAAACAACAACGTTCCTGGAATGTTGCCGTATTCAAACAGTCAATGGCACACTTATCTTGAATATTCAACTAGCACGTTTGATTTTATGATTCCCAAAATCGTAAACGGAAAACTGCACGACGATGTGAAATACATCAATGATCAGATGTATGTATCTTTTTTCTACGATAACAACTATCATGTTTTCTATGTATCTCAACTTGTCGAGAATGACACGAGCTTTCAAGTGACTTGTAACAACACTAACCTTGAGTTAGCGATGGAATCTGCGCAGTCTCGTAAGTCTGATAAACCACAGAATATTGCTTGGTATTTGAAGGAGCTAGACTTATTAGGGAATGCTGGTCTTGAGATTGGAATCAATGAAATCGCTGATAAAACAAGGACTATCACGTTCGATTCTCAAAACGGCACTAAACTAGAGCAGCTCCATAGCTTAATGAATCAGTTTGATGCAGAGTTCGTTTTTCGTACCGAGTTAAATCGAGATGGCACAATCAAGCGTTTTACTATCGACATCTACCAACGAGCAGACGATACCCATCATGGCATCGGTAAGGTCAGAGGTGATGTTATCCTTTATTACCAAAGCGGTTTAAAAGGCGTTCAAGTTGCTAGCGATAAAACCCAACTATTCAACGCTGGGTATTTTGTCGGTCAAGAAGGAACTAACCTTGAAAACGTAGAGTTTGAGGAAAAGAACGAGTTAGGGCAAGTAGAGTTCTACTCACGAAAAGGCAGCCCGATGGTCTATGCTCCAATATCCTTGGAAAAATATCCATCAACGTTAAGAGATAGCGACACAGACAGATGGACACGTAAGGACTTCGAAACCGAGTACAAGGATGTCAATGCACTAAAAGGCTACGCATTGCGTACCATTAAGCAATACGCTTACCCACTATTGACCTATACTGTTGATGTTCAATCTAGTTTCGTTGAAAATTACAAGGACATTAACTTAGGTGATACTGTTAAAATTATCAACAACAACTTTAGGGATGGTCTAGCCCTTGAAGCTCGTGTTTCTGAAATGGTAATCAGTTTTGATATGCCATTGAATAATTCAGTAGTATTTACCAATTTCAGAAAAATAGCTAACAACCCGTCTAGCAGTTTGCAACAACGTATTGATGAAATCGCAGCCAGAGCCTTGCCATATCGTGTTGAGATCACGACAACAAACGGAACAGCATTCAAGAATGGCGTTGGTCGTTCTACCGTTCGTCCAGTCTTGAAACAAGGTGATAAGACAGTTAACGCTACATGGCGTTTCGTGATTGACGGTGCTATTAAGTATGTGGGCATGACCTATGACATGGTGGCATCACAGATTACCCAACCAACTGCCTTAACGGTTTCAGCGTGGGTAGATAATAAAGAAGTAGCTTCAGAGGAAGTTACTTTTTTAAATGTCTCAGACGGTCGAAATGGCGTTAAGGGAGATAAAGGCGACCCAGGACCACAAGGACCTAAAGGCGACAGAGGTAATGACGGCTTACCGGGTAAAAACGGAGTAGGCTTGAAAACTACCACGATTACCTATGGTATGAGTGATAGTGATACTGCAATGCCTACAAGCTGGACTTCCAACCCGCCAATCTTAGTTAAAGGTAAATACCTATGGACTAAAACACAGTGGATGTATACTGATTCCTCTAGTGAAACGGGATATCAAAAAACCTATGTCGCCAGAGATGGTAACGATGGTAATAATGGTATTGCCGGAAAAGATGGGGTTGGTATTCGTAGCACCACCATTACTTATGCGCAAGGCACATCGGGCACGGTAGCACCAACAAGCGGTTGGAATAGTCAAGTGCCAAACGTGCCGGCTGGGCAATTCCTTTGGACTAAGACAGTTTGGACTTACACTGATAACACGAATGAAACTGGATACTCAGTTTCTAAAATCGGTGAGCAAGGTCCAAAAGGAAATGATGGTGCCAAGGGAGACCGTGGAGACCAAGGCCCTAGAGGCTTACCGGGCGAACGTGGTCCACAAGGTTTACAAGGACAAAAAGGCGACCAAGGTATTCCTGGCGTTAAGGGTGCTGACGGTAAAACACAGTATACCCACATAGCTTATGCTGATACAGTTTCCGGTGGTGGTTTCAGTCAAACCGATACTACCAAGGCATTCATTGGCATGTATCAAGATTTCAATGCCACTGATAGCAGAAACCCTCAAGATTACCGCTGGAGCAAATGGAAGGGTAGCGATGGGCGTGACGGTATCCCCGGTAAGGCTGGAGCCGACGGACGAACGCCTTACGTTCACTTTGCCTACGCTGATAGTGCCGATGGTCGAACTGGTTTCAGTCTGACACAGAATGGCAATAAACGCTATTTGGGCGTATGTACCAACTTCAATCAAGCGGACAGCACCAACCCAGCTGACTACACTTGGAATGATATGGTTGGTAGCGTGTCGGTTGGTGGTGAAAACTTAATAACCAACTCAGCATTCCCAGAAAATCTTGAGAATTGGGGATTCTGGGAAGTGCCGCAGCCAAATGCTAATCTATCTATTTCAAGTCATGTTTTTTACTACAACGGCGCTAGACCACTGTTTTTGCTAAGAGCATCATCATCACTCCCAGCGTCTACGGTGAGGTTCCCAGTTAAACGAAACACAACGTATTCATTCAATATTCAAACGTTTGCGACGGGCAATATCAAAGGCGTGGACATCTATTTCCTTGGTCGTAAGTCGAACGAAACAGATGAAACATTCTCTAAGGTCGTTAACTTTAAATCACACAATGGCTCACCGTCAACCACAGGTCTGGCTAAATGGCATCTAACGTTTAACACCGGCGAATGCGACGAAGGCTTTATCCGTATCGATAACAAGGGTACAACCAACGGCAGGCAGTCGATGTTATTCTTCACCGAATTAGACTGCTACGAGGGGACGACTGACCGAGCATGGCAAGCATCACCGAAAGACTTAGAAAGTCAGTTAGACGGCAAGGCTGATAGTGCGTTGACGCAAAGCCAGTTAAATCGATTGAATGAGATTAACTCAGTGATGAAGGCAGAAATCGAGGCAAAAGCATCCCTTGACACGCTCAATCAATGGGTGAAGGCTTACCAAGATTTCGTTAATGCCAATAACGCCAATCGTGCACAGGCTGAAAAGAATCTTGCGGATGCCAGTGCCCGTGTTGCAAAACTAGAGAATAACCTAAACGATATGTCAGAGCGTTGGAACTTCATTGATAGTTACATGGCATCTTCTAACGAGGGCCTTGTTATTGGTAAAACCGATAACTCTAGTTCTATGCTATTCAATCCAAACGGTCGTATTTCAATGTTCTCGGCTGGTAACGAGGTAATGTATATCTCACAAGGTGTGATTCACATTGAAAATGGTATCTTCTCAAAAACTATTCAGATTGGGCGTTTTAGGGAAGAACAAGATTTCATCAATCCAGACCGTAACGTTATCAGATATGTAGGAGGTAAGTAATATGGCAGAGTTTTTGTCGAATACCGACAAAGGTTTCCGCATCAAAATGACAATCGACCAAGTGAGTCAAAATGTCGAAAAAAATAGTTCTACTGTCCGCATTAGATTAGTTCTGTACAATACTAATCAAACGTTTCCAAGAGGAATGTGTAAGTGGTATGTTGATGCGTTTGGTCAATACATTGGTGACACTAACTATTTAGAAGTTTCAAGACAAAATTCAGAAACTCAACTAATCGATAAAACTATTGAAGTTGAACACACCAACGGCAAAAATGTTTTTGGCTCAAAGGCATTTTTCTATTGTTACAGCCCACAAGGTCCGGGCGATTTAAACGTCGGTCCATACGCTATCACCCTCGACCCAATTACCAATGCTAGCGTCTTAACCATGCCTGGTAATGTCGTTTTAGGTGATAGCGTTAATTTCTCTATCGCTAAAAAAGTGGCATCAGCTAAACACACACTACGATACTCATGGTACGGTCTCGAAGGGAAGTTAGCTGACAACATTGACACATCGTATAGATGGACGATTCCAGATAGTTTTGCTAACGACATTCCTAATAGTTCATCGGGTTGGGGAACAATATTCCTAGATACTTACATTGATGGAAAACTAATCAATACGCAATCGAAAACATTTACCGCTGGTTTATCGCTAAATAGAGTTAAGCCAACATTCTCTAGAATTGCGTTAGCGGATGCCACTGAACTAACAAGGAATATCACTCAATCGGATAGGCACTTTGTTTCCGTGTTATCGAAAATCTATGCACGGTTCGATAATGTTCAAGCGAAATATGGAGCATCTATCACAAGCTACTTTATGGAAATAGTTGGGAATAATAACACGATTTCTGCACCTAACGGAACTTTTCGTGAAATTTCTGTCAATAAAGATACACAATTCACGTTAAGAGGCTATGTCGAAGATAGTCGAGGCATTAGATCTGATCCTTACGAAACGACCATCACGGTTTTAAATTACTTCAGTCCAACGTTGAAATTCGAGGTCGTTCGTAGTGGTGCAACAAATAGCACGTTAACCATCAAGCGTTTTGCTAAAGTGGCACCGCTTATGGTTAATGGCGTTCAGAAAAACCCAATGAAACTAACATTCACGACACGTAACGTTGATTCTGATACAGAAACGATAGACAACGGTGGAGCTGGTGGTAACTGGTCGCAGATTTCTGAATTTAACGCATCAAACGCAAATCTTGGTAATTCGTACCCAGCCGATACATCGTATATCGTAGTCGGTAAGCTGGAAGATAAGTTTACTAGCGTATCATTCCAGGTCACTGTTCCAAGTGACCGAATCGTGATGTCTTACGATAAAGAGGGTATTGGCATCAATAAATACCGTGAGCGTGGAGCATTGGATGTTGACGGCTTGATTTACTCAAACCGCAAGCAGATTCAACACCACAAACTGACCGAGCCAAACGGTGCAGCTATGGATAACAAGGTGGATAACCTAAACGATTACAAAACCACTGGTTTCTATTCGATTCTAGGCAACTACCGAAACCATCCAGCAGCGGGCGAGGGTGCTTATTTGGAAGTCGTAGAAAGTCTATCTGGATACCATCAAACGCTAACGACTATTTCTGGTCGGATGTTTAAACGGACAGTAACCAATAATTCTAATGGTTCGTGGATTGAGTACACGCCTAAGCCAGAGAAACCGGAAAAACCCGAACCGGCTTTGATAAAGAAAGAAGTCGATATGGGGTTTGGCGTTAAAGCTAATATGGTCAGAAAAGCCAATACAGTAATGTGTAGCCTAGTTCGTGGAATCTATTCAACGCTTGGCGGAATAGAGTACAAAGAGCTCAACGAAAAGATGCCGGAAGGTTTTAGACCAACAGTTGAAACAAATTTGAACGCTAGCAAAAACATAGGTGGCAATCAAGTAGGCGTAGCAACGTGGCACCTATTACCTAACGGAAACATTAATCTGACAAATCAATCGGATGCTAAAGCCGTTTATAACGGCACGATCACTTACATCACTGAAGACAATTATCCAAATTAAGAAAGGAAAATAATATCATGTCACTTAAAATTACAAAACAACGCACAATCAATGCAGAATTTAACGTCGAAGAAGAAGGAGCTACAATCCTTGTCAAACAAACTTTCATCAGCGTGGATTCCAATGCAGTCTCTACAGTTCAAGAGAATCTTCTTAACGCTGAACTCTATGCTAAACATCGTCAAGAGATGCGTACAGACGAACGTGCATTGCGTGAGTTGCGTTACAAGGTAGAAGACGAAATTTTGGCTGATACTACACAGGCGTAAGGCATAAAAAATGGGGGTAAAAAAATAAAAGAGGTAAAGTACATTGAATATTTCTGATTTGATTGACCACCTTGCCCCTACTATTGGAGTGATAGCAACGGGCTGGTTTGGTATGAAAGCTAGCAAGTCAGCCAATTTAAGCAAATCACAATTCGGAGATTTAAAAGGCGAGTTGAACAACATTCATGATTCAGTTGAGACTATTCAAAAAGTTGGAGAGTCGAACGGTAAAAAAATCAACGAATTAAACGACAAACTAGCAGTGCACGATGAAGCACATCTTGTAACCATGTATCTAAGGTTGGAGCGTGACATCAACAAAGAGTTAGAGCGTGGATATACCACCGTGCATAACTCGGATGTGATTCACAAAATGCACTCTAGTTACCAAAAATTAGGTGGCAATGGGTACATCGATGCCCTATATAAGAAATACATTAATTTAGAAGTGAGGAACTAACATGAAAATTAACTGGTCTATTCGTTTTAAAAACCGTACATTCGTGACACGCTTTGCACTCGCATTGGTGTTGCCAGTTTTGGCTTACTTTGGTATCAAGTTTGAAGATATCACAAGTTGGGGAGCATTGTTTGGATTGTTTGGTAAATTCTTGTCTAACCCATATTTGGTGGGATTGACGGTGGTCAACGCCTTGAATATGTTCCCAGACCCAACAACGAAAGGGCTTGGCGATAGCGAACGAGCACTATCATACACTAAACCTTATGAGGACTAGCTTATGGCTAAACTCATGACCTCTATCAACCAAGTCGAAGGGGGAGACATTCTCAAAAGTGGGGATGTTACTTCCGTATTTGGCTTTGAAATCTTAGGGGCTGATGGAAGACGCATGGAGCTATCTGGCACTGGTAAGCTGACACTGTCCAATGACGAAACCGTGGCATTGTATCAAGATGTTGCCGTTGAAAATGGGCATTTTACCTTTGTCATGGGCGATGTCGTAGAACCTGGCACTTACTACCTAGAAATTAAACTGAATGGGCATATCTTCCCGTCTAATAACTTCAAGGTGAAAGTTAAGAGCTCACTAAATATTGACGGTGCGATTCCATCAAAAAAAGACCCTAAATTAAAATTACTAGCGGATGAATTGCGAGATTCTGGGTACATTGCCGGTGGCAGTGAACCAACGGAAGACCTCTTAAACGTCTATAACCTAGCTAAAATTTGAAAGGATAATAAATGAGTAAATTACATGATTTTGCCACGGCAGTCGGACAAGATGTTAAAGAAATTAAAACAGCGTTGGCTGGCAAGGCTGAAAAAGGTGAAGTGACCGCTAACGGCATCACTCAAGACCAACTTAACACCGCAATTGCACAAGCTAAAACTGACCTTATTGGTGGCGCTCCCGAAGAACTTGATACCCTCAAGGAAATCGCTGATAAAATTACCGCAGCGGGTGGCAATACTGACAGTGGTATTATTTCGAAAATGACCGAGCTTGGGACTCGTATCGATACTATCGAGCAAGAAGACCTTGTGAGCGTTTATAATACTGCGAAAGCGTGAGCCTATGAGTAAGTTCACAGAATTTGCTCAAGCAGTCGGCGAGGATATCAAGGAAATTAAAGATAAACAATCCTCATCATTGACTGTCAGCCAAGCATATGGTTTATTTCCAACATATAATAACTTTTTTCAACAAGTTATGGAGCAAAATAAATATGCGGAAGACCCAATTGCAACAAAATCTCAACTACCTACAAGTGAAATTGACGCTTTAAAACAAAAGGTCGAAGAGTTGGAAAGAACTATCTCAGAGATTAAACAATCTATTCAAAAATAATTATGAGAAAGGAGACCTATGACATCAAAAACACAGTTATTAAACACGCTTGAGAGCCTAGTCAATCAACGTGTCACTGTTCCCACCAATCCTTATGGTGGTCAGTGTGTTGCCTTGATTGACAACGTTCTACAGTATGAAGGCTTGTTTAATCTTAATTTCAGCTACTTAAACGCTATTGATGCGTTAAGTAGAGCAGAAACTCTAGGGCTTAAAGTCACCTATTTTAACGGTGCGAACAATCCACCCGTTGGGAGCGTTTGGGTGACAAACTGCTTGCCATACCATCAATTCGGACACATTGGCTTTGTGGTCGGAGAAAACCCAGACGGTACGGTTACCACAGTCGAACAGAATATCGACGGTAATGGTGATGCCCTCTACAATGGGGGGTGGACACGCAAAGTCACTCGCAACCTCGATAGTGCTGGTAATTTCAGCTATATCGACTGGAGTGCACCAAGTCAACAAATGGTTGGATGGTTTGAATTGCCATTCGATGGTATGACTGAAAACGCCTATTTTATTGACGTGTCAGCGTATCAGCCGGGAGACTTGACTGGTATCTGTAATGCTTGTGGTACGAACAACACAGTTATTAAAGTGACTGAGGGCGTGGGCTGGGCTAGTCCAGTAGCTACTCAGCAAACTAACACAAGTAACTGCATCGGTTACTACCACTTTGCCCGATTTGGTGGCGATGTAGCAACGGCACAAGCTGAAGCGAATTATTTCATCAGCAACTTGCCCTCACACCCACGCTATCTTGTGTGCGATTATGAAGACGGGGCTAGTGGTGATAAACAAGCGAATACTAATGCAGTCCTAGCGTTTATGGATATCTGTAAGTCGAATGGCTTTGAGCCTATCTATTACAGTTACAAGCCGTACACACTAGCTAATGTGTATGTAGATCAAATCACTGCACGCTATCCAAACAGCCTATGGATTGCAGCCTACCCAGATTACGAGGTACGCCCAGAACCATACTGGAGTGTGTATCCAAACATGGAACACACTCGTTGGTGGCAGTTTACATCGACTGGTCTAGCTGGTGGATTGGATAAGAATGTTGTTATCATCAATGACGGTGATAGCCTAGTAAATAAGAAAGAGGAAGAAGAAAATATGGATTACGTTGTACGAAGCGAAAGCGGTAAAGAAGGATATGTTGGTGTAGTTAATGGCCGTGTATTTGGTATCGGCTCAATGGGTACAGTAGATGCCCTACGTTCAGCGGGTGCTAAACACTTGACCTTGCCAGACGTAGATATCGACCGTTTCTTGAATAGTCAATCAAACGACACGGCAGCAGTATCTAAGGCAATCAGTGAAGCGAGTGCCTCAGTAGTTAAAGCTATTGAAGAACGAGCACAAGCTACGCAAGGGCAAACTGGTAAATAATAGACCACGAAAACTATAAAACGAAAAGGAGTATATCACCTCCCCTAACACTGCAATAGGGATATCATGGCAGTAGTGGTCGAGCCTCAGCGTTTGCTGGGGCTTTTTTTATTTGGTATAATATACCTACAGCAAGTAAGTCTTGACTGTTCCAAAGACTGATTAAGTTCAGCGCCATGTAA
>ERZ1034901.1999-NODE-1999-length-13412-cov-8.911282_pt1 | contig 13412 bp, 10 predicted proteins | sample MGYA00520628_ERZ1034901 | MGnify/ENA primary metagenome ERZ1034901 (study PRJEB33766, sample SAMN09781783) | gut metagenome | biome: gut microbiome | host: Homo sapiens | place: Madagascar | study: EMG produced TPA metagenomics assembly of the PRJNA485056 data... | reverse complement strand
GTATCACCGGAAGAAGAAATACAGATCCATGCATCCGGGGACAATGAGCATATCGAAGGCAGATGGAAGAACCCTACAGGATACAGAATCGAGAATGCGATTCTTGTACTCACGAACCGTATCGTATTTCTGGGAGATCTGGAACCGGGAGAAGAAGGTACTTTTTCCGAAAAAATCCATTCCTATGGAAATGGAGGTCTGGAAAAGATTCTGAGAAAATATCTGGATCTGAAAGATGCAGAGTATCCGGATTATGCGGTGAACGCCGTGATGGAACAGGTATGGGATGCACAGAGAAAAGAAACGGAAGGCGTCTGCCTCCTCGGAACGATTTCCAACAGTGATACTTCTTTTGAGATGAATTCCGGTTATGAAGTAGACGGAATCTCACAGTTTTATATGCCGGTGGATATCAGCTGGCAAAAGGAAGAGGGAACCATATTCTGTCCCAACGCAGAAGTGCTGGCTTCTGTGGAAAGTGGAAGCGCGACCGCGGGAACGAATCTGATGTACGGACAGGATGCAGTCCTTAACTATGATCTTTCCGGACTGGGAGAAATTACAGAGATAAAATTCTTTAAACCGGAATATGATGATCCGAAATATTTTGAACCATTTCGTGGGCAGGTTGCTTTTTATTGCTGGTCCAGTGGAGAATATGAGACGATTTCAAAATGGGAAAAATTGTTTGACGGGACGGAACTGGAAAAATATCTGTCGGCAGAGGGGACATTGCGGGTTCGTTATCAGGTGGCGGACGATATGGATGTTACAAATAAAAACTGTACACTTCCCTGTCTGCAGATCACAGGAAAGGTGGTGAATCCGGATGCTTAAGATTGAAAGTCTGACCAGAAGATATCCTCACGTAACGGCGTTGGACGGACTGAATATGGAAATCGGGCATGGACAGCTGTATGGGTTTGTAGGACCAAACGGTGCCGGAAAAACGACCACGATCCGAATCATATCCGGATTACTGCGGCCGACTTCAGGGAAAGTCTGGATCGATGGTATCCGGGCAGAAAAGGAGACACGCGTCTTAAAAAGTAAGATTGGCTATGTGCCGGATTTTTTCGGTGTCTATGATAATCTGACGGTGATGGAATATCTGGAATTTTATTCGGCTGCCTATGGAATCGATGAAAAAGAAGGGCGCTTAAGGGCTTCGGAGGTACTGGAACGGGTACATCTCTTTCATATTGAAGACCGTATGGTAGATGAATTATCCAGAGGAATGCAGCAAAGACTCTGTCTTGCCCGTGCCATGATTCACCGGCCACAGCTTCTGGTGATGGACGAGCCGGCATCCGGACTGGATCCGGGTGCAAGGAGGATCTTTAAAGAAGTCTTGCGGAGTCTGTGTGAAGAGGGATATACGGTGCTGATCAGTTCGCATATTCTGTCTGATCTGGCAGATATGTGCAGCAATATCGGAGTTATCCATCAGGGGAAAATGGTACTGGAAGGTCCCATCGATGAAATCATGACCTCTATCGACAGTTCCAATCCGATCCTGATCGAGGTATATCAGAATCTGGAGACTGCCGTTCATCTGCTGAACCGGCACCCGCTGGTATCCAGAATAGCAATCGATAAAAATATGATTTCCATTCTTTTTACCGGAAGCAGGGAAGAAGAGGCACAGCTTTTGAGACAACTGGTGGAGCAGAAGGTGCTGGTAACTTCTTTCCGCAGAGAACATAATAATCTGGAATCTGTATTTTTTCATCTTACAGATCCGGCACAGGGAGGAACAACAGTATGAGGAAGAATCCGGTTCTGGAAAATGAAATGAAACGTTACACAAGAAATATGAAATGTGCCTGGATTATTCTTGGTGTGAATCTGGTTCTGGCATTGTTTGCCCTGATCGCACAGATGGGATTGAGCGGAAGAGAAAATTATATGACGATCCTGCAGTACCGTTTTCCGATCCAGTGTTATGTCCTGATGGGATATGGTCTGTTCCTTGCCATCTGTATACTGATCCCGGGACTGGCAGGAGGTGCCATTGCGGGGGAACGTGAGAGAAAGACCCTGGATCTGCTTCTCACCACCCATCTGAGTCCCTGGAAAATTATTCTGGGAAAACTGGAATCTTCTCTCTGCCTGATTTTCCTTATTTCCTTTTCAACACTTCCTGTAATAGGACTGGTGCTGATCTATGGAGGAATTACTCTGGTAAATCTGTTTCAGCTGATCCTGAATCTTGTCATCACCGGTATATTTATAGGAAGTATCGCTATCTTTTATTCGGCGATCATACGTAAAACTACGGTTGCGGTGATTTTAAGTTATGTGACAGTGGTACTTCTGGTGTTCGGAACGATGGGTATCCTGTTTGGAACCGGCTATATTCAGCAGATGCGGGGAATGTACCAGGAAGGCTTTACAGGCATCCGGCTTGGCGGGCTGGTTTATCTTCTGTATTTTAATCCGGCAGTCACGCTGTATGGACTGATCGGACAGCAGACAACCAACGCCTACGGACTGGTACGGCTGTGTGATTATTTTGGAGATTACAGCCATTCTTTTGGGGTGGAGCATATGGTAGAACTGTCGATTCTGGTACAGCTGGGCTGTTCCGCTCTTCTCCTGATCGCTGCAGGACGGCATATTAACCCGATGCGGAAATGAAGAAACCATGCGAACTTGTGGTGATCGCATACATTTTGGCTTGTATGTCTCGGGAGTTTGGCGTATTCATGCCAAAACACCTCGCGGTACAGTGACTATTGAATAGTTATTATAAATTTTACAATTATAATTTGTAACCGTGTCGGAAAAAGGTTATAATATCTGTAAAGAAAATAGTAATGACTATCTGCGAAAGCGCAAAAAGACAAGTCGTTATGAAAACTGTACGAAAAGGGGTGAGGGTATATGAAGTTCGATATGCATTGCCATACCAAGGAAGGTTCCATGGATGGAAAAGTCATGATCGAAGAATATATCAAAAAACTGAAAGAAAAAGGATTCGGCGGGATGCTGGTATCCGATCACAACTCTTATGACGGTTACCGGGAATGGAGAGATTCCATCAAAGGAAAGAATTATACAGATTTCGTGGTGTTAAAGGGTGTGGAATATGATACGATCGACTGTGGACATATGCTGGTGATCATGCCGGAGGGAGTGAAGCTGAAACTTCTTGAACTGCGCGGTCTGCCGGCTCAGATTCTGATCATGGTGGTACACAAGTACGGAGGAATTGTCGGACCGGCGCATCCATACGGAGAAAAATACCTCAGTCTGATCAAAACCCAGGCGAGAAAGAAGTTTCACGAAGAACGGCTGAAAAGTCTGATGGAACAGTTTGACTTTGTGGAAGTTTTCAATGCCTGCGAATCAGAAGAAGTGAACGAAAAGGCCAGAAAACTGGCCAGAAAGTATCATAAACCCGGATTTGGGGGAAGCGATGCCCACAGACTGGAATGCATCGGAATGGCGTACACCAAACTGCCGGATAATATCCGCTGTGAATCGGATCTGATCAAATATGTAAAAAGTGTTTCCTATATTACCTGTGGCGGAACCCGGTACGATAAAACAACCAAGGACAAACTGGGTCCCTTTAATAAACTGCTGGTGGAATCGTTCTTTGTATATAATAAAAGCGGTGAACGTCTGCGCCGGAGAAAACGAATGAAAGAACTGGAAAACCTCCATTGAGCGGTAAGATAAATATTAAAATTTTATTAAAAAAATATTGTCTTTCCGGTGTAAAAATGCTATAGTAGGCAACAGTGCGGTTCTGACCTGAAGATGGGAACCGCAAAACACAGGGAGGAAAAAACATGGAAACAACGTACAATTTTTTACTGGATCTGGCATTGATCCTGCTTACTACGAAGATCCTTGGACTGGTAACACGTCGTTACAATATGCCACAGGTGGTAGGGGCATTGCTGGCAGGTCTCCTGATGGGACCGGCCTGTCTTAATATTCTCCATGAGACCACTTTTATTCATGATGCTGCGGAGATCGGAGTTGTGGTTCTGATGTTCTGTGCAGGTATGGAGACGGATATCGACGAGTTAAAGAAGAGCGGAAAAGCCTCGTTTGTGATCGCATTGCTGGGTGTTCTGGTACCTCTGGCAGGCGGGTTTGCCGTGGCATATTTCTTTAACAAGCCCGGAATTATCGATTCTGATGCGGGAGCCAGTGCGTTTTTACAGAATATTTTTATCGGTGTTATCCTGACGGCAACGTCTGTAAGTATCAGTGTGGAAACGCTGAAAGAGATGGGAAAATTAAAAACTCATTCCGGTAATGCGATCCTGGGAGCCGCAATTATCGATGATATTCTGGGTATTATTGCACTGACAATTGTTACCAGTATGGCAGACTCTTCCGTGAGCCTCGGTATGGTACTGTTAAAAATCGTAGGTTTCTTTGCATTTGCGCTGATTGCAGGTGTGGCATTCTATTATGGTTACAAAAAATGGGAAGAACTGACAAACAGACCACTGCATCGCCATGCAATCATGGTATTTGTATTCTGTCTGTTGCTGTCATATTGCGCAGAAGTATTCTTCGGCGTGGCAGATATCACAGGTGCTTTCGTGGCAGGTCTGGTAGTATCCAAGACACAGAGAACACAGTGGCTGGCATCCAAATTCGATACGATTTCTTATATGCTTCTTTCGCCGCTGTTTTTTGCAAGTATCGGTATCAAAGTTGTACTTCCGGCTATGAACGGAAAAGTTGTGGGATTTACAGTTGTTCTGGTAATCGTCGCAGTACTGACGAAAGTGCTGGGCTGCGGACTGGGTGCAAAAGTGTGTGGATATAAGAATTACCAGTGTGCCCGTATCGGTGTCGGTATGATCTCCCGAGGTGAGGTTGCACTGATCGTTGCTGATAAAGGATCGGCTCTCGGATTGATGGGATCTTCCTTCCTGGGACCTGTGGTTATTGTAGTTGTGATCACGACTATCATAACGCCAATCCTTCTGAAATTTGTATTTCGTTTCGGACCAAATGGTGCAAGCGGAACGGGTGCTCTTGCAAGCAACTATGAGCAGATTGAAAAATACCGTAAGGGTGAGATGGAAAAATAAATCTGTCCGTATATCGTTTTTTTATACAAAAATCATGCGTGAGCATGATTTTTGTGCTATCCGGAGAAAGACATTATTATTGACATATGAAAATGAGAAATCTATAATAGGAGAAAAATGAAAACCGCATATGTACAGTTATGCACAGAGGAGGAAAACATGAAAAAAGTAGTGAAGTTTGGCGGCAGCTCTCTTGCCAGTGCGGAACAGTTTAAAAAGGTAGGTGATATCATCCGTTCGGATGAAGCAAGACGCTATGTGGTTCCGTCAGCACCGGGAAAACGTTTTGATGGTGACATCAAAGTAACCGATATGCTCTATGAATGCTATCATGCAGCAGAAAAAGGCGAAAAGATCGCAGGAAAGATCAAAAAAATCCAGGCGAGATACCAGGAAATTATTGACGGACTGGGACTGGATCTGAAACTGGATGAACAGTTTGCAGAGATTGAGAAAAACTTCATTGCGCAGGCAGGAAGTGACTATGCAGCATCCAGAGGAGAATTCCTGAACGGTATCGTGATGGCAAATTATCTGGGTTACACATTTGTGGATCCTGCAGAATGTATTTTCTTTGAAGATAACGGAAATCTGGACGGTGAGATGACTTATAAAAAGCTGGCAGAAAGACTGGGAGGAATCGATCATGCAGTAATCCCGGGATTTTATGGATCTCTCCATGATGGAAGTGTGAAGACATTTTCCCGTGGAGGTTCTGATGTAACCGGATCCATCGTTGCAAAAGCGATCCATGCAGATCTGTATGAAAACTGGACCGATGTTTCCGGTATGCTGGTAACAGATCCGCGTATCGTGGATAACCCGGCCGTCATTGAGACAATTACATACAAAGAACTCCGGGAACTGGCTTATATGGGAGCCACTGTACTGCACGAAGATGCTATTTTCCCGCTTCGTCAGGAAGGTATCCCGATCAATATCCGCAACACCAACCGCCCACAGGATAAAGGTACGGTTATTGTGGAAAGCACCTGCTACAAACCGGCCTATACGATCACAGGTATTGCGGGAAGAAAAGGATTTGCTTCTATTAATATCGAGAAAGATATGATGAACTCTGAAATCGGATTTGGCAGAAAAGTTCTTCAGGTATTTGAGGATAACGGGCTGTCCTTTGAACATATGCCTTCCGGCATTGACACACTGACTGTGTATGTGCATCAGAGTGAATTCGAAGAAAAGGAACAGAACATTATCTCAGGTCTTCACCGTGCGGTAGCACCGGATGCCATCGATCTGGAAGCAGATCTGGCATTGATCGCGGTCGTTGGAAGAGGTATGCGAAGAAACAGAGGTACAGCAGGAAGAATCTTCTCAGCACTGGCACATAAGCATGTCAATGTAAAGATGATCGATCAGGGATCCAGTGAACTGAATATTATCATCGGTGTGGAAAACCGTGATTTTGAGACTGCGATCCGTGCGATCTACGACATTTTTGTAACGGCTCAGCTGTAAAAGAGAGAGAACCGGATAGGAAGATGGGAGATCCATCCAGTTGACAGATAATTCTGAAAATGTTACAATATGACACAGGGATGAAAAGAAATTGTAACATTTTAGTAACTGTACGGAACAGTTACACATTTTAAAAATAAAAGGAGTACTATATATGAAATTAAAAAGGGGATTACTTGCAGGCGTGGTACTTTGCTGTATGCCGCTGATGACAGCCTGCTCGGCAAAAGATACGATTGGTATTCTGGTAGGCAGCAACAGTGAAGAGACACAGAAAGAAGAGAAAACGGTGGATCTGAACGCTGCCAATATTGACGACAGTGTGGGGAAACCGGAGATTACTTCCGAGATGGGAGATCCGGTGACTTATGATCTGCATGCAACAGCAGATCCTATAACCGTGGAAGCTACGGTATCAGAAGGAACATTAAGCTACCAGTGGTATCGTAACAATGTTGATTCCAACGGTGGCGGAACCGCGATCGACGGAGCAACAGAAGCTACTTATACACCGCCGACTACAGAATCCGGAACACTTTACTACTATGTGGTAGTAACCAATACCGTAGGAGATGGCGTTCAGCTGACAGCCAGCGGAACAAAATGTGTAACCATCACGGAACAGGAAGCTGCAACCGATGATACGGAAGCCACAGAAGAAACCGGAAGCTGGCAGCAGAGCGGCGATAACTGGTGGTATCAGAGAGAAGACGGTACTTATCCGGCAAATGGCTGGGAAGAAATCAAAGGAAAATGGTATCTGTTTGACGAAAACGGTTATATCCGTACCGGATGGTATCAGTGGGGAGATAACTGGTTCTATTTTGATGAAAACGGAGCAATGGTATGTGATGCAGATATAGATGGATATCATCTGGGATCTGACGGAATCATGCAGTAAACAGAAAGAAATATGCAAAGGATCTGTCTGTGAAAGGCAGATCCTTTTTTGGTTGCTTTTTTGCAGAATGTCTAGTATCATATAGATAGTTATACGTTTCTTGTTCCGAAAAAGAAATGCCGGAAGAGAATACGCGAGGTTTATGAGAAAAGAGGACAGAATATGAGTGAATATATAAAAGTTGCCGTGGACGCCATGGGTGGAGATTACGCGCCGCAGGAGCCGGTAAAAGGTGTCATTGATGCACTGAATGAAAAACCGGAACTGTTCGTGTATCTGGTAGGACAGGAAGAGGTCCTGAAAAAAGAGCTGGAAAAATATTCCTATCCGAAAGACCGTCTGGAAGTGGTTCACGCGTCCGAGATCATTGAAACCGGAGAACCACCGGTACATGCAATCCAGAAAAAGAAAGACTCCTCTCTGGTAAAAGCGCTGCGCATGGTGAGAAGCCAGGAGGCATCTGCTTTTGTATCCTGCGGAAGTACCGGAGCGGTACTGGTAGGCGGACAGGTTCTGGTAGGAAAGAGCAAAGGGGTGGAACGTGCACCGCTGGCACCACTGATCCCTACTGCAACCGGTGTTTCTCTTCTGATCGACTGCGGTGCCAATGTGGACGCCCGTTCTTCTCATCTGGTGCAGTTTGCACGTATGGGATCAATTTACATGGAATATGTCATGGGAGTCAAGAACCCGAAAGTAGGTCTGGTAAATATCGGTGCAGAAGAAGAAAAAGGAAATGCGCTGGTAAAAGAGACATTCCCGTTATTAAAAGAATGTAAAGACATTAATTTTATCGGAAATGTGGAAGCAAGGGATATCCCGAAAGGTGTCTGTGACGTTGTAGTCTGCGAAGCATTTGTGGGAAATGTAATTCTGAAACTGTATGAAGGCGTTGGTTCTACGCTGATTTCCAAAGTAAAGGCAGGTATGATGTCCAGCCTGCGCAGCAAGATCGGAGCACTTCTGGTAAAACCGGCACTGAAAGAGACACTGAAAAGTTTTGATGCCAGCGAATACGGCGGAGCACCGCTTCTCGGTCTGAAAGGTCTGGTGGTAAAAGCACACGGAAGTTCAAAAGCAAATGAGATTAAGAATTCACTGATCCAGTGTATTGCATTTTCAAAAGAAGACATCTGCGGAAAGATTCAGGAGAATATGAAGCAGGAGAAAAAGGGGGAAAACTAGAGATGGAACTGGAAAAATTACAGCAGATAATTGCAGAAGTACTGAATGTGGATGCTTCGGAGGTAATGCCGGGTACTACATTTACCGACGATCTGGGAGCGGATTCCCTGGATCTGTATCAGATCATTCTTGGCGTGGAAGATGCATTTGACATCGAGATTCCACAGGAAGAAGCAGAAAAAATCGTGACGGTTGGCGATGCAGTGGAACTGATCCAGAGCGTTGTCGAATAAGAGAAATTGGGAGATATTATGAGAGAATTAAAGGAACTGGAAAAAAAGATAGGATATCACTTTCAGAATCCGGAACTTCTGGAAAAGGCATTGCGTCACAGCTCTTATGCCAATGAACACAGAATGAACCGGATCGAATGTAACGAGCGGCTGGAGTTTCTGGGAGATGCGGTGCTTGAACTGGTAAGCAGTGAGCATTTATTCACGCAGTTTCCACAGATGCCGGAGGGAGAACTGACCAGGCTGCGTGCGAGTCTGGTATGTGAGCCGACACTGGCGTTCTGTGCCAGAGAGATTGAGTTGGGAAGTTTTCTGCGTCTGGGAAAGGGCGAAGAGATGACCGGCGGACGACACAGGGATTCGGTGACCTCCGATGCACTGGAGGCAGTGATCGGTGCGGTTTATCTGGATGGTGGATTTGCTAATGCAAAAGAGTTTGTGTTGGATTATGTGTTAAATGATATCGAACATAAAAAACTCTTTTTTGATAGCAAGACTATCTTCCAGGAGATGGTACAGGGAAATTTTCCGGGAGAAATTTCCTACCATCCGCTGGGTGAGAGCGGACCGGATCATGATAAGACATTTTCTGTGGAAGTGTGGATCGGTGAACAGTGCATGGGACAGGGAAGCGGAAGAACCAAGAAAGCAGCCGAACAGATGGCTGCATACCGCGCGATCTGTCGCCTGAAAGCTGCGGAAAACAAAAAACAGTAGGTGACGTATGTATTTAAAGAGTATCGAAGTACAGGGATTCAAATCCTTTGCCAATAAGATCGTATTTGAATTCCATAACGGTATCACCGGCATCGTAGGTCCGAACGGAAGTGGAAAGAGCAATGTCGGCGATGCTGTCCGCTGGGTACTGGGAGAACAGAGTGCAAAACAGCTGCGTGGAGGAAACATGCAGGATGTTATTTTCTCCGGTACAGAGACCAGAAAACCGCTTGGTTTTGCGTCGGTTGCCATTACGCTGGATAATTCCGATCACAAACTGGATATCGAATACGAAGAAGTAACCGTTACCAGACGGCTGTACCGTTCCGGAGAGAGTGAGTATCTGTTAAATGGAACCAGCTGCCGTCTGAAAGATATCAATGAACTTTTCTATGACACCGGTATCGGTAAAGAAGGATATTCCATCATCGGACAGGGACAGATCGATAAGATCCTGAGTGGAAAGCCGGAAGAGCGAAGAGAACTTTTTGACGAGGCTGCCGGTATCGTCAAATTCAAGCGAAGAAAAGCTACCGCGTTGAAGAAACTGGATGAAGAACAGCAGAACCTGGTTCGTGTGACGGATATTCTGTCGGAACTTACCAGACAGCTGGGACCTCTGGAACGCCAGTCAGAGACAGCCAGAATTTATCTGAAGAAAAAAGAAGAACTGAAAATTCTGGATGTGAACATGTATCTGGCAGAGAGTGCTCACATCAGAGAACAGTTAAAGGAAACAGAGGAAAAATACCGAATTTCTCAGGGCGAATTACAGCAGACACAGGCACAGTTTGACCAGACGAAGGCAGAATACGAACGTCTGGAAAAAGAGCTGGAAGAACTGGATACAAAGATTCAGGAAGCGAGGACCCAGGCAGGGGAGAATGCTCTGAAAAAGCAACAGCTGGAAAACAGCGTGGAACTGTTGAAAGAACAGATCCGGGCGGCACAGCAGAACCATCAGCACTACGAAGAACGGATGCAGGCGATCCGGCAGGATCTTGAACGCAGACAGCAGGAAGCGCAGGGACATGAACAGGAGCAGGAAGCCCTGAAAGAAAATCTCGGTGAAGCAGCTGTCAGAAAAAAAGAAGCGGAAGAAAAACTGGCGATCCTGCATCAGAGTATAGAAGAAACCAGTCAGATCATCGAGGATGGAAAGAGTGAGATCATCGAGATCCTGAATCAGCGGGCATCAACAAAAGGTAAGATGCAGCGTTACGATGCGATGCTTGAGCAGATCGGGATCCGAAAAGCAGCACTCAGCCAGCGTGTGCTGAAACTGAAAAGTGACGAGTCCCAGCAACAGGAGATCATCCAGGGACATCAGGAAAAATACAAAGAAATCAGCGTCCAGATGGACGGTATCCAGATGGAGTACCGGAAAGTGGAGCGGGAAGTCACTTCTCTGCGAAGCCAGATGGAAGAGCAGAATAAAAAACTCGAACAGGGGCAGACCGCCTACCACAGAGAGGCATCCCGTCTGGAATCTCTGCGGAATATCGCGGAGCGTTATGAAGGATACGGCAACAGTATCCGGCGTGTCATGGAACAAAGAGACCGCCAGCCGGGGATCCACGGTGTTGTTGCGGATCTGATCAAGGTAGAGAAAGCGTATGAAGTGGCTGTGGAAACGGCACTTGGCGGAAGTATCCAGAACATTGTTACAGATAACGAACAGACTGCCAAAGGGATGATCGAATATCTGAAAAAGAACCGGTACGGACGGGCAACTTTCCTGCCACTGACCAATATGAGAAACAGCAATTTTCAGAGTCCGGCAGCTTTAAAAGAACAGGGAGTGATCGGACTTGCCGATACGCTGGTGACGGCGGAGAGTACCTATCGTACCCTTCTGTCCCAGCTTCTTGGAAGAACACTGGTGGTGGATACGATCGATCATGCGATCGCAATTGCAAGAAAATACCGTCACACCCTGCGTATCGTAACGCTGGAGGGAGAGTCACTGAGTCCGGGCGGTTCGATGACCGGTGGTGCGTTCCGAAACAGCAGTAATCTTCTGGGACGGCGCCGTGAGATCGAGGAACTGGAAGGAAAAGTCGGTGCACTGAAAGAAGAACTGCAAAAGATCCAGAAAGTGATCCTGGACAAGCGGGAGAGAAGAAATGCCCTGCGGGATGAACTGACAGAGATGACCCGGCAGTTACAGCAGTTACAGATCGGTCAGAACACGGAGAAAGTAGGGATTACGCAGGCGGAAGCCCGCATCCGCGAAGTGCGGACCGGTTATGGACAGCTGAAGGCAGAAGGTCGTGAGATTGAAAACCAGATCGCAGAGATCAAAGGCAGCAGTTCGTCGATTCGTGAGGAGATGGAACAGTCGACGACCAGAGAACAGGAACAGGAAGCCCTGGTGAACAGTCATCAGGAGATCCTGGAGCAGCTGCAGGAAAAAGAAGCCGCTTACAGTCAGGAACTGAACCAGATCCAGTTAGACTATGCATCTCTGGAGCAGAAAGTAAGTTTTGCAGGAGAGAATCTGAGCCGTATCCATCAGGAAGAAGCAACAATGCGGGAAGAACTGCAGCAGATGCAGGAAGCACTGGAGGCAGGCGGCAAGGAAAAAGAAGAAAAAGAACAGGGTATTCTGACGATTCAGCAGACGATTCAGGAAGCCGAGCGGATCCGCGAGGAAGATGAGACGCAGATGCAGAACTATCTGGCAAAGAAAGAGGAACTGAGCAGCCAGCATAAAACATTTTTCAGCCGCCGGGATGAACTGTCCGCACATATCAGCCGAATGGATAAAGAATGTTTCCGACTGAACAGCCAGAAAGAGAAACTGGAAGAACGACAGGAAAATCAGATCAATTATCTCTGGGAAGAATATGAAGTTACGCCGGGACAGGCGAATACTTACCGGATGGAAGAGATGCCGGAACGCGGTGAGATCCGCCAGCAGATTGCAGAATTAAAAGATGCGATCCGAAAACTCGGAAATGTCAATGTCAATGCAATCGAAGAATATAAAGAGATTCTGGAACGTCACACATTCCTGAATGCACAGCATACTGACCTGGTAGAAGCAGCGGAAACGCTGAAGGGTATCATTGCGGAACTGGATGAGGGAATGCGCAAACAGTTTACGGAGAAATTCCAGGAGATCCGTCAGGAATTTGACAAGGTATTCAAACAGCTGTTTGGCGGTGGAAAGGGAACGCTGGAACTGATGGAGGATGAGGATGTACTGGAAGCAGGTATTAAGATCATCTCCCAGCCACCGGGAAAGAAACTGCAGAATATGATGCAGTTATCCGGTGGAGAAAAGGCACTGACAGCGATCGCACTGCTGTTTGCCATCCAGAACCTGAAACCGTCTCCATTCTGTCTGTTAGACGAGATCGAGGCGGCGCTGGATGATTCCAACGTTACCCGTTTTGCACAGTATCTGCATAAACTCACAAAAAATACGCAGTTTATCGTGATCACGCACCGACGTGGTACGATGAATGCGGCAGACCGTCTCTACGGTATCACCATGCAGGAGAAAGGTGTCTCCACACTGGTATCGGTCAACCTGATCGAGAATCAGCTGGATGAGTAGAATTGTTTGCAAATCGAAAAAGGACTTGCAGTCGTATATACATCATTTTATAATGAGATAGTGCAGTAAAGTGAAAAAGATACAATAAGGAAGAAGTAAAAAAATAAGAGAGGAAACCATATGTCAGAGGAAAAGAAAGGCTTTTTCAGACGTCTTCGCGAAGGTCTGACAAAGACAAGAGATAATATTGTAGCCGGAATCGATTCTATTTTCAGCGGCTTTTCCAGCATCGATGATGATTTCTATGAGGAAATAGAAGAGATTCT
>ERZ1034901.1993-NODE-1993-length-13435-cov-6.133184_pt1 | contig 13435 bp, 10 predicted proteins | sample MGYA00520628_ERZ1034901 | MGnify/ENA primary metagenome ERZ1034901 (study PRJEB33766, sample SAMN09781783) | gut metagenome | biome: gut microbiome | host: Homo sapiens | place: Madagascar | study: EMG produced TPA metagenomics assembly of the PRJNA485056 data... | reverse complement strand
GATAAGAAGTTCAGGGGTTCCCATTCCGAGGATTTTCATAACCGCGCTCCTTTGCAATCGCTTAAACCGTTGCGTTGCCGCGACTATGGCGCAACGGGCACTCCCAGACCATCATGTAAACCAATGATTTTGTCGCATGACAAAAAATTACTCTTGTCATGTATTTGCATGACAAGAGTAAAGTTGCTGGTAAAATGCGAATTTAATAAAACTAAGTTACAAGTTTTTCCGAACCCATTCGATGTTGGAAACGATAGTCGCAATCAGCTCATCAACGTCATCGAATACGCGCATCGGGCGCAGAAACGCGACAAACTCAAGTTCGATGGCGCACCCGTAGATGTCTCCTGAAAAATCAAGCAGATGCGCCTCGCAGTTCGCCGTCGCGCGATCGGCGAACGTCGCCGCAACGCCCATGTTGACCGCAGCCTTGTAGCGCTTCCCGTCGACGATCGCGTAAGCTGCATAAACCCCGTCGCCGATGGCCCGAAATTCATCGGAGATCGAAAGGTTGGCCGTGCGAATCCCCATCTGCGCGCCTTCGCCGCGACCGGCAACCACCGTACCCTGCACGCTCCAGGGATGACCGAGCAGCTCGTTCGCCTCTTCGACCGATCCCTGGGCAAGCAGCCCCCTGATACGCGTGGCGCTTACAGGAGCGCCTTTCAGGCAAAGCAAGTCGTGAGCGAAAACAGAGCATGCATGCGCGGAGCCCAACGAGCGCAACGTCTCCGCCGTACCCGAAGCACGCAAGCCGAAACGAAATCCCTGGCCTACGTGAATACTTGCCGGAGCGTGCAAGCCGAACGTCCATTCCAGGAAATCCTCCGGCGAAAGCGCCGCGAACTCACGCGTGAAAGGGAGTACCGCGACGAAGTCGACGCCCGATGCAGCGAGCGCTTCGATTCGCCTTTCATTCGTCATGAGCTTGCGCAACTCGCTCGGGCGGAAAAGCTCGTCAGGGTCGCGATCGAATGTAAGGGCGAACGAGGACGTCCCGCGGCTGCGCGCATCCTCAACAGCATCTAAGATGAGCTCCCTATGTCCCGCATGTATGCCGTCGAAGACGCCGAATGCGCAGGTTGCACCATGAATGCGATCACGGTTGAAAGCCTTGTCGATCTTAAATATCTCCGCCACGTCTTACTCCCGTCTGGAAAATACAGCACGTTGCATAGCGTCTCCGCTCTCGCTCGTAAGCGTATATGCCCTCAAGCTTGTTGTCGAGGATAACGGCGACTTTCTCCCCGTCTTCGGGCTCGGAATCGCTAACGCGCACTCCCGCCGTGCAGGCGCAAAGCTCTGCCGCGGCACTCGCGTGCCGGCGCTCGCAAAGCTCGATGCTCGACTCGGGAAGAGGATTGCCATTTGCAACCAAGCGAGCAGCGAGGTCGTTAAGATATGCGAAGCGGAACCCGAGAAGCTTCACCGGGTCGAGTGCCGCATCTGTCCCCATGCGCTCGAGCGCTTCGAGGCTCACGCAGTCATCCAGCGTCAAAAGCCCCGCACGCGTGCGCCGAAGGGCGCTCACATGCGCAGGACAGCCAACCGCCACGCCGATATCGCGGGCAAGCGCGCGAATGTAGGTTCCTTTAGAAACATGGAAGTCCACATCCCATGACACCGGTACATCGCCATCACCTGGAACGATACCGGCAAGCGTCGCTGAATAGACCTCTATCTCGCGCGGCGTCAAGTCGATGATGCGGCCCTTTCGCGCGGCGTCGCACGCCTTGACGCCGCCAACTTTCACGGCGGAATACGCAGGGGGCATCTGCTTCTGGGGGCCGACGAAGCGAGCGAGCATTTCGCGAACATACAGCTCGTCGAACGCGCCGATCGGAACATCACCATGTTTTACAGGATCGCCGTCCACGTCGTCGGTATCGGTTCCCACGCCGAAAGCGATGCGAACGCGGTAGTGCTTGTCATGACCGACCATGTAGTTGTCGAGCCTGGTCGCAGGCCCAATGCACACGCAGAGAACCCCCGACGCCAGCGGGTCGAGCGTGCCCGTGTGCCCCACGCGCCGCTCCCCGAAGATCCGCCTGACCCGATTGACCACATCGTGCGAGCTCATGCCCGACGGCTTATCCACTCCCACGACGAGCGAAAGCCCCGACTGCCCTCTCTTTGCTGCCACGCATACCCCTTTTATGCATCAAGAAAGCGGGGACGCGCCCGCTTTCATCACAATCCTTATCGCTAGCCGCATCGGCTCATCCAAGGCGACGCACGCCGAATGAGCCGCACCGATGAGCGGAAGCGGCCGAAGCGCATATCTTAAGCGAACTTCTCGCGCAGTGCGCATTCGACGCACGGCGGCACGAAGTCCCCAACGCTTCCCCCCATCGCCGCAACCTCGCGAACGACCGATGAGGATAAATACATATGCTGCGGAGTCGACATGATGAACAGCGTCTCAAGTTCGTGATCAAGCTGGTAGTTGATCGCCGTCATCTGAAATTCATACTCGAAATCGGTGATGGCGCGCAGGCCCTTGACGACGGCAGTCGCCCCCACCTTATGCGCGAAATCGACGAGCAGCCCATTGAACGGCTCGACGCGAACATTCTCGAGCCCGCGAGTCGCTTCCCGCACGAGTTCCACACGCTCATCAAGGGAGAACAGCGGCTTTTTCTTCGCTGACTCAGCCACGGCGACGATGACCTCGTCGACAAGTTGAGAAGCTCGGGTGATGACGTCGAGATGCCCTACCGTGATCGGATCGAACGTGCCGGGCGTCAATGCGCATTTCACCATGGGCGTATTCCTCTCCTGAGTCTAGCTAATCGATTAAAGCGCCTGCTCGATGGCCTTTTCAACCCTCACGAGGGCGCCTTCGATAGGCCCCTCAACAGAAAAGCCCGCGGCCGCCTTGTGCCCACCGCCGCCGAACTCGTTCGCGATAGCGGCGACGTCGGTGTCGTCCTTCGCGCGGAAACTACCGCGAATAGTGCCCGCCTGCTCGCGCAACATGCAGGCCACGCGAACGCCTGCAATCGAGCGAAGCACGTCGACGAGCGCCTCGGCGTCAGCCTTCACGGCGTGGCACTTCTCGAAATCGCGCTGCGTGATGTAGCTGATTGCAGCCTGCCCGCCGCAGAAGAGCTTCATGTGCTTGATCGCACATGCCTCCAACATGACGGAGGCAACGCTGCGGTTTTGGAACACCTCGCGCGAGACGTACGACGCATCGACCCCCGCAGTAATCATCTCGGAAGCCGAGGCGAATGCACGTGAGTCAGCGTTTTGATATTGAAAGCGCCCGGTGTCGGTGACGAGCCCCGTGTATGCGCACAAAGCGATGTCGCCCGTGTTGTCGACGCGCATGCATTTGGAAAGTTCCCAGATGAGCATGGTGGTCGCCGCCATCGCCGGATTGCAAAACGTGATGGTGGTCATCGCTTCGGGATAGGCGTGATGGTCAAGTGTGATTGAATACTCCGCCTCGTCGAGCAGATGCGCTGCATCCCCGATGCGCTCGCGGTTGGGAACGTCGACGGCGATGAACGTGCCGACATGCCCCATGAAGTCGCGAGCGTAAATCATGTCCTCGATACCCGGAAGGAAAGAAAGGCGCACGTCGGGCTTTTCCGCCTTCGCCAGCACACACGTCACCTTCTTGCCGAGCTTTCGCAGGATGCCCGCCAATGCAAGTTGCGAGCCCAGGCAATCGCCGTCGGGGCTCACATGCCCGCAGATGACGTAGTCGTCGTGCGATTTCAGCACCGCGGCGACCTCGGTGAGCGAAACGTTCGTTTGGGGAGTCACCTGCATGCTAGGCGTCCTCTTCTTCCTCTTTCACGATGACGGACGGACGTGCCGCCTCGCGCGCGAGCGCGCCGGCAATGCGCTCGGCCGTGTCGACGCTGCGATCGAGCATGAAGCGCAGCTCGGGCGCCACGCGCCACGAAAGGCGGCGCGCCATGAGCGAGCGGATACGCCCGCTCGCCCGCGTGAAAGCCTCGGCGACTTGGTCGTAGCGCTCTTTTTCCGCCGAGTAGTACACGTTGCACACGCTACGATCGAACGAAACCTCGCAGCCTGTGATTGTGACCATCGACAGCTTCGGGTCGGAGATGTCGAACAGGAGGATGCTCGCGATGACTTCGCGTGCCTGCTCGTTGACCTTGCGGCTGGAAGAACCTTGTTTCACAGCTACCCCCTACTCCGTGCGCTCGACCTCTTTGACGACGTAACCCTCGATGGTATCGCCCACCTTGAGGTCCTGGTACCCGTTGATGCCGATGCCGCATTCGTAGCCCTGCTTGACCGACTTCACGTCGTCCTTGAAGCGACGCAGGCTGGCAATTTCGCCTTCGAAGATGACGGTGCCGTCGCGAACGATGCGCACCTTGTCCTCGCGATGGATCTCGCCCTCGGTGATGTAGCAGCCTGCAATCGTGCCCACCTTGGGAACCTTGAACGTCTCGCGAATCTCGGCGATGCCGGTGTCCTCTTCGACGATGTCGGGGGAAAGCAGGCCGACCCGCGCGGCATTGATATCCTCGATGGCCTGGTAGATAACGCGATACAGGCGGATGTCGACTTTTTCCTTCTCGGCCTGCTGCTTGGACTTGCCGGTCGGACGGACGTTGAAGCCGATGATGATGGCGTCCGATGCCGCAGCGAGGGTGACATCGGTTTCGGTGATGCCGCCGACGGCGGAGTGCACGATGTTGATGCGCACCTCGGACTGATCCATCTTCTCGAAGGCGTCGCGCAAAGCCTCGATCGAGCCCTGAACGTCGGCCTTCACGATGAGGTTCAGGTCGGTCTGCTTGCCCTCCTCAATGCGGCTGAACAGGTCGTCGAGGCTCATGTGCGACTTCGTCTCCTGCTCGGCGAGACGTGCTCGCAGCGCGCGCTCCTCGGCGAGCTTGCGGGCATCGCGCTCGTCCTCGAACACGCGGAACTCGTCGCCCGCGGTCGGTACGTTGTTCAGGCCCAAAATCTCGACCGGGTCGGCGGGACCGGCGGAATCGACGTGCTTGCCGCGCGGGTCGATGAGCGCGCGGACGCGGCCGTAGGACGTGCCCGCGACGACGGTGTCGCCGGGATGCAGCGTGCCGCGATGGACGAGCACGGTCGCAACCGGGCCGCGGCCCTTGTCGAGATTCGCCTCGATGACGTAGCCGGACGCCTCGGCGTCGGGGTTCGCTTTGAGCTCGAGCACGTCGGCCTGCAGAAGGATAGTCTCAAGCAGGTCGTCGATATGGAGCTTCTTCTTCGCGGAGACCTCGACGAACATGTTTTTGCCGCCCCATTCTTCGGGAATGACGCCATGCTCCACGAGCTCCTGGCGAACGCGGTCGGGGTTCGCACCGGGCTTGTCGATCTTGTTCACCGCGACGACGATGGGAACATCCGCCGCCTTCGCGTGGTTGATTGCCTCGATGGTCTGCGGCATGACGCCGTCGTCGGCAGCGACGACGAGCACGATGACGTCGGTCACCTGAGCACCGCGGGCACGCATAGCGGTAAACGCCTCGTGACCAGGCGTATCAATGAAGGTAATCTGGCGGCCGTCGATGTTGACGATGGAAGCGCCGATATGCTGGGTGATGCCGCCCGCCTCGCCCGCAGCGACGCCGGTGTGGCGAATCGCGTCGAGCAGCGAGGTCTTGCCGTGGTCAACATGGCCCATGACGGTCACGACCGGCGGGCGCGGCTTCAAGTCTTCCTCGGAGTCGTGATAGACGACGGCGTATTCCTCTTCAGGGGAGACAACGCGAACCTTGCGGCCCATGTCATCGGCGATAAGCTCGATGAGCTCATCGGACATAGACTGCGTGAGCGTCAAAACCTGACCGAGCATGAACAGGCGCTTGATGACGTCGTTGGGCTGCACGCCGAGCAACTCGGCGAACTTGGCAACGGTAGCGCCCTGGGGAATCTCGACCACGGAGTCGTCGAGCACGAGCGTGGGATCGAGGCCCTTCTGGATGGCCTCCATCTCCATGCGCTCGCGCGCCTCCGCCTGGCGCTTCTCCTTGCGCTTCTTGCGGCGGCCCTCGCCCTCATGGGAGTTCGCGGCGGCGACGGCGGCACGCGCCTCGGCGAGCACCTTGTCGCGCTGGAGCTTTTCGGCCTGGACGGCCATCTGGGCGTAGCGATCCTCGCCCTGGTTCTGGGTTTGGTTCTCGAGCTCGGGAACGACCTGCTCGATATGGTTGCGCTTGCCCTTCTTGGGACCGCGCTCCCCCTTCGCGCCTCGACCTGCGCGTTCAGGTTTGGGCTTGTTCGTCTGATCGGCCTTCTGAGCCTCGATGCGCTGTTTCTCGGACTCGATCTGGGAAAGCAGCGAGCTGAAGTTCGAGGACTTCTTGGACGTGAGCACGGGAGCCGGGCCCTTGTGCTGGGGCTGCGATTTGGAAGACTTCTTGCCGCGAGAGCGAAGCGCCTCTTCGACGGCCTGCTTCTTCGCGACCTCGGCCGCCATCTTGGCAGCGCGGGCCTTCGCGCGGGCCTCGGCCTTCTCGCGGGCGACGCGCTCCTTCTCGGACTCGATCTGGCTTGCGAGACCTTCGAAACCGCTGCTCACCGGGGCCTTCTTGGGAGCGTGCTTCACGTTTTCGCCCTTCCGCTCGCCCTCGGAGACGCCGCTCCTGCGGGCACGCTCGGCCTCGCGCTCGGCGCGCTCCTTCTCGACCGCAGCTCGGCGCTCGGCCTCCTCTTCGGCCTTCTTGCGCTTCTGCTCTGCCTTCTCCTCGGCAAGCTGCTTGGCTTCCTCGGCGTCGATTTTGCCGGCACGCTGTTTGATCTCGGGAGAGAGGCTCTTACGGACTTTCTCAACGTAGGCATCGGCAAGCATGCTTGCATGGCTTTTCGCCGGTATCTTCATCTCATGCAACCGGTCGAGCAATTCCTTGCTCGTCATGTCAAACTCTTTCGCCAATTCATGTACTCGCATGCTGGCCATGTACCACTCCTCTTATTCTCTTCCGACGCAACGGCTCGTGTCGCGAGACATCTCGCCGGCAATGCGCTCTAAATCCTGCTCACCGAGCTTCGTGCGAAGCGCTCGGTCAAGTTTTCCTGCCTTGCGTGCAGCGGCAAAGCACTCCGCGGAGCACACGTAGGCTCCGCGTCCGGGGGCACGCCCTGTGGGATCGAAGGAAACGACTCCCTCAGGCGAGCGAACGATGCGCAGAAGCGCGCGCTTCGCGTCGGCTGCACCGCAGGCAACGCAGGTGCGCTGCTTTTTCTTTGTCGGTGTCGTCTGTGCCATTGTACGCCCCAACTGCCTCGCCGCGCCTAGCGCTCATCTTCCATTTCGGCGTGAATGCCGCAGAAGCGGCTGCCGGGACGCGCATGGTTGCGGCAGCGGTTGCCCGCTTCGTCCTCGAAGGCGCACAAGCCCTCTTCGTCGTCTTCCACCTCGTCCTCGTCGATGAGGACATTGTCGTTGCGAAGGGGTGCGCCCGCGAAGCTCGCGCTCTTGATGTCGATGTGCCACCCGGTAAGGCGTGCGGCGAGACGGGCGTTCTGGCCCTCCTTGCCGATGGCGAGCGAGAGCTGGTCGTCGGGAACGACGACGGTCGCGTAGTTGTTCTCCTCGTCGATGACGACCTTAGTCACCTTCGCGGGCGAAAGCGCGTTGGCCACATAGATCGCGGGGTTCTCGTTCCACTGGATGACGTCGACGCGCTCGTTGCGCAGCTCCTCGACGACCATGCGCACGCGACTGCCCTTCGGGCCGACGCAGGCGCCGACCGGGTCGAGGTTGCGCTCGCGGGAGGCGACGGCAACCTTGGAGCGGGCGCCCGGCTCGCGAGCGATCGACTTGATCTCGACGACGCCATCGTAGATCTCGGGAACTTCGATCTCGAAGAGGCGACGGATGAGGTCGGGGTGCGTGCGCGAGACGATGATGGACGGGCGCTGCTGGTCGCCGCGGGCGCGCGGAAGGTCGCTCGCAGGATCGCGCACGTCGATGATCAGCACCTTCAAGCGCTGGTTGTGACGATAGTGCTCGTTGCTCGGGCGCTCGTTGCGCTCGTTGGGATAGCGCTTCAAATCGTAGTGCGGAAGCTCGGCCTCGACGCCGTCGCGAATCTTGATGATGGTGAAGTCAGGGGTGCCCTGAAGCACGGTGCCCGTCACCAAATCGCCCACGCGATGCGAGAACTCCTGGTAGATAGACTGACGCCCCGCCTCGCGCACGATCGTGGAGATAACGCTCTTGGCGTTCTGCGCGGCGATGCGGCTCACGTCGTCGGGCGTCACGTCGCGCTCGGTGAACTCGGAGTACTCGCCGGTCTCGGGATCGGGCTCGCCAACGGGCACGAGCTCGTAGACGTAGATCTTGCCAGTCTGGCGGTCGATGGTGACGCGCGCATCCCACTCAAGGTCCAAAATATGCTGATAGCTTTTCGCGAGAGAGGCCTCCAAGCGCTCGATCAGGTAAAACTCGTCAATCTTGCGTTCGTGAGCGAGAGCTTGCAGCGCCTCGATCAATTCAGAGCTAGCCACGTCCGGTCGCTTCCTTTCTTAACTGAATTCAACGGCGCCCACCACATGAGCGCGTTTGATGTTCGAATAGTCCAGCGCGATACGTTGCCCATCCACCTCGACGAGCACGTCATCGCCATCCATCCCCAAAAGCGTGCCCGTAAACGAGCTGCGCCCGTCAACGGGAGACGACGTCTTCACCACGATTTCCTCGCCGGCAAAGCAGACGAAATGCTCCTTCGTGCGAAGGGGCCTATCGATTCCGGGAGAGGAAACTTCGAGCATGTAGGCGCCGGGGAACGGATCGATCTCGTCCATGATGCGGTTGATCCATGCCTGGGCGGCCGCGAGCTCGTCGAAGCTCACGCCCTCTTCGGTGTCGATGAAGACGCGAATCGTCGGCGCCTTCTTCGAGCCCATGATCTCGAGCGTCACGATCTCGATGCCTTCGGCTGTCGCCGTGGGCTCGAGCGCATCGAGCAGCTTTTGTTCCTTAGCGGTGAGCATGTCGCCTCCTTTCGTGAGCGCATTCGTTGCACGCGTTGTTGCCCGGCGGCGTTTTCGCCCCAACATACAAAGAAAGCGGGACCAAGCCCACTTTCTCAAAGAAGCGAAAGTATGTTACGCGCCACCGCGCACAGTATCTATTCTTATACCATATGTGGGACCGCGCTGGCTAGGGGGCAGCCCTCCAACGCGCAAGTTCGCCACAATCTCGGCGGCAAACGGCGCGGTCGAGCCCTCACGCGTCGCGCCCCCACATGCGCACTTCGGGCGAAAGCTCAACGCCCGAATGCTCGCGCACGCGACGCTGCACCTCGGCGATAAGCGCTCGCACATCGGCGGACGTCGCGCCGCCCGCGTTCACGACGAAGCCGGTGTGCTTGCGAGAAACCTGAGCGCCGCCGACGGTGAGCCCGCGAAGCCCCGCCTCGTCGATGAGCGCCGCCGCATAATAGCCTTCGGGGCGCTTGAAGGTGCTGCCCGCGGAGGGCATATCGAGCGGTTGCTTCGCCTCACGCCTCTCGGTGAGCTCGTCCATGCGGGCGCGCACGTCCGCCTCGTTCGCGCGCGAAAGCTCAAGCGTCGCTGAGACCACGATGTAGCGGGCGTAATCGAACATGCTGCCCCGATACGACCATTCGGCGTCGCTTCGGGGCACCTCCACCACGCGCCCGTCGGGGGCAACGCAGGTGACGCTTGCGCAGACCTGGGAAAACTCTCCATCGTAGGCGCCTGCGTTCATGATGGCGGCGCCACCTAGGGTGCCAGGGATTCCACAGGCGAACTCGTAGCCCGAAAGCCCCGCCGCACAGGCGGCTTCCGCGACGGCGGCGTTCGTGGCGCCCGCCCCCGCAACGATGCACGCGCCCTCGACGCGGATTTCGGACAAGTTGTCGCGCACCTCAATCACCACGCCGGACACGCCCGCGTCATCGACGAGAAGATCGCTCCCGCAGCCGATGACGCGCCACGGCTCCCCCGTATGCTCGCAGGCGACGACGACGCGCGAGATTTCCTCGATGCTCGCGGGCGAGACGAAGATGTCGGCGGGGCCGCCAATCTTGAACGTGGTGTGGGTTGCAAGCGGCTCGGACGCGCGTACGTTCGCCGCGCCGACGATGCCGGTGAGCTCCTCGAAGAGCGGTTGGTTCATCTCCCGCGTCCTTTCCTCATGTCCTTACGCGCACGTATGCGCATCTACGAAAAGCGGCGCCCTATGCGAGCGCCGCTCCCCAAAAGCAATCAGGTGTCTTCCGGCTATTTGCGCTGGTGTTCCTTCTTATCGTTCAGAAGGCGATTCAACGCGTTTACGTACGCGCGGGCGGACGACACGACGATGTCGTTGTCGGCGCCGCGGCCGGAGTACACTTCCCCGTCGGGCGCAGTGACGCGGATGGTCACCTCGCCGAGCGCGTCGATGCCGCGCGTGACGGACTGCACCGAGAACTCGGTCAGGTCGTTTTCAACCTGGACGATCTTGTTCACGGCCTTATACATCGCATCGATCGGACCGGTGCCGAAATCGCATGCGGTGACGACCTGATCGGCCTGGTTGCGAAGCGTCACGGTTGCCGTCGGAATCATGTCGGTGCCGCAGGAGATCTGCACGCCCTCGAGCGTGTACACGGCGCTCACCTGACGGTCGCGCTCGTGGATAAGGCTCTCCAGATCCTCGTCGTAGACTTCCTTCTTCTTGTCGGCGAGGTTCAAGAAGTCCTCGTAGATCTTGTCGAGCGCTTCGCCCTCGTATTCAAAGCCGAGTTCCTCAAGGCGATGCTTCAAGGCCGCGTGCCCGCTGCGAGCGGTGAGCACGATCTGGCTTTGACCAGCACCGACGTCCTCGGGGTTGATAATCTCGTAGGTGTCGCGCTTCTTGAGCACGCCGTCTTGATGGATACCTGAGGAATGCGCGAACGCGTTCGCGCCGACGATGGCTTTGTTCGCCTGCACGCTCATGCCCGTGATGGAGGACACAAGGCGGCTCGCCTTGCAGAACTCCTTCGTATTGATGTCGGTGTGCGCGTTCAGCTCCTCGCCGTGCATGCGGATGCCCATGACGACTTCCTCAAGCGCGGTGTTGCCCGCGCGCTCGCCGAGGCCGTTGATGGTGCATTCGACCTGGGTCGCGCCGTTTTTCACACCTTCGAGCGCAAGTGCGGTCGCCATGCCGAGGTCGTTGTGGCAGTGCACCGACACGGTAACGTTCTCGATGCCGCGGACGTTTTCCATCAGGTACGCGATGCGGCGGCCGAACTCAGCGGGCAGCGAGTAGCCCGTGGTGTCGGGGATGTTCACGACGGTCGCGCCGGCGTCGACGACGCGCTGGATGACCCTCACGAGGAAGTCGTAGTCCGAGCGTCCCGCATCCTCGGCGTAGAACTGCACGTCGTTCATGTACTTTTTGGCGTAGCGCACACAGTGCTCTGCACGCTCGAGGCACTCGTCCTCGGTGATGCGCAGCTTGTCGCGCAGATGGCTCGGGCTCACCCCGAGGCCGGTGTGGATGCGAGGGCGCTTGGCATACTTGAGCGCCTCAGCGGCGCGGTCGATGTCCTTCTCGACGGCGCGGGTGAGGCCGACCACCGTCGCGTCGTCGCCTGCGAGCTCGGCGATCCGGCGGACGCTCTCGAAGTCTCCGGGGCTGGAAATGGGGAAACCGGCCTCGATCACGTCGACCTTCATGCGTAGCAGCTGACGCGCGACCACCAGTTTTTCTTCCGTGTTCATGGAGGCGCCGGGCGATTGCTCGCCGTCGCGCAATGTGGTGTCGAAGATGTTGATCTTGCGCGTCATGTCGATGTTCCTTTCCAAAAACGCTTACGGCCTTATGCCGTGCGGCATATTCTAGCGCAGATGGCAGACACATGCGAAAAGAAGGGCCGCTGCCCTCGGTTTACACCGAAATCGGCAACGACCCTCCACATCTCCCGCCGCCTCTGCGCATGACGCACGGGAGCGGCGGGAGATGAGCCTTCCTACAGGTTGAACGCCCACACGTTCTTGAACTCGAGCGCGCCGTTGAGCTTCTCGAGCACCTTGTCGCTCACGTCGCCCTCGACGTTCATGTAGACGAGCGCCGTCCGCTCGGTGGGCTTCGTGCCGATTTGCATGGTGGTGATGTTCACGCCGGCCTCGCCGAGCACCGTGCCGATCGCGCCGATGCGGCCGGGGGCATCGACGTATTCGAAGACGAGCGACTGCTTAGCGGGCGCGATGTCGATCTTGTAGTCGAGCAGCGACATGATGCGCGGGCGCTGCATCGAGCCGAAGAGCGTTGCCCCCACTTCCACCCCATCGGCAACGACCTTCACGGCAGAAGCGTACTCGTCGGCGTCGGCGATCGAGGCGGTGTCGACCTTGATTCCGTGGCGGTTTGCGACCGAGTCCACGTTTACCGGCGTGACCGAGCCCGCGCGGCGGTACGCGAGGATACCGTCGAGCGCGCCCGCGACCAGGATAGACGCATCGACGTTCGCGATCGTTCCCGCCGCCTCGATGCGCAGGGTCTTCGGGATGCAACCCAAGATCTGCGCGAGGATGCGGCCCATCATCTGGCAGGCAGGGACGTAGGGGCCAACCGCGTCCATCATCTCGGGCGGCACGAGCGCCATGTTGAGCGCCGTGGGGACGATGGAGCCCTCAAGGCCGCTCGAGACGTACTCGGCGATTTGCACGCCGGCGCGCACCTGAGCCTCATAAGTGGAAGCGCCCAGATGAGGCGTCAGAAGCACATTGTCGAACTCGTGCAGAGGGCTGTCCGTGCAAGGCTCTTCCTCGAACATGTCGATACCCGCGGCGAAGATCTTGCCCGCAGCGACGAAATCGGCGAGCGACTTCATGTTGTAGATGCCGCCACGCGCCGCGTTCACGAGCACGACGCCGTCTTTCATCGCGGCAAATTCTTCGGGACCGAACATTCCGATGGTCTCGGGCGTCTTCGGCAGATGCACGGTGATGAAGTCGGCGCGCACGAGCACGTCTTCCACGCGCTCGAAGAGCTCAACGCCGAGTTGGTCGGCGCGCTCGGGCGAGCAGTACGGGTCGTGGCCGATGATCTTCATGCCGAAGGCACGGGCACGCTCGGCAACGAGCCCGCCGATACGACCCAAACCGAAAATGGCGAGCGTCTTCTCGTAGAGTTCCTTGCCCAAAAACTTCGAGCGCTCCCACTTGCCCTCATGCATGCTCGCGTTCGCCTGGGGAAGCTGGCGCGCGCAGGCGAGCATGAGCGCCATGGTGTGCTCGGCGGCGCTCATGATGTTCGAGGTCGGAGCGTTGCACACGATGACGCCGCGTTCGGTGGCGGCATCGAGGTCGATCGTGTCGACGCCGACGCCCGCGCGGCCGATGATCTTCAGGTTGTCGGCGGCCCCGATCACGCGGCGCGTCACCGGGGTCGCAGAGCGCACGATGATCGCGTCGTAGGGCGCGATGACGTTCGCAAGCTCGTCTTCGGTAAGGTCGAGCTTCACGT
>ERZ1034901.1991-NODE-1991-length-13437-cov-13.114482_pt1 | contig 13437 bp, 24 predicted proteins | sample MGYA00520628_ERZ1034901 | MGnify/ENA primary metagenome ERZ1034901 (study PRJEB33766, sample SAMN09781783) | gut metagenome | biome: gut microbiome | host: Homo sapiens | place: Madagascar | study: EMG produced TPA metagenomics assembly of the PRJNA485056 data... | reverse complement strand
ATATAAAATTAAAACTTTATTTTCAGCTAAATTAGTATTGTCTGAATTTAATTTCATAAAAACCGTTCTCCTTACTTAAATTTTTTTGTATTATATCATAAAATATTACAAATGTAAAACATATTTTGTAATATATTGGTAATTTTAAAAAAGAAAATATTGATAAAATGCTTTAACCCTAAGGTATACAAAAAATGTAATAATTTTGTAATCTTGTAAAATTATGCAAAATACTGTTGACATAGGCTTAAAAGCGGTGTATAATAATAAAGCATGAGTTTTAGCGTTGAAACTGAATGTGGCTACATTCTTACGGAATAGTGGAATGGAGGGAACTTCAGTGGAGTATGTCTTGGCTTAGACCAGGCGGTAAGTTAGTAAACTTTATGAAATATATACATAGAGAATATGTATAAAATTTGTTATACATATAATAAGCACTTATCCCAAGATTATCATGCGAGTTTTGGGTTTTTATATTGGAGTTACACAAAACACCAGGGTGCGTTTTGACTTGCCAGCTAAGTAATTATATTTTAAAGAGGAGGGAAAATTACAATGGCAAAAACAGTTGTAGGAAGCGAAAAAATTAGAATAAGATTAAAAGCTTATGATCACGTTATTTTAGATCAGTCTGCTGAAAAAATAGTAGATACTGCTAAAAAGACAGGAGCTAAAGTTTCAGGTCCTATTCCACTACCAACACAAAAAGAAATCGTAACAATCTTACGTTCTCCACACAAATACAAAGATTCAAGAGAACAATTTGAAATGAGAACACATAAAAGAGTTATAGATATTCTTTATCCAACACAAAAAACTGTTGATAGTTTAACAAAACTAGAATTACCAGCAGGTGTTGATATTGAAATAAAAATGTAAGAAACAATTCATTAAACCAAGCTGATTAAATAAAAATCAGCCAATAGTTAGGAGGAAAATTTAAAAATGAAAAAAGCAATAATAGGAAAGAAAATAGGAATGACACAAATATTTGATGAAAAAGGAAATGTTATTCCAGTAACAGTTATAGAAGCTGGTCCATGTACAGTTGCACAAGTAAAAACTGTAGAAACAGATGGATATGATGCTGTACAATTAGGATTTGGAGATGTTAAAGATAAACATCTTACAAAACCAGAAAAAGGACATTTTGCAAAAGCAAATGTTGAAGCAAAAAAACATTTAAGAGAATTTAGAGTAGACTCAATCGAAAACTTTAAAGTTGGAGATGAAGTTAAAGCTGATGTTTTTGAAGCTGGAGAAAAAATAGATGTACAAGGAACATCTAAAGGAAAAGGATTCCAAGGTGTTATAAAAAGACATGGACAACACAGAGGACCTATGGGACATGGTTCTATGTATCATAGAAGACCAGGATCTATGGGACCAACATCTACACCAGGTAGAGTATTCAAAGGTAAAAAATTACCAGGACATATGGGTAGAGTTACTGTAACAATACAAAATTTAGATGTTGTTAGAGTAGATATGGATAAAAACGTATTATTAATAAAAGGTAGTGTTCCAGGACCAAAAGGAGCTATCTTAAAAATAAAATCAGCTGTAAAGGCTACTAAATAGAAGGAAGGAGGAATACGAAAATGCCAAAAGTAGACGTATATGATATAAAAGGTAAAAAAGTTAGTGATGTTGAATTAAGTGAAGTTGTATTTGGAATTGAACCAAATGAAACAATAGTACACACAGTATTACTTAATTACTTAGCTAATCAAAGACAAGGTACACAAAGTACTAAGACAAGAAGCGAAGTAAGTGGTGGTGGTAAAAAACCATGGAGACAAAAAGGAACAGGTAGAGCAAGACAAGGAAGTATTCGTGCTCCACAATGGATTAAAGGTGGTATAGCTTTAGGTCCAAAACCACGTTCATATAAATATAGAGTTAATAAAAAAGAAAGAAGACTTGCTATTAGATCTATATTAAGTTCTAAAGTATTAGAAAAAGAATTAACAGTTGTTGATAAATTAGAATTAAAAGAAATCAAAACAAAAACAATGGTTAATGCTTTAAAAGATTTAAAAGTAGAAGGAAAAACATTAATAGTATTAGCTGATAAAAACGAAAATGTTTTAATGTCAGCAAGAAATATAGAAGGTGTAAAAGCTATTGCTATAAACAATATTAATGTATTTGATTTATTAAAATACAATAATTTAGTTTTACCTTTAGATACTGTTAAAAAATTAGAGGAGGTGTACGCATAATGTTACCAGAAGAAGTAATAGTAAGACCAGTAGTTACTGAAAAAAGTAATGACGGATTACAAGAAGGAAAGTATACTTTCGAAGTAAACAAAAAAGCAACAAAAGTTGAAATAGCAAAAGCTGTTGAAAAACTTTTTGAAGTTAAAGTATTAAAAGTTAATACAATGATGGTAAACGGAAAGAAAAAAAGAGTAGGATATCATCAAGGAAAAACATCTGACTGGAAAAAAGCTATTGTTACAATAGATACAAATCCATCAGAAAAATCATATTTAGCTAAAGGTGGAAAAGTAACAAAAGTTACTAAAAAATATAAAGATTCAATTGATGAATTTATGGGAGCTTAAGCTAAAGAAAAATTATCTGGAAAATACCAGGACAATAAAGAATATCTGCTAATAGCGGGGCAGGAAAAATAACCGCGAGTTTATACAATTACTTTAAGTAAATTGTAAACATAGTAAAGGAGAGAATTAAATCATGGGAATGAAACATTTCAAAGCCTATACACCATCAAGAAGAAATATGACTGTTTCTACATTTGAAGAAGTTACTAAAAAAACTCCTGAAAAATCTTTATTAGCAACAAAAAAGAAAAATGCAGGTAGAAACTCTTATGGTAGAATAACAGTACGTCATCAAGGTGGAGGAAATAGACAAAAATATAGAATTATAGATTTTAAACGTAAAAAGGATAATATGGAAGCTACTGTAATTGGTATCGAATATGATCCAAACAGAACAGCTAACATAGCATTAATAGAATATACAGATGGAGAAAGAGCATATATATTAGCTCCACAAGGATTAACAGATGGAGATAAAGTTGTATCTGGAGAAACAGCTGATATCAAACCAGGAAACTGTATGCCTATATCAAACATACCAGTAGGTACAATGATACACAATATAGAATTAAATCCAGGTCAAGGTGGAAAATTAGTAAGAAGTGCTGGTCAAGAAGCACAATTAATGGCTAAAGAAGGTAAATATGCACATGTAAGATTACCATCAGGAGAAATGAGATTAATCTTAGCTAGATGTAGAGCTACTATAGGAACTATAGGAAATGCTGATTATGAAAATATGAAAATTGGTAAAGCTGGAAGAAAAAGACATATGGGTATTAGACCAACAGTTAGAGGTTCTGTAATGAACCCAGTAGATCACCCTCATGGTGGTGGTGAAGGTAGAGCACCTGTAGGACACGCTGGACCAATGACACCTTGGGGTAAACCAGCTCTAGGATACAAGACAAGAAATAAGAAAAAATTATCTAACAAATTTATAGTTAAGAGAAGAAAATAATATATAATAAAATGATATTTATTATATGATTAAAAGATATAAATTTTCTGAAAGGAGGACATTTTAATATGTCAAGATCAAGCAAAAAAATACCTTTCGTAGCTCCAGAATTATTAAAGAGAGTTGAAGCTATGAATGAATCAGGTAATAAAGATGTTTTAAAGACATGGTCAAGAGCATCTACAATATATCCACAAATGGTTGGTCATACTATAGCTGTTCATGATGGAAGAAAACATGTTCCAATTTATATAACAGAAGAAATGATTGGTCATAAATTAGGTGAATTTGCTCCTACAAGAACATTTAAAGGTCATGCAGGAGACAAAACAACTAAAGTTAATAAATAAATAGTAAAATAAGGAGGGAAAATCCGTGGAAGAAACAACAATAAATGAAGCAAGAGCTACTCTTAAATATGCAAGAATATCTTCTAGAAAAGTTAAAATTGTTGCAGATTTAATAAGAGGAAAAGGCGTAGATGAAGCATTAGCAATAGTTAAATTTACTCCAAAAGCTTCATCAGAAATAATAGAAAAATTATTAAAATCAGCTATAGCAAATGCTGAAAATATTCATGATATGAAACATGAAAATTTATATGTTGCTGAGATTTATGCAAATCAAGGTCCAACATTAAAAAGAATAAGACCAGCTGCAAAAGGATCAGCTGTAAGAATTAGAAAAAGAACAAGTCATATAACAATTGTCTTAAAGGAGAAAAATTAAATTTAGCAGGGGAATTATTTAAATAGAGATAACCCTGACATTAGAAGAAAAGGAGGATCCTAAAAAGATGGGACAAAAAGTACATCCAACTGGTGTAAGAGTTGGAATAATAAAGGATTGGAATTCTAAATGGTATGCAGATTCTAAAGATTTTGCAAATTACTTAGTAGAAGACCAAAAAATCCGTAAATATGTAAAAAAGAAATTATATGCTGCAGGTATTTCTAAAATAGAAATCGAAAGAACAGCAAAATTTGTAAAAGTAAATGTTCTTTCTGCTAAACCAGGAATTATAATTGGTAAAGGTGGAGCAGGAGTAGAAAGTGTAAAAGCTGAATTATCAAAAATGATAGGAAAAGATGTTAACTTAAATATAGTTGAGGTTAAAAATGCAGATGTTGATGCACAATTAGTTGCTGAAAACATAGCTGGCCAACTAGAAAGAAGAATTTCATTTAGAAGAGCAATGAAACAATGTATGCAAAAATCTATGAAAGCAGGTGCTTTAGGTATAAAAACTTCAGTATCTGGAAGATTAGGTGGAGCCGACATGGCTAGAACAGAATTCTATAAAGAAGGTACAATACCACTTCAAACTTTAAGAGCTGATATAGATTATGGATTTGCAGAAGCAGATACAACATATGGAAAAATCGGTGTAAAAGTTTGGATATATAAAGGTGAAGTTCTTCCAACAAAGAAAGTGGAAGGAGGAGACAAATAATGCCATTAATGCCAAAAAGATCTAAATTTAGAAAAATGCAAAAAGGTAGAAACAGAGGTAAAGCAACAAGAGGAAATACTGTTTCAGAAGGAGAATATGGAATCCAAGCATTAGAAGCTGGATGGATTACAGGTAATCAAATAGAAGCAGCACGTATTGCTATGACTCGTTATATAAAAAGAGGTGGAAAAGTTTGGATAAAAATTTTCCCAGATAAACCAATCACAGCAAAACCAATTGGTACTCGTATGGGTAAAGGTAAAGGTGCTCCAGAAGCTTGGGTTGCAGTTGTAAAACCAGGTAGAGTTATGTTCGAAATAGCAGGTGTACCTGAAGATGTAGCAAAAGAAGCCCTAAGACTTGCAAAAAATAAATTATCTGTAAAAACAAAAATAATTGCAAGAGAAACTTTAAATGAGGTGGGTGATAATGATGAAGATAAATAAAATAAGAGAAATGTCTTCACCAGACTTAGAAAAAGAATTAGGTGAACTAAAAACAGAATTATTCAAATTAAAATTTAGTTTAGCTACAAACGGATTAGACAATCCTATGAAAATAAAAGAAGTAAAAAAAGATATAGCTAAAATAAATACTGTATTAACAGAAAGAAAAATAGCTGAAAGCAAGAAATAGAGTTATAGATTAGGAAAGGAGAAATCTAAATGGAAGAAAGAAATCTTCGTAAAGTTATGGTTGGTACTGTAGTGTCTAATAAAATGGATAAAACAGTAGTAGTTGCTGTTGAAACAAGTGTTAGCCATAAAGTGTATGGAAAAACTGTTAAAAGAACATATAAATTAAAAGCACATGATGAAGAAAATAGTTGCCAAATAGGTGATAAAGTAAAAGTAATGGAAACAAGACCACTTTCTAAAGATAAAAGATGGAGAGTAGTTGAAATTGTTGAAAAAGCAGTTATTAAATAAACATAAATAAACCGATTAAGGAGGAAAATGAGCATGGTACAACAACAAACAATATTAAAAGTAGCAGATAATACTGGTGCTAAAGAAATTATGTGTATCAGATGTTTAGGTGGTTCTTTCAGAAAAACAGCAAATATAGGTGATGTTATAGTAGCTTCTGTTAAAACAGCAACACCAGGTGGCGTTGTTAAAAAAGGAGAAGTTGTAAAAGCTGTTATAGTAAGAACAAAAAGAGGATTAAGAAGAGCAGATGGTTCATATATAAAATTTGATGAAAATGCAGCTGTAATTATAAAAGAAGACGGAAATCCAAAAGGAACACGTATTTTTGGACCAGTTGCAAGAGAATTAAGAGATAAAGAATATATGAAAATATTATCATTAGCTCCAGAAGTTCTTTAATATTAAGAGCTAATGAACAAGTATTAGCAATAAAATTAAATTTTATATGCCTTATAAAATGAAGAAAAGGAGGTCAAACTCAATGAAAATAAGAAAAGGAGATACAGTTCAAGTTTTATCAGGAAATGATAAAGGTAAAACAGGAGAAGTATTAGAAGTAATACCAAAAACTTCAAAAGTTGTTGTAAAAGGTGTAAACATTAGAAAAAAACATGTTAAACCTAGAAAACAAGGTGAAGAAGGCGGAATTATTCCAGTTGAGTGCGCAATAAACAGTAGTAAAGTAAATGTAGTTTGCCCAAAATGTGGAAAAGCTACTAAAATAGGATATAGTATAGAAAAAGATGAAAAAGTTCGTGTTTGTAAAAAATGCGGAACAAAAATAAAATAATAGAGTAGAAAGGAGGATTACTAGACAATGGAAAAACTTAGAGAACAATATGAAAAAGAAATAATCCCAGCATTAATGAAAAAATTTGAATATAAATCAATTATGCAAGTTCCAAAACTTGAAAAAATAGTTATTAATATAGGTTTAGGAGATACTAAGGAAAATCCTAAAGCATTAGAAAATGCAATGAATGACTTAGCATTAATTACAGGTCAAAGACCAGTAATAACAAAAGCTAAAAAATCAATTGCAGCATTTAAATTAAGAGAAGGTGTTAATATAGGATGCAAAGTAACTTTAAGAGCTGATAAAATGTATGATTTTGCATATAAACTATTTAACGTAGCTCTTCCTAGAGTTAGAGATTTTAGAGGAGTTTCAGCAAATTCTTTTGATGGTAGAGGAAATTATTCAATGGGTATAAAAGAACAATTAATATTCCCAGAAATTGAATATGATAAAATAGATAAATTAAGAGGTATGGATATTATATTTGTAACAACAGCAAATACAGACGAAGAAGCTAAAGAATTATTAACTGAATTAGGAATGCCTTTTAAAAAATAAGTTGTAATTTTAAGTAATTGAATTATATAACTTGCAAATGTTTAACATTTGTATTCATTGAATAGAAGTTATGAAAGGAGAAAAATTATGGCTAAAAAGTCAATGAAAGTAAAACAAGCAAGACCACAAAAATATAAAACTAGAGAATATAACAGATGTAAATTATGTGGTAGACCACATGCTTATATTAGAAAATATGGAATTTGCCGTGTATGCTTTAGAGAATTAGCACATAAAGGTGAAATTCCAGGTGTTAAGAAAGCTAGCTGGTAAAATCGATTAGAAGTACATGAAGGTATTTTAATCAATTTGAAATATGAATGAAAAAGGAGGAAAATAAGTTGAATATAACAGATCCAATAGCAGATATGTTAACAAGAATAAGAAATGCAAATAGTTCAAAACATAAAACAGTAGATGTACCTGCATCAAATATGAAGTTAGCAATCGCAGAAATTTTATTTAAAGAAGGATACATAAAATCTTTTGAAGAAATAAAAAATGAAAATCAAGGAATTATAAGAATTACTCTTAAATACGATGAAAAAGGAAAAAGAGTAATAGATGGTTTAAAAAGAATTAGTAAACCAGGACTTAGAGTATATGCTGGAAAAGAAGAATTACCTAAAGTATTAAATGGTTTAGGAATTGCAATAATTTCTACATCTCAAGGTCTAAAAACAGATAAAGAAGCAAGAGAAGCAGGTATAGGTGGAGAAGTATTAGCTTATATTTGGTAATCATAGCAAATTGTATTCATTATAAAGTGAAGGAGGAAAACAAAAAATGTCAAGAATAGGAAACAGCCCTATTACAGTACCAAGTGGTGTTGAAGTAAAAGTAGACGGACATAACATTACTGTAAAAGGACCAAAAGGTACATTAACTAGAGATGTACATAAAGATATTTCTTTAGAAATTAATGAAAATACTATTAAAGTTACAAGAAAAGACAATGAACCTAAAACAAGAAGTTTACATGGTTTAACAAGAACTTTAATTAATAATATGATAATAGGTGTAACACAAGAATTCAGTAAAGAACTTCAAATAAATGGTGTTGGATATAGAGTTCAAAAACAAGGAAATGACTTAAATCTTACATTAGGATATTCTCATCCAGTAATATTTGAAGCACCTGAAGGAATTACTTTTGATGTTCCAAATGCTAATACAATAATAGTAAGAGGTATTGATAAAGAATTAGTTGGTCAAACAGCAGCAGTTGTTAGATCAAAGAGACCACCAGAAGTATATAGAGGAAAAGGAATTAAATATGCTGATGAAGTTATTAGACGTAAAGAAGGAAAAACAGGTAAATAAGCCTAGATGAAATAAATCTAATTATTTTCATCAAAATATATATCATAAATATTAAATTTTATGAAAGGAGAAATAAAATGATCAAGAAAATAGATAGAAAAGCTGAAAGAACAAGAAGACATATTAGAGTAAGAACAAAAGTATCTGGTACAGCTGAAAGACCAAGATTATGTGTATATAGAAGTAATAGTAATTTATATGTACAAGTTATTGATGATTTAGCTGGAAATACTTTAGTTAGTGCTTCAACATTAGACAAATCAATAAAAACAAAACATGCTAATAAAGAAGCTGCAAAAGAACTTGGTGCATTAATTGCTAAAAAAGCATTAGAAAAAAATATTGAAACAGTAGTTTTTGACCGTGGTGGATATATTTATCATGGTGTAGTAAAAGAATTAGCAGAAGCTGCTAGAGAAGGTGGATTAAAATTCTAGTAAATCTTTTACTAAAAAAAGTTAGCAGATTATAAAATTTTTAAAATTATACATAAAGTAGTAAAAAAGGAGGGAAAACAAAGACCGATGGAAGAAAATAACGCAATAGAATTAAAAGAAAAAGTAGTTGCTATTAACAGAGTTGCTAAAGTTGTTAAAGGTGGTAGAACTTTTAGATTTAGTGCTGTAGTAGTTGTTGGTGACGAAAACGGACACGTTGGTGTTGGAAATGGTAAAGCAGCTGAAGTTCCAGATGCAATTAAAAAAGCTATACAAGAAGCTAAAAAGAATTTAGTAGAAGTTCCAGTAGTAGGAACAAGTGTACCACACGAATTTATAGGAAAATTTGGTAGTGCAAAAGTTATGTTAAAACCTGCTGCAGTTGGTACTGGAGTTATAGCAGGAGGAAGTGTTAGACCAGTACTAGAACTTGCTGGTTATAAAGATATAAGAACAAAAGTTATTGGAACAAACAATCCAAGAAACGTTGTTTATGCTACAATTGAAGGATTAAAATCAATGCAAACAATTGAACAAGTAGCTAAAAAAAGAGGAAAAAAAGTAGAAGATATTATTTAATCGCGGTTGGAGGTTTGAAGTTGGTAATTTATAACTTTAAATACTCTATACCAAAGATATATAAAATGGAGTTGAAAGTGAGAATAGTAGATTGCTAATCTCAAGCTTCCAACAGCCAACATTAAATTAAGGAGGTGCAACGCATAAATGAAAATGGACGAATTAAAACCATCTGTAAAAAAAGCAACAAGAACTAGAAGAGGAAGAGGAATTGGATCAGGATTAGGAAAAACATCTGGAAAAGGACATAAAGGACAAAAAGCTAGATCAGGTGGAGGAGTAAGAAGAGGATTCGAAGGTGGTCAAACACCATTATATAGAAGATTACCAAAAAGAGGATTTACAAATATTCATGCTAAAGACTATGTAGAAGTAACATTAACAATGTTAAATAAATGTGAAAATACTGATGTTACAGCAGAAACATTATTAGCAGAAGGAATAATTGGAAAAATAAATGATGGAATAGTAATCTTAGGAACAGGAAAATTAGACAAAAAAGTAAATGTAAAAGCTAAAAGATTTACAGCATCAGCTAAAGAAAAAATCGAAGCTTTAGGCGGAAAGGCTGAGGTGATTTAGTTGTTTAAAACAATAAAAAATGCTATAGCAACACCTGAAGTTAGAAAAAAACTTTTATATACTTTATTACTAATTGTAATATTTAGATTTGGATGTTTTATAACTGTACCAGGAGTTGATTTAATCAAATTAAGTGAAGCAATGTCATCAAGTAATGGAATTAGTGGATTAATAGATTTAATTTCAGGAGGAGCTTTCTCAAGATTTTCATTATTTGCTATGTCAATTACTCCATATATTACTGCTTCTATAGTTATTCAATTATTAGGAATGGTAATACCTTCATTAGAAAAATTAACTAAAGAAGGTGGAGAAGAAGGTAGAAAAAAGATTAATAGATATACTAAGTTATTAACAATAGTATTAGCATTAGTAGAATCTATAGGAATATATTTATCTTACAGTGCTTCAGGAATATTTGTTAATCCAGGATTCTTAACAGGCTCATTAGTTGTAGTGTCACTAGTTGCAGGAACATCAATTCTTATGTGGCTTGGTGAACAAATTACAAGTAAAGGAATAGGAAATGGAATTTCTATAATAATCTTTATAGGTATTATTTCTGGATTGCCATCTGTAATTCCTACTATTGGAAATTTAATAGTTACAGATAGTGGATTTAGTACTACAGGATTATTATTAGCATTAGGATTAGTAATAGGTGCTCTTATATTAGTAACAGGTGTTGTATTTGTACAACAAGCTGAAAGAAAAGTACCTGTACAATATTCTAAAAAAGTAGTAGGTAGAAAAATGGTTGGAGCTCAAAGTACACATATACCATTAAAACTTGCTATGGCTGGAGTTATGCCTATAATATTTGCATCATCATTTATGACATTTCCAGCAATAATAATACAAATATTTGTAAAAGATATAGCTACAAAAACAGGATTTTTAGCAGGATTATATAAATTCTCATTAGCTACATCTTCATCACAAGTTGGTATTGGTTATTCAATAGCTAATGCAATAGTATATTTATTATTAATTATGGGATTTACATATTTTTATACATATGCTACATTTAATCCAGCAGAAGTATCTAATAATATTAAGAAAAATGGTGGATTTATTCCGGGTATTAGATCTGGAAAACCAACAACAGAATATTTATCATCAATAATATCAAAATTAACACTTTTTGGTGGTTTCTTCTTAGCAGTAATTGCAATATTACCAATGCTATTAAGATTTACATCATTAAATGTTGCATTTGGTGGTACATCTATATTAATCGTTGTTGGAGTTGCATTAGAAACAGTACAACAATTAGAATCTCAATTAGTAATGAGACATTATAAAGGATTCTTAGAATAATATATAAAAGAAATTGTGTCAGAGGTATTTTGCCTCTGCCACATTTTCGAGTTTTAATATCTTTTTTAATAATTAGTTTTTTTAAAGTAATTATTAAAAAGGTTATTAAACCAAAAGATAAAATAAATAAGGAGTGTTGATTTATGAATATAATTATGTTAGGAGCACCAGGGACTGGAAAAGGAACAGTAGCAGGAATATTATCAGAAAAATTAGGGATTCCTCAAGTATCTACAGGAGATATTTTTAGAAAAAATATAAAAGAAGAAACAGAACTTGGGAAAGTTGCAAGCAAATATATTAGTGAAGGAAAATTAGTTCCAGATGATATAACAATAGGAATAGTAGAAGATAGGCTAAAACAAGATGATGTAAAAGAAGGAATTATTCTAGATGGTTTTCCAAGAACTGTATTTCAAGCAGAAGAATTAAAGAAAATACTTGAAAAAGAAAACAAAAAAATAGATATGGTTATAAATTTAGTTACACCAGAAGAAGAAATTATAGAAAGAGTAGTAAATAGAAGAGTATGTTCAAATCAAGATTGTAAAGCAGTGTATAATCTTGTTTTGAATCCACCAAAACAAGAAAATATTTGTGATAAATGTGGAAGTGAATTAGTAAAAAGAGAAGATGACAATGCTGAAACAATTAAGAAAAGAATACAAACATATTTAGAATCAACATCTCCTTTAATAGAATTTTATGAAAAAGAAGGAGTATTAAGTACTGAAACAGTAAGTAAAAATACAAAACTAGGAACAGAGATAGCAGAAGATATAGTTAAAGAGATAAAAGGAGAGTAAAAATGGTAACTATAAAATCAAAAAAAGAAATTGAATATATGGAAGAAGCTTGTAGAGTTGTAGCATTAACATATAAAAAGTTAGAAGAATGTATTAAACCAGGTATGAGTACTTGGGAAATTGATAAAATTGCAGAAGATACAATGAGAAGCTTAGGTGCATTACCAGCAGAAAAGGGATATGATGTTGGAATAAAAGGAGTACCACCATATCCAGCAGCTACATGTGTTTCTGTAAATGATGAAGTTATACATGGAATACCATCAAAAAACAAAATAATAAAAGAAGGAGACATTGTTAGTGTTGACACAGTTGCATTAAAAAATGGTTTTAATGGTGATGCAGCTAGAACTTTTATGGTAGGAAAAGTATCTAAAGAAGCGGAAAGACTAGTAAAAGTAACAAAACAAGCTTTTTTTGAAGGAATAAAGTATGCTAAAAAAGGAAATAGAATTGGAGATATTTCTCATGCAATCGGAGAATATGTAAAATCACAAGGATATTCTGTTGTTAGAGAATTTCAAGGTCATGGAATCGGAAGAGAAATGCATGAAGATCCAGGAATACCAAATTACGGAAAAGCTGGTAGAGGAATAAGACTTGAACCAGGTATGACTCTAGCAATAGAACCTATGGTAATAATAGGAAAACCTAATATATTAGAACTTGATGATGGATGGACAATAATAACAGAAGATGGAACTTGGGCAGCACACTATGAAAATACAATTTTAATTACAGAAAACGAACCAAAAATATTGACAATGCTTTAAAAATGGTGTATACTGTATAAGTCATAATGCTATAAATGGAAAAAATATGTAAAAGTTCTATAAGGAGGCGAGATCTTGGCAAAAGAAGATATCATAGAAGTAGAAGGAACAGTAGTTGAAACACTACCTAATACTAACTTTAAAGTTGAACTTGAAAATGGGCATCAAATATTAGCTCATATTTCAGGAAAACTAAGGATGAATTATATAAAAATATTACCAGGTGATAAAGTAAAAGTAGAACTTTCACCATATGATTTAACAAGAGGACGTATTACTTGGAGAGCAAAATAAAATAGTAAAAATACAAAATAATAATAATTATTTTGTATTAGATAT
>ERZ1034901.1989-NODE-1989-length-13446-cov-8.326488_pt1 | contig 13446 bp, 7 predicted proteins | sample MGYA00520628_ERZ1034901 | MGnify/ENA primary metagenome ERZ1034901 (study PRJEB33766, sample SAMN09781783) | gut metagenome | biome: gut microbiome | host: Homo sapiens | place: Madagascar | study: EMG produced TPA metagenomics assembly of the PRJNA485056 data... | reverse complement strand
GCGTACGCGGTGCGTACGTTGATGAAATTCGGGTGCGACTGGCGGAAAATCAGCCACAAAAGCAAGTGCAAGAAAGACTCCGAGAGTACATATCCATTTTTCATTAGGTTCATTTCTCTTGCAAACTACACAGTAAGATTCACCCACAGTATCTGCCAGCCAAAATTACTTCTTTACTCTTCTTCATCGTAAAACCCATATTCTTTGGTTTGTATGTGAATCACTCAGCAGCAATACTATTCTCCCTGTGTATAATTTTGCAGAGTTGCGTTAGTATTATATCAGTATCCACACCATTCAAGAATGCCCCGGCATTCTTGCTGCGAGGTGGGAGTCATCTCACATCTGATATATTTATCATACCACATCCCCATTTTTTTTAGAAGTATCCTCATGAAAAAAGCGGTAAATTTCTTCGGCTACATTTTCTGTAATTCCATCTGCTTCACAAAGTTCTGTCACGGAAGCTTCTTTTATTTTTCCGATATCCTTAAAATGCTTCATCAGGCTTTTTCTTCGTGTGGGACCGATACCTTTAATATCATCAAGTACCGAATGTACCTGCTCTTTTCCACGGAGTGCTTTATGATATGTGATTGCAAAACGATGCGCCTCATCCTGCAGACGGGTTATCATCCGAAATGCTTCCGAATTTTTAGGAAATTCAATGATTTCATTGTTATAATATAAGGCTCTTGTACGATGGAAATCATCTTTTACCATACCGCAGACCGGAATAGTTAATCCCAGCTTTTCGAGAACCTGTAATGCAATGTTTACCTGGCCTTTTCCTCCATCCATCATAAGAATATCCGGAAAACGGGTAAAACTTCCAAGTTCCATATCCTGTCCCTTTTCTTCCCGCTCCTTCTGCTCCCTGATACCGTGGGAAAATCTTCTCTCTAACGCCTCTTCCATACAATGGTAATCATCCGGTCCGGCTACGGTTTTTATCTTAAATTTACGATAATCGCTTCGTTTAGCCTTACCTTTTTCAAAAACAACCATTGAAGCAACATTTTCATATCCATTTGTATTGGAAATGTCAAACGCCTCCATACGGTTTAAGTTCCCAATTCCTAATGCCTGCTCTAATTCATGTACCGCACCAGTTGTTCTGCGTTCTTCTCTCTTTAATTTCTCACTGTCCTGTGCGAGAACATTCTGTGCATTCTTTCTTGCAAGCTCCATCATCTGATGTTTACTTCCACGCTTCGGCATAGCAAAAATCACTTTACTTCCACGCTTATCTGAAAGCCATTTTTCAAGAATTTCCTGATCAAGAACTTCTTCCTGCGTTAAAATTTCTTTTGGAATAAATGGAGTCCCTACATAGAACTGCTTAATAAAGTCCGTGATAATCTCTTGCTTTTCACTGTCTCCGATTCCTGTCATATGAAAATGATCTCTGCCGAGAAGCTTGCCGCTTCGGATAAAGAAAATAGCCACAACTGCCTCATCGCCGGCCTTTGCCATAGCAATAATATCCCTGTCATCGCCACCGGTATCATTGATTTTCTGCTTCTCACCAATCCGTTTTACATTTTCAATCAAATCACGGTACTCGGCTGCCTGCTCAAACTCAAGCTCTGCGGCCGCTTTTTTCATTTTTTCTTCCAGACTGTTTATGATTTCTTTCTCATCGCCATTTAAAAACTTCAACGCCTTATCCACATGGGCGCGGTACTCTTCTTTAGAAATATAATTCTGACACGGTGCATCACACTGATTTATCTGATAATAAAGACAAGGCCGGTCCTTCCCTATCTCTTTAGGCAATGACCGGCTGCAGCTCCGTATTTTGTATACTTTTCTCATTAGTTCAATTGTATCCTTCACCGCCCCCGCACTCGTATACGGACCGAAATATTTCGATTTATCCCTTTTCACCTGACGGCAAAATAAAATTCTCGGATAATCTTCCTGCACTGTGACACGAATATATGGATAACTCTTGTCATCCTTCAGCATCGTATTGTAATGTGGACGGTGTTCTTTAATCAGATTACATTCCAAAACCAGAGCCTCAAGCTCCGAGTCTGTGATGATATATTCAAAATAAGCGATGTGAGAAACCATGTGCTGGATTTTTACACTCTTATTATAACTACTCTGAAAATACTGACGCACACGGTTCTTAAGGATTCTTGCCTTGCCGACATAGATAATCTCATCCTGTGCATTATGCATCAGATATACCCCCGGCTTTGCCGGGAGTTTTTTCAGTTCTTCCTGAATATCAAACATAATTTACTCTTCCTGTTTTGTTTGCTCACTGTCTTTCTTTTCGGTAACTTTCTGTGCATCCTGACTTTCCGCATCTTTTAATGAAGATTCTTCTGATACCGTTTCTGCTTCGGATAATTCTGTTTTCTCCTTATCCTCTTCAACATTCGCTTCAACACTTTCCAGTTCATCTTTCTTTAAAGATTTATTGTAAATTTCCATGAATTCTTTACCGGTAATTGTCTCTTTTTCAATCAGGAATTCTGCAATCTCGTCCATAACTTCTCTGTGGTCTTCAATAATCTTTTTCGCCTTATCGTAAGCCACTTTGAGCATTTCTTTTACTTCTTCATCGATGAGTGCACCTGTTGCATCGGAACAGTTCATCATTGCACGTCCATCAAGATAACGGTTCTGTACAGACTCCAGTCCCATAAGTCCAAATCTTTCAGACATACCGTACTGTGTTACCATCGCTCTTGCAATCTGGGTCGCACGCTCGATATCATTAGAAGCTCCTGTTGTAACAGAATTAAATACAACTTCCTCGGCCGCACGTCCACCAAAAAGTGTAACTAATTCGCTGAGCATCTGCTCTTTGCTCATCAGATATTTTTCTTCTTCAGGAACCTGCATGGTGTAACCCAGTGCACCCATTGTTCTTGGAACAATCGTAATCTTCTGTACTGGTTCTGTATTTTTCTGCACAGCAATTGCCATAGCATGACCAACTTCGTGATAAGAAACGATTTTCTTTTCTTCCTCACCAAGAATACGGTCTTTCTTTTCTTTTCCGGCAATAACAACTTCTACTGCCTCTAACAGGTCTTTCTGAGATACTGCTTCTCTTCCAGCTTTAACTGCTGCAAGGGCGGCCTCGTTAATCATATTTGCAAGATCAGAACCTACGGCACCGGAAGTTGCCAGGGCAATTTCGTCAAAATTAACTGTCTCGTCCATCTTGACATTCTTTGCATGTACTTTTAATGTCTCCACACGGCCCTTTAAGTCGGGGCGTTCTACGATAACTCGTCTGTCAAAACGGCCCGGTCTGAGAAGTGCCTTATCTAATACTTCCGGACGGTTTGTCGCTGCTAAAATAACAAGGCCTTTCGAAGAATCGAATCCATCCATCTCTGCAAGCAGGGCATTCAATGTCTGCTCACGCTCGTCATTTCCACCACCATAACGGCTGTCACGGCTCTTACCGATAGCATCAATCTCATCAATGAAAATGATACAAGGTGCCATAGACTGAGCCTGCTTAAACAAATCACGAACTCTTGATGCACCGACACCAACAAACATTTCTACAAAGTCGGAACCACTCAGAGAGAAGAACGGTACATTTGCCTCACCCGCAACTGCTTTTGCAAGTAAAGTTTTACCAGTTCCCGGAGGGCCTACTAACAGCGCACCCTTTGGAAGTCTGGCACCAATTTCAATATATTTACCAGGGTTATGAAGGAAATCAACCATCTCAGTAAGACTTTCCTTTGCCTCATCCTGACCGGCTACATCTGCAAAAGTAACTCCTGTCTTTTTCTCAACATATACCTTTGCATTACTCTTTCCTACACTTCCCATCATACCGCCGCCCTTGCCGATTCCACGCATAACAAAATACATCATTGCATAGATCAGCACAAACGGAAGTACATAACTAACCATAACAGAAAGAATCGCATTCGATCCACTGCTGTCCTGCTGTTCATAAGAACTAATCTTATTATTGTCCTCCGCTTCTTTTAAACGGTTAACCAGCAGTGCATCATTCATAGAAACCGTATAATATGTTGTTTTCATTAACGGATTCTGCTGTGTCTTCGGTTCGATATAAATCTTTCGGTCTGCTACCTGTACCTTTTTAATCTCTCCTTTATCCAACATCGTAAGAAACTTACTATACGAAATCTTCTTCTGTGAACCATTCTTATAACGGCTCATCACAGAAGTAAAGAGAGCGGTAATTCCAAGACAAACGACCAGAAGAATAATGGCAGACTTTATATTCTTCTTTTTGTTTGGATTATCATTCTGATTATTTTTTTTGTCCATTTACGCCTCCATGACGTTTCATATTATAATTTCTTCAATACCTCAATGGCATCTTTCATATAATTATTTTCAACGTACTCAATCTTTCCTGCATCACAGGCTGCGGCAAGTACTGGGTCCATTGGAAGCTTAGCCAGAACAGGTACATCATACTCTGCTGCGATCTCATCAATGTGACTTTCTCCAAATACCTTAATCTGCTTTCCACAGTCAGGACACTCTACATAACTCATATTCTCTACTAAACCAAGAATTGGAACATTCATCATTCTTGCCATGTTCACCGCTTTTTCTACGATCATTCCAACTAATTCCTGTGGAGAAGATACGATAACAATACCATCTAACGGAACAGACTGGAAAATAGTCAGCGGTACATCACCAGTTCCTGGAGGCATATCAATGAACATATAGTCAATGTTCTGCCATAATGTCTCTCCCCAGAACTGTTTGATTACTCCGCCAAGAACAGGCCCCCTCCAGATAACAGGATCTGTCTCATTCGCAAGCATCAGGTTAACAGAAACAATGTCGATTCCGCAAGTTGTTGTTGCTGGCAGAATCAGTCCTTCTGCGTTACCTACAAGATTCATGGAAAGACCAAATGCCTTTGGAATAGATGGTCCTGTGATATCTCCATCTAAAATAGCTGTCTTAAATCCTTCTCTCATAGAAGCTGCTGCAAGAAGTGAAGTTACCATAGACTTACCTACTCCACCTTTACCGGATACAACACCAATAACCTTCTTAACAGAACTTCCTTTACTTAACTTTACAAGAAAATCTTCTGGTTTGGACTCTCTCTGTGCGCAGCTTTCGCCACAACTGCTACAATCATGTGTACAATCGCTCATAATATTTACCTCTCGTTTAACTAAATTTTTTATAAAATTTCTATTAAAATTTTATCAATTTCTTTAGAAATTATTTGCTCAGTTTTCACTGAAATTACCCCTTAATTATTTGTAACTTTTTAACTTCAGAACAAATTTAATGTGACTGGTTATTCAAATTCAAGGATATATTCTGAATTTATATGCTCTGTTTGCCACCATGCCACTTCCTTTTCCTCGAAAACCCACCTGCGATACTTGAACACAAGGGCAAGATGATAGTATAGTAAGTATACTAAATGTGCGTTATTATCTCAAATTATTTATTCATCTGCTCTAAAATCTCTTTAACATTTTTCTCAATGTTCCCTTCAAATACAGCAGAACCACATACAAATATATTAGCCCCACATTCTGCAATCTCTGCTATATTCGAAGCCTTCACTCCACCGTCAACCTGAATATCCACATCAAGATTTTTCTCTGTGATCATCTTACGAAGCTCCCGAACCTTCTCGCCACAGTAAGGAATGTACTTCTGTCCTCCAAAACCTGGATTTACAGTCATAACTAATACCATATCCAGTTCTGGTAAAACATACTCAATCGCAGAAAGTGGTGTCGCAGGATTAATCGCAACGGCTGCCTTCTTACCGCAATCCTTAATCTGATGTACTACTCGGTCAAGATGTGTGCAGGCTTCTGCATGTACTGTAATAATATCTGCTCCTGCCTTTGCAAAATCTTCGATATATCTACCTGGGTCTTCTATCATTAAATGTGCATCAAAAATCACATCTGTGAGTGGACGAAGTGCCTTAATTACAGGATTTCCAAAAGAAATCTGTGGAACGAACATTCCATCCATGACATCAATATGCACATACTCTGCTCCGGCATCAATCGCAGTCAAAACATCTCTGCCCAGATTTGCAAAATCAGCAGACAAAATAGACGGTGCTAGTATCTTCTTCATCGGTACCTCCTTAATTTCTAAAAATATCATCTGTATATTTCTAACTCCAATATTACTATACTCCGATATTTTGTTTTTTATATGATGAGATAAAGTCTCACAGTATATCTTAACATAAACGTGGGATACTGCAAGCCGAAAATCAGAAAACCCTTGAAAAAAGCGAAAAAAAAGCTTTGCAATTTGCAATTTTTCTTTCTGCTATGCTACACTATAGCAGAAAATAACCAGTGTACTGTTTTATTGATTTCCAGCCAAATGACAATGATGCAGTATACTATTTCACCGTTAAAATCGCATTTGCGATTAGTCTAACCATGAAAGGAGTTTATCATGCATTTTTTTGACCCTACAAATACTTATGCAGAAAAAAACTGTGTAAAGAATCACAAAAAAGAACTTCTTGCTTTAGGAACACGAGCATTCGTTATCACTGGACATAGTTCTTCCAAAAAAAATGGTTCGCTTGACGATGTTATCGCCGTTTTAGAGGAAGCTTCCGTTCCTTATCAGATTTTCAATGAAATCGAAGAAAATCCATCTGTTGAGACAGTCGTAAGAGCCGCTGAAATCGGTAAGGAATTCAAAGCGGACTTCGTTATCGGCATCGGCGGAGGTTCTCCATTAGATGCATCGAAAGCAATCGCTTTATTAATTGCCAACCCAGAAGAAACCGGAGACTGCTTCTATGTAGCAAAAGACTTAAAAACACTTCCAATCGCTGCCGTTCCAACAACCTGCGGTACTGGTTCAGAAGTTACTCCTGTCTCCGTTCTGACCCGTCACGACACACAGACAAAGAAAAGTATTTCCTACAAGATTTTCCCAGACATCGCCCTCATTGACGGTAAATATTTACTGTCCGCAAGTAAAAATCTTTTAATCAACACTTGCATCGATGCCCTTGCACACGCAGCCGAAAGCCGCGTAAGCATCCAGACAAACATCTATAACCAGATGTTCGCAAACTACGCATTGAAACTGTGGGGAGACATCGTTCCATTCCTTCGTTCCGATGAAGAATTAAGCGAAGAACTCGCAGAAAAACTCATGCTGACTTCTACAATCGCAGGAATGGCAATCGCCCAGACCGGAACTTCCATTCCACATGCATTAAGTTATGATGTAACTTACCATAATGGAGTAGCACACGGAAAAGCCTGCGGAATCTTCCTTGCTGCTTACCTCCGCGTTTACGCAGAACAGAAACCAGAAGATGTCGAAGAAATCCTTACCCTCTTAGGTTTCAAAACCCTCGATGACTTCGCCTCTTACTTAACTGAAATCCTTGGCACAGTCAGCTTAACACAAAAAGAAGTCACATTCTACATCGACAGGATGATGGAGAATACTTCGAAATTAGCTACATGTCCTTTTGAATTAACAAGGGAGGATATCGAGAAGATTTATCGAGAATCTATCGTGGTTGAATAAGCAAAAGCCATAAGACTGAATCCCCCTTCGCCTCCACAAATCTTTCAATTTTTTTACCCGACGGCCCACATAAAGCCAGTTTAAAGCTTGCCAACAAGCAGAAGAACCCCGTATATCCAAGATTTAACGCAACAGAATAAAATTCCTTCTTGGATATACGGGGTTCTTCGTCTGTCTACCAAGTTCTACTCGGCTTTATATTATCGTCCTAAAATCTGAGCGATTTCAAACTCATACTGGTCTACGTCTTTAGCCATTCCGAGTGCGTCTTCGATATCGTAGTCAATATACTGACCATTACGGTATCCTACTACTCTGTTTGTAGCGCCGCTGCAAAGCAGGTCTACTGCTAAAGCTCCCATGTAAGAAGCATATACTCTGTCTTTTGCTGTTGGGTTTCCACCTCTCTGCATATGACCTAAGATACTTGCTCTTGTCTCTACACCCGTTGCCTGTTCGATTCTCTTAGCCATTCCATAAGAATGTCCAACACCTTCTGCGTTGATGATAAGGTGATGTTTCTTACCAAGTGCCTTTTTCTCAAGAATGCTTTCAATTAATTCATTTTCAAGTTTTGGTCTGTTACCATCGAAACGCTCTGGAATTAAGATATCCTCAGCTCCGGAAGCAATACCACACCATAATGCGATATAACCAGCATTTCTTCCCATTACCTCGATGATAGAACATCTTTCATGAGATGTGGATGAGTCACGAATCTTATCAATTGCCTGCATAGCTGTATTTACTGCAGTATCAAAACCGATTGTATATTCTGTACATGCAATGTCTAAGTCAATTGTTCCAGGAAGAGCTACTGTATTAATTCCCTGTGCAGATAACTTCTGTGCTCCACGAAAAGATCCGTCACCACCGATAACAACAAGTCCGTCGATGTTATGACTTCTTAAAATCTCTGCTGCCTTTTCCTGATACTCTAACTGTTTAAATTCTTCACATCTTGCGGTAAATAAAGCTGTACCACCACGAGAAATGATGTCACATGTGAATTCCTTCTGCATATCAAAGATCTCATCGTTTAACAATCCGCTGTAACCACGATAAATTCCTTTTACATCAATACCTCTTGCCCATGCTGTTCTTGCTACTGCTCTTAATGCAGCATTCATGCCTGGAGCATCTCCACCACTTGTTAAAATTCCAATTGTCTGAACTGCGCTAGTTTTATTCATCTAACGTTACCTCCATTTCATAATTCCCTAAGTATACTCCCTAACGATTACATATATTATCTCTTTTTTTGGTATTTTTCAATACTCTTCTCGCGAACCTTTACATTTTTTTCACCAAAAAGTGATTTTAACTCGCTAAATACGTCATTTTTCGCGGAAATATTTTCGTATGTTGGAAGTCTTTTTATTGCTTTTTCTTTTTTGGAAAAAATAACAATTTCATCTTTGCCGGGATATTTTCTGATAATTTTGTACAAATCCTGTTGTTTGTCTGTAAATTCTCCAATGTTCTCTGTCTGAATCCATACTTCCTTTGGAATCTGGTCAATCGGCACAATATATTCTGCAATCAGTTTACCACTTTCTTCAGAAACGGATGCCCGGCCTTTCACATAAAGTCCATTATCTTCGATGAGATACGGCTTTACATTTTGATATATCGTCGGGAATACAATGATTTCTACAGTACCATACAAGTCTTCCAACGTAACAAATGCCATATTCTGATTATTTTTTGTAAGTTTGGCTGTGATATTACTAATAAGACCACCGACAACATAATGCTGCCCGTCTCTTACGATTGCACGTCCGCTTTCCTCATCTGGTTCGAAATCTGTCGATCTGGCAGTTGTCTGCTTCTCAATGGAATCCATATATTTTTCCAGTGGATGACCGCTGACATAAATACCAAGCACATCTTTTTCAAGTGCAAGTTTCTGCGCATCGTCATACTCCCCAACATCAGGATACTGCATCTCATATTCTTTTTTCTCTTCTTCGGAAAAGAAATCAAACAATGACATCTGACCACTCATAGACTCTTTTTTCTCCCGGTTTACTTGTTCAAGTACAACCGGATAGACAAGCATCTGCTGTTTTCTCGTCTTACCAAAACTGTCCAATGCTCCGGATTTGATAAGGTTTTCTATCGTTCTCTTATTGATTTCTTTCGATGTGAGACGCCCCATAAAATCTTTTAAATCTTTGTACTTTCCGTTTACTTCTCTTTCCTGTGTCATTACATCAATCACACTTTTTCCGAGACTCTTAATCGCTGCAAGTCCATATCGAATAGAATCACCTGCAACAGAGAATCCGACTTCCCCCTCATTGATGTCCGGCGGCAGGATGGAAATTCCCATCACACGGCAGGTATTAATATACTCTGTAATCTTTTTCGGGTTAGTAATTACTGAAGTAAGAAGCGCAGCCATAAATTCTACCGGATAATAGCAACGCAGCCATGCTGTCTGATACGAAACAACCGCATAGGCAGCCGCATGAGATTTATTAAATGCATACTTGGCAAAATCAATCATTTCATCGAAAATCTTATTGGCGGTTTCTTCTGGAATTCCCCGTTTGATACAGCCTTCTACACCTTCTTCTTCATTACCATAAACGAAGTTCTGACGCTCCCTCGCCATGACATCTCCCTTTTTCTTGGACATCGCACGACGCACTAAGTCACTTCGGCCAAGTGTGTAACCGGCAAGACGCATTACAATCTGCATAACCTGTTCCTGATAAACGATACATCCGTAAGTCGGTGCCAGTATTTCTTCCAGTTCCGGACAGGTATACTGAATTGAATCCTGATTTTGCTTTCCCTTGATATACTTTGGAATAAAATCCATTGGTCCCGGACGGTACAGAGAAATTCCGGCAATAACATCCTCAAGATTCGTTGGCTTTAATTCCTTCATGAAAGACTTCATTCCAGCACTTTCTAACTGGAACACACCCTCCGTCTTTCCCTGCCCGATCATCTCATATACTTTGGCATCATCATAATCAATTGTATCAATACTAAAATCATGGCCAAGTTTCTTTCCAATCATTCGTGCGGCATCCTGAATTACGGTCAGTGTACGAAGACCTAAAAAGTCCATTTTCAGAAGTCCCAATTCTTCGATGGTTGTCATCGTAAACTGTGTTGTGATGACATTATCTGCACCTCTTGAAAGTGGGACAAATTCATCCAATGGTTTTGAACCGATTACGACACCAGCGGCATGAATTGATGTATGTCTCGGTAATCCCTCCAGACGCATCGACATATCAATAAGATTCTTTACAACATCATCACTCTCATATGCCTGCTTTAATTCCGGATTTGATTTTAATGCCTTTTCAATCGTGATACCAAGCTCCATCGGAATCATTTTTGCAACATTATCAACCTGTACATAAGGGATATCAAGGACACGTCCAACATCACGAACTGCCATACGCGCCGCCATCGTACCGAAAGTTACAATCTGCACTACCTTATCTTTGCCGTATTTTTCATAAACATAATCAATAACTTCCTGCCGTCTCTCATAACAGAAGTCAATATCAATATCTGGCATGGATACACGCTCTGGATTTAAGAAACGCTCAAAAATAAGCTGATATCTAATTGGGTCGATATTCGTAATCTCAAGACAATAGGAAACAATACTTCCTGCCGCACTTCCCCGTCCTGGGCCAACAGCGATTCCCTGACTCTTTGCAAAACGGATAAAATCCCACACAATGAGAAAATAATCAACATAGCCCATATTTTTAATAGTGCTAAGCTCATAAGAAAGTCTTTCCTGCAATTCCTGTGGCGGCGGGTCCCCGTATCTTTTCACAAGACCAGTCTCACAAAGCTCTTTTAAGTAAGAAAATGCATCGTAACCTTCCGGCACATCAAACTTTGGCACTTTCTGCTCACCAAAAACAATCTCCACATTACATCGCTCGGCAATTTTATGGGTATTATCCATCGCCTCTCTCGCATATGGAAATACCTTCTGCATCTCTTCTTCTGACTTCAGATAATACTGCCCGCCTTCATAGCGCATTCTGTCCTGGTCTGAAACCTTTTTTCCAGTCTGTATACAAAGAAGCAGGTCATGTGGAACCGCATCTTCCTCTCTGATATAATGCACATCATTTGTGACAACCATCGGAATCCCAAGTTCCCTGGAAAGACGAATCAGACTGGTATTTACCTGGGTCTGCTGACGAATTCCATGATCTTGTAACTCTAAGAAAAAGTTATTCTCTCCAAAAATATCACGCATTTTGTTTGCGGCAGCTCTTGCTCCATCAAAATCCTCTTTTAAAATCTTATTCGGAATCTCTCCGGCAAGACAGGCACTAAGTGCGATAATTCCCTCATGATATTTTTCAAGCACTTCATAGTCTACCCTTGGTTTGTAATAATATCCTTCTGTAAACCCTCTTGTCACAATCTTCATCAGGTTTTTATAGCCCTGATTATTTTCCGCAAGCAGTACAAGATGATAATATCTATCCTCTCCTCGTCCCTGCTCCCTGTCAAACCTTGATCCTGGTGCAACATAAATCTCACAGCCAAGAATTGGTTTAATTCCTACTTCTTTTGCCTTTTTATAAAAGTCAATCACGCCATACATAACCCCGTGGTCTGTGATGGCCAGACTATCCATTCCAAGCTCTTTTGCCCTCGGCAGAAGTTCTTTAATCTTACTAGAACCATCCAGCAGACTGTACTCCGTATGCACATGTAAATGTGTAAATGCCATAGGTGTCTTTTCCTCCTCTTACAACATCTCGACGAATGCTGTCATTCTCGTGTTAAGCTGTCCGATATCCTCCTGTGAATAGTCGGTCTCCACATGAATATACGGAACACCTTTTCCTTTTACAAACTTTTCAATACTCTTTGCCTCCACATTGTAAGTATGGCAGGCCTGCAGTGTCATTTCCACAACACCATCTACTTTATATTCCTCTATTAATCTTCCAAGAAGTTCATAACGATTCTTATTTGGTGTCATAACAGAACAGCCAATCTGAAGATATCTTTCCGCGATTGCCTCATAAATATCCTCTGCAGATTCATCTATTAAACGGTCAGCCGACTTTGTACCGCCACAGTTTTCATAGGCAACAACAACCGCTCCATTTTCTTCCAATGCTTTCACAACTTTCATTGGCGCACCGCTGCTTGGACATCCTGTTAAAAGAATTCTCTTCTTTTTCGGCTGTTTCTCACCCTCCCCATACTCCTTCATAATCTTTTCACGAAGCGCATGAATTTCTTCCGGAACCTTTTCTTTGTCAAAACGGAACTGGCTTCCATATAATACATTAAACAATTCCTGTCCATTCATCGGTGCCGGATCATTTTTCATAACTTCATAAAGATTTTTAAGCGCAATTCTATTTTCATTCATCATATGAACTGCCTTACGAACATTCTCCTCTGTAATCTCCACTTTGAAAGTCTGCTCCAGATAAGATTTGAACTTAAGAATCTCTTCTTTCCAAAGCTTTAATGCAGTTTCACTCTGACTGTTTGGAAGCTCCATAACATAAACATTTTTAAACTCTCCCATCAGTTCATACATCTTTTTCTTCCCATCACAGGTTGTCTCTCCAACTACTACGTCGGAAAAATAAAAGAACGGACATTTATCCGATACTGCAAAACCATAACTTGCCTTTACCATAGGGCACAGATTTCTTGGCAAATCCTTCTCTGCCACTGGTATTGTCTCGTCTGAAGTAGAACAAAGACCTACTGTAACTGCTCCCATCGCCATTGCGATTTCCTGTGGAAAATATGTACAGTAAGCTCCAACAACCGGAACATCCCTATCCTTCAATTCCTTCATCGTCAGAAAGGACTTCTTTCTCTGCTCCGCAAAATCTTCAAAAATCTCTGGCAACGCTTTGATTAACTCCATAATTGATACCTCTTTCATAA
>ERZ1034901.1975-NODE-1975-length-13525-cov-5.782851_pt1 | contig 13525 bp, 17 predicted proteins | sample MGYA00520628_ERZ1034901 | MGnify/ENA primary metagenome ERZ1034901 (study PRJEB33766, sample SAMN09781783) | gut metagenome | biome: gut microbiome | host: Homo sapiens | place: Madagascar | study: EMG produced TPA metagenomics assembly of the PRJNA485056 data... | reverse complement strand
CCTGGAAAAGAAAGTCGGCAACATCTCTTGGAACGGCGACGCTCGTATGCGTTATATCGCTTCTTCCAGCGACAAAGTTGCTGATAAATACGATGGCCGTATCCGTCTGAACGTCAAGGGCCAGGTTAACGATGCAACCTACGTACAGGGACAGTTCGTTAACAACATGAACTTCAAAGATGAAGCTTCTTCCAATACCACCATGGCTCAGATCTACGTAAACCATAACTTTGGCAAGAACGTAGCTGTACGTCTGGGCCGTCAGCCGATCGCTTTTGGTAACCAGGGTGGCTGGCTGTACAATGGCCTCGAAGGCTACGATGGTGCACAGGTTTCCTACAACAATGGCAAACTCTCTCTGACCACCGGCTTTGGCCAGCTGAACGCTAGCGATATGGCTGAGGTAACGAAGGAAGATATGTACTTTGCTAAAGGCGCTTACGACTTCGGCTTCGCAAAACTGAATGCTGACTACATCGCTGACAAAGATGGCAAAGCTCAGTATAGAGACGAAATCTTTGGTGTCGGCCTGAACATTCCGGTTCAGAAATTCAATGTATTCGGTGAATACTGGAAGAACACCACTGCTCTCGATGACCATGACACCGCTTGGAACGCAGGCCTGTCCTATGGCAAAGCTGACTGGAAGAAAGCTGGCACTTGGGATCTGTCCGTTGCTTACAATGATGTAGACTATGGTGTTTACTTCGGTGGCGGCACCTGGCACAATGATATGCTGAAAAACTTTAGCTTTAGCGATGGCAAATACCTCGCAGCTACAAACCTGACTTTCTGGACTGCTATCGCTAACGTAACCCTCCAGAAGAACGTACAGCTGCACGCTGAATATGCATTCGCAGCTGACGCTGAAGGTACCTTTGGCGTTGATCCGGATGACTCCTGGACTGTTTCCCTGAACTACAAATTCTAAAAGTTCCTATCTATGTGTCTCAAATGACCATAGTATCGGACTTATAGACAACATCGAGTAAAATTAAAAGACCCATTGGCACACGTTAGTCACACATGCCAGTGGGTCTTTTATTATTCCTTATAACAGATCATCAATAACCTTAGCTGCCTTTTGGTCTTCTTCTTGGACTCCATGGGTATATCTATCCATCGTTATGGTTATGCTGCTGTGTCCTAAGCGTTCACTCACTGTCTTCATATTGATTCCTTTAGCTATCAATAAGGTGGCATTGGTGTGTCTTAGGTCATGAAAACGAATATCTGGTCTCAGACCTGCTTCTTTAACGATCTTCTTAAAGGTATAAGAGAATCTTCTGGTATCCATATAGTTACCTCCAGCATTACTGAAGATAATATCATTGTCTTCCTTTTTGATGCTCAGTAGCTCCTTTAGTGTTCCTGGAGAGACACTAATGGTTCTCTTGCTCCTTTGGGTCTTTGGTTCACCAATCTTATGGAGACCATCAATGACTTGAAGGTTCCTTTTAATAGACACAGTATTGGTCTTGAAATCAATATCAGACCAGTGTAGTGCTAAGATCTCTCCTCGTCTCATCCCTGTCTCTAGGGTGAGTTTGATAATGTAATAGAAGGGCATAAAGGCTTTTGCAGTAAATAGAAGTGTCTTTACTTCAGCTACTGTGAGAGCCTTTATTTCTTTCTGAGAGTTCTTGATCGGGTCTAATAGCTCCATAGGGTTACTAGCTATTAGCTGCTCCTTAACTGCTAACTTAAATATGCCATGGAGTACAGCCTTCAATCTGACCTTTGAAGCCTGTGCCATTTGAAGCTTACTAAAGAACTCATTAAGCTCTATAAGACCTATTGCAGACACAGCCTTCTTTCCTAGGGTGGGGGAGATAAAGGTCTTTACAAGATGCTCATAAACGGCATATGAGGACTCTCTTACATTCGGTTGCTTAACTGCTAACCAATGCTTACAAAAGAGGGATAGGGGAGTCTCTTTGTTTATCACTAGGAGCCCTTCTTGCTTCTCATACTTCGCTTTATTGAGCTTTGAAATGACCTCAGCTTTGGTCTTCCCTGTAAAGCTCTTACGGATACGTTTACCTGTGTCTGGGTCTTTCCCTAGGTCTAGGAAGGCACGGAAGTGACCTTTACGATACTCAGTGACACTACCTTCACCTTTGGATCTACGTTTAGCTGTCATAATGACACCTCCTCAAAAAAATTACAAAAATTGTGAAGTGTCAATTCATACACCTGGCGCGCCCTATAGTCCCCCCTATAGCCCCCTTAAATCGTTCTTCCAGCCTCTCAGCGCCATCCAGAATGACTCGCATAGTATACTATCAGATAGCATGCTATGTATAATATGGCATAGAACGTATCTTATAACATACTTTATATAGATACCTAGGGATACTCTAGGGGATGTGTAGAATATCATGTTCTAATCACTTTACGCCTTTATCGTATCATGTAGGGGGCTATGTGTCATCCTTGTGCCTATCAAAGATTTCTATAGCATAATTGAGAATGAGAATCAAAAAGAACAGATAGAAAATACTCTATCTGTTACTATATCGAATTATTTAAATATTTCTATGATATCGAAAAGTATCGATGAGTGAGAGTATCGATGATTATGAATATACTATATGGAGAATTTTAGATGCGTAAAGGATGACTTTAAGAGATAATAAGATGACTTTTTCTCATGCTAGAATTTGTCATCTGTTATTCTTAAATTTTCCTTCATGATTCCATCAATTCATAACCTATAATCAATGAGTGGGTTCACTATCTATGAATTGTTGTATCATAGCCCTAATCAATGCACTAGCGTCTATGTTATGCCTCTTACACATAGTCATAAACCTATTCTTTTGCTCTTCTGATACTCTTAACTTTATGATAGAGTTTTTACTTTCTTTTTGCGCCTCTTCCACGGCTTTTTGGATATTGATAGAAACCATATATATAAATATACCTCTTATAGGAAACAACAACGGGGTATAAACGCCTTTTATAGCCCGTTATAGAAACTCTTTGAGTACACAAATGGGTACATATCTGCTATGATATAACCATCGAAAGCGGGTACACGAAAGTGTACACACGCTGATAGGTTGATGAAATTTGCTTTCATTCGCCAGCAATTACATAGCGACTAGTAGAAAGCCAGCCGGAACAGGCGGGCACGTGAGACGCGGTAGAAAGCGTAGCGACTACCAACGACACGCCCTAAATGCTAGAGGCTACAGCCTTTTGAAACTCTCTTGTAATTGTAAAGTGTTCTTTGAAAACAGAATATGGGTAGGCGGGTAGCGGGAAAAAATCGCTACTGTGCCCTCTAAGCTACTGGCAATAGCAAAGAGGGAACCTTAGGCACAGCCATCAGTGCGATGATGGCTAGGGGATGGGTTCAGAAAAGACAAAGTAAACCGAAAGCACCCATAGTTAGCTACTTACTTAAAGTAAGCAACATACACACTATTGATTATAACACAACGTGTCAATAAAGACACATTCAAATAAAGGGGTAACAAAAATGAATATCATTCTGAACATTGGATTAAACGACAGAACGACAAAGAAACAGAAAATTGATACAGAAATGTCTATCAATATGGTGGGTGCATATATCAGAAATTGCACCATCACTGAAACAATCGGTTTTTATAAGGGCGTGCGTGAAACGTCCCTTAAAGTAGAGGTTTACAACGTTGACGCCTACACGGCTATTTCCTATGCGGAACATTTCGCACTCATTTTTAATCAAGAATGCGTGGCACTGACAGCAGCGGGAAAGACGTTTTTCGTGGACGCTTTCCCATCCACCGCTGAATACACGGAAATGCTCAATGAGATGGGGGTGGCTTAACTATGGACACATGGGAAATCAAACTTGCCCACCATATCACCTTATGGGGGCGTATCAATAGCAAGATTGAGTATTTAGTACTCAAGTATAGTTGCATGGTTGACCACGCCCGCAATTATCGGGAAATGGTTGACATTGAAAATGAGTTTAAAGTCACAATGCACACGTATGGTATTGTGTGCGATTAGCTATCAAGTATGGGGTCCCTAGGTGGAATCCCATGGAACACAAGGAGGAAAACAAAATGAAAATATCATTCACCGATGAAGAACGCGAACAAGTCAAATATGCTCTTGAGAATAGAATTGAGTATCTGGTATATAGCCGTCATATGCCACCAATGGATGACGCTATCCAATGTTCCATCATTGCACTGGATAGCATGGGATTTGAAGACACGGCACAAAGATATCGTGAACAGATACCGGAATGGCAAGCCATGTATGACACTGACAATTACCCCGATTATGGGGACTAGCAAGACAAGGAGGATATTATCATGGAAATCAGAAAGCTGATTGAACATAAATATGCAAATTGTGGTGTATACACTGATACCTATCTTGCCCATAAAATTGGGTGGTGCATGGAATACGGCTTTATAAGCTATAGCACCAAGGTTATCATGAGACGCGGTGCAAGAATTATCTATACGGGCAAGTATAGTGTGACAACAAGTAAACAACTCTCATGGTATCTCAAGGAACACGAAAAAGACTTGCATGGTCTCACACGAAAAACACTTGATATCATGGACAAGGGGCGCTATGCCTACAATGATGTTACTGGAGAACTTGAACCCTTGACCAAGGAAGAGGAAAGAGAAATTAAGGAAATTCGTAGGAAAGCATTCAATTATGGCTATGGGTGGTAACTCATAGCTAGGTATATCAAGAATACAAGGGTGGCAAGGCGTCACCCTTTAGGAACTCAAGGAGGTTAGCAATCATGAAAAAGCTGATTTATTTAGTGGCGAATGGTATCGACATGCACGCTTATGACAAGGAAGAAACAGCGCGCATGGAATATGAGCATATTGTCAAGGAAAAATGGGAAAACTGTATCAAGTTTTCGTGCCCGAAGAATGAATTTTATGATGACTATGGACGCACTCTCAGAAGCGCCCTTTTGGAACACTATACCATGATAAATGGGCGTACTATCATCATGCGCCCGGTAGTGTTGGTGAAAGAAGAGGAGGACTAACAGCATGAAAATTATTATCCTTATGGGTCTTGCCCTATTCTTATTATCACTAGTGGATATGTTGTTTATAAATGTAGGTTATGCCTCGCTTGTAAACTTTCTTACCATTTGCATTGTTATGTTACTGATTATTTTTGTAACCGCTATTTCACAATAAAGGGGACGAACATCATGAACCGTACATTAGAAAGCACAAAAGAACTCAAGGAAATCGTAAAGGGTCTTATGATTGACCTGTTAGCTGGCTATGAGACTTGTCATCTGTGCTACTCATGGGATTTAGCTAACATTATCTCAAGTGAAATCCTTGAGAGAAAGCCATGGTGGTGGCTGATTAACCTGTGTAATACCCATTATAGAGAAATCATGGATAACTTGAGACGTTATCACATTCCCAAGAAAGGGGATACGACTGATTGGGCAAGACAGGCTATCACGATTGAAGTAGCTGAATTGCTTGCACCAAGTGATACCGTGATAGACACATGGCACACCTACGATGATGAAAAAGGGTCTATGCCAAGCATGCTTGATAGGACTGTAGCAAGACACATCGCCATGGACTTGATTTTTGAGGAAAGCTAATTGAGACACGCAATAGATAAAAGAGTTATGAGACAAGGTAAGCAAATTTACCTTGTCTCTTTTTATTTCCTAAAGGAGGAACCATGGTTACGTTAGATGATGAATTGAAGTTAGAAGATGAATATCGCAATCAAGCTAGAGAGAAATTGAAAGAGTGTCTAGCTAAAAAAGAGTCTCAAGGGGACGCCTCTCATACCTCTATGGGTGCGGGTTTAATCAATCACATGTATGCTAATTTAGCTCGCAATATGAAAGTATGGTTAGATAGTCAGCTAGCCCCTAAACCGGGCGTCAAGCCTATGTATTTTCAGTATCTCAAGTATGCTGCTAGCCAATTTGAGGAGCAAGACACATTCATTTCTATCTTGTGTCTTTCCCTCTTGTCTCAAACTATCAATGATGTAATTACCATGCAGCAAAATAGGTCTATTTCGCACATTGGGGAAACCATAGGTAGACAGATTCAAGATGAATTGCACTTGCAAGAGTTTTTAAACTATCTCAAGTCAGATTCCTATAGGACTTACATCGAAAGTGATAAATTTCAAAATTGGCTTAAAGAACATGACAAGAAAATGTTTGAGTTTGCCAATATACCTTTGGGGATCAATCATGGGCTTAGGACACGAAACAGCGATTACTATCGTCGCTACTACGTTCAAGAAATTGAGAAGAAAGTCAAAGGAGCTGGTATTCCATGGTCTCCAAAAACATTTGATAAATGCAACTGGATAACATTAGGAGGCAAGTTACTGGAAGTATTATTAGCCTCTACAGACTTATTTTCTCTCCAGTCCGTTGCTCAAGGAGTTGATGAAATTTACCCAACTCAGCAATTTTTGGATATTTGGGCAGCCAATACAGACTATGCACTCATGCATGCCTATATATCATGCCCCACTATTATTCCACCAAAGGAATGGAATGAACTTGATAATGGGGGCTATTATGGGGAATTAGCCATCTTTAATACCTTATTGCGCCTCTACAGGTTCCAAGATGGGGGCTATTATTATCGGCAGTACATGAAAAGACTCAAGGCTGCTGACCTTACATCCCCTATGAAAGCCTTGAATGCTATCCAGAAGACTCCATGGAGGATCGACACAGCAGTATTGGAAGTAGCACAGAAAGTCATCAAGTTAGGGGGAGACAGAGCTGGTCTTCCATCTACAGAGCCTTTTCCGGGTCTTCCCAAGCTCCATAATCCAACGGAGAAGGAGCTGAAAGAGCATAAACACAAGGCTTTCTTGCAGTACAAGAAGGAGGCTAGTCGCAAGGGGAAAATGATTAGAGTCCTTGCTAATCTCAAGACTGCTGAACGTTTCAAGGATTATGAACGTATCTATTTCCCATGTAACCTTGATTTCAGAGGCAGGGTCTACCCTATTCCGTCCTTTAGTTTCCAAGGGGATGACCTTAACAAAGGTCTTATTCAGTTTGCAGACACACCACTAATCACGGATGAGTCAAGTGAGAGGTGGTTTTTAATTGCAGGAGCGGAGTTTGCAGGGATCGACAAGGTGTCTTTTGATGATGAAATCAAGTGGATTAAAGACAACAAGCAGAACATTTTAGACACAGCAGCAGACCCTATAGCTATGTTGGACTGGTGGGGGTCTCTTGATTGTCCATGGGAATTTCTTCAATTTTGCTTTGAGTACAAAAAGATGGTAGACTACAAGGCAAGTCATAATGGGTCGATCATTGGTTGGACCACTGGTGTCCCTGTAGCTTTTGATGGGACATGCTCTGGACTCCAGCATTTCTCTGCAATCTTGAGAGACCCTGTAGGTGCAGAGGCAGTCAACCTCAAGCCAGCTGATAAACCTCAAGACATCTATGGCAGAGTTGCTCAGGTGGTAAATCAGGTATTAGAATATGATTCAGAACATGGTACAGTAGATGAGTTTCAAGAAGACAAAAACAGACTTAAGCTGGGAACAAAGACTCTTGCACAACTCTGGTTGAACTTTGGAGTCAATCGCAAGGTAACTAAGAGGTCTGTAATGACTCTTGCATATGGCTCTAAGGAATATGGGTTTAGAGACCAAGTTCTTGAAGACACCATCAAGCCTCATATGGATGAAGGGGTCTGGACAGAAGCTAACGCACCTCAAGCCTCTGCTTATATGGCTAAACTGATCTGGAATGCAGTTAGAAAAGTAGTAGTTAAGGCTGTAGAGGGGATGGAATGGCTCCAGAAGGTAGCCAGAATGGTCTGCAAGAATGAGAACGTTGTCCAGTGGACCACTCCAATGGGTCTTTTGATAAACCAGCCGTACCTGACAACGAAGACAAAAGTATATAAGCTACGCTTTGCTCAGACACAAAAGAGAATTTACGTTCCTTATACACTGGGGGATGTGAATGCTAGAAAGCAAGCTAATGCTATTGCACCTAACTTTATACATTCAATGGATGCTAGCCATTTGCAGCTGACAGTATGTACAGCAGCAGATAGTGGCATAGACCATTTTGCTATGATTCATGATAGCTATGGAACTACAGTTGCTCAAGCCGGGCAGCTGTTTTCTATTGTCCGAGAATGCTTTGTAAAGATGTATACAGAACATGACGTTCTCAAGGAGTTTGCAGAAGAAGTCTCTCATTTGACCAATGAGGACTTACCAGAAATGCCTACCAAGGGTGATTTTGATATAAATGAAGTCTTAAATAGCCTTTATGCTTTTCATTAAATGAGACAAGTAAGTAGAGAATAATTGAGACACGCAATGGTGGAAGTAGAGAGATCTTAAAGAGTCTTAAAGAGCCTTATAAGATACCTATTAACTACTATCTACTACTAACTACTAAAGATATTTATTTAGATAGTTAGTAGATAGTAGCTATTAGAGATCTTATAAGGCTCTTTTTGTATTCTTAAATCTTTGGTCTGTACCATTGCCTTCGGCGTGGCAACTGAGAATTATTATCAATTTGTAATTGAGACACGCAATGATGAAAAGAAAGTCATCATTTTTTTACAAAGGAGGTCTATATGCATTTCAAATTACATCCAGAAGGGGTCTGTTGTAAGCAGATTGAGTTTAATCTGTACCCTGTACTGAAATTCAATAAAGCTGAAGTGGAGCAGGGAGAATACATGATTACAGGTATCAATTTTGTTGGTGGATGTCCTGGAAACCTCAGCTTTATCGCTAAGGGCTTTACAGGATATAAGATTAGTTACCTTATGAAGCTCTTAAAGGGGCACAAATGTGGCAAGAGAGATACGTCTTGTATGGATCAGTTCAGCAAGTGTCTTGAGAAAGCTGAAAAGGTTATGAATGCAAAGGAGTGGACAGTAGATGACTGTATCTAATCTTAAAAAGGATGAAAAAAATGAGAGCAAATAAGGAAAAATTTAAGGTCGGAGATCATGTGTGGTCTCCTCATTTTGGTGGTGGTATCGTAACAGAGATTGCTAAGGGTAAGGATGCATTTCCAGTTAAAGTAGAGTGGGCTGGTGGTAGAACGCTTGTTCCTGATTATGAAGAATTTACCAAAGATGGGCAGTTCGATCTTAGTGGTGCTAATCCTGATTTGGATATCTATTCTGTTGAACCTGATCGTGCCGACAAGGTTATCCCTGATCTCATTAACGAACTCACAAAGAAGCCTGAAGAGGACGAAGGAGTAGTTGATCGGATGGAAGATGCTCTCTCCAAGAAGGTCGATGATGCCATTAACCCCTCTCATTATAAGGTTAAAGGTCTTCCAGAAGCCCATGAGATCATAAATCATTTGATGCACAGAGAGCAGTATGAAGGCTTTTTGTGGGGCAACATTATCAAATATGCATATCGTTATGGTCGCAAAGGTGACAAAGCAGAAACCGCTGGAAAGATCGCATGGTATGCCAATAAGTTGAAAGAATTAGAGGGAGAGGAATGAAGATTACAAATTTACAGGTCTATGACATGCACAACGCAATCCGTGCTAGTGGTTATCCCATGCAGGAACGTCTGGACTTTGATTCACAGCATCGCTACATTGACGATCATGACTGGAAAAGAGCGTTAGCATTAGCAAGTAGAGAAAGTAGTGAAGGACACGATAATTTCTTAAGTGGAATTATCGTGTCTTTTGATTTGACATGCACGATCAAAATGTGGACAGAGTTTGAACGTTATCACTTTGCACAGATTGTGTCTAGTCAGTCCACCATGCACAGGTTGTCTAAGATGCAGTTGGATATTGCATGCACACCTTACACAGACCCAAAGATCATTGAACGCCTTCAGGTATTGCAGAAGAGATACAATGAGGAACCGAATGAAGCTAACCTCTTAAACCTTTTGTATTCATGTCCAGTTGGTCTTGAGCTAACTGCTAGGGTGACTACTAACTATCGGCAGCTGAAAACTATGCTTAAACAGCGACACAATCATAAGCTGCCGGAGTGGAGGAATTTCTGTAAAGAGATTGTGGCACAGTGTCCATTAGCATATGAATTTCTGGTAAAAGGAGGAGAAAAGAATGCTTCCAATTCTAAAGATTAAGCGTTTAACAGAGAAAGCTACAGTACCTAAAGCAATGACAGAAGGCTCATGTGGGCTTGATATTGCTGTGTCTGAACCTGTTACTTTCTTTCCTAACAGAGTAACAAAAGTACATACAGGACTCGCTATGGCTATCCCGAAAGGGTATCACATTGAAGTACACATTCGGAGTTCATGGGGTAAGAGAGGCATTAGACTTGCCAACTGCACAGGTATTATTGACTCCGATTATAGAGGAGAGTTGAAGCTACTCATTATCAATGACACAACGGATATCTATTATGCCCCTGAAGGAGAGCGCATTGCACAGCTGATTCTGGTGAAAGACCCTGCATTTACTATCAAAGAAGTAGATGAATTAGATGAAACGAAACGTGGTAAAGGTGGTTTTGGATCCACCAATAAAGAAAACAAAGGAGATAAATAATTATGGCTAAAAGAGAGTATACAACTGGTGTAACCCCAAAAGGTAGTCTTCTGTTTCCTCATATCTACGAACCAGAGACTTATGAAGGGAAAGACGTAGGTTATACCGTCAACATTAAGTTTAATCAGAAAGAAACAGATGCTCTCATTGCAGTGATTGATGAAGAACTGGAAAAGGCAAAGCATTCGATTAAGCTGAAACCGGGTCAGAAGTGGTCGGCTGAACCATTTATGGGCTACAGGGAAGACAAAGATGGTGATATTGTCTTTAAGTTTAAGGCTAATTCGCATTATCAGACCAAATCTGGAGAGATGCATAAAGTCACTATTCCAGTCTTTGATGCCCATGGTAAACCAATTAAAGACCCGCTGTCTATTGGCAACGGAACCATTGCTAAGATTGCATACACGCTGGTTCCGTACTGGATCTCTAAGGTTGTCAATGGTGTGAAACTGCGTCTGGATGCAGTACAGATTATTGACCTTAAAGAATATGGTCAGAAGGAGGCAAAAGGCTTTGGCTTTGGTGAGGAAGAAGGCTTCTCTGCTGCTGACGTAGAAGAGGAAGATGATGTTCCGTTTACCGAAGAAGGAACTGAAGACGGAGACTTCTAATAATGGCAAAAAGATTTTTCAGCAGAAGAGGTGGATGGTCTAAGCATGTAGATGCCACTTATAGATCTGGTCTGGAAGACAAAGTTGCTGCACAGTTGAGGGATGCAGCTATTGATGCAAAGTATGAAGAGTATCAAATTCCCTATGAAATACCAGCATCCCCTCACACCTATACCCCTGATTTTGTCTTGCCAAATGGAATCATTGTAGAGACCAAAGGGGTCTTTGATGTAGAGGATCGAAAGAAACATCTCTTAATCCAGAAGCAATACCCTCATCTGGATATTAGATTTGTCTTTTCCTCCTCTAAGACTCCTATCTACAAAGGGTCTAAGACAACGTATGCTGCTTGGTGTAACAAATATGGTTTTCTCTTTGCAGACAAATGGGTGCCAGATAAGTGGTTAAGAGAACGAAAGAAGAATACAAAAGGACTAGTTTTGAAGAAGAAACATAATTGAGACACGCAATGATGGAGGTGAAATTTATTTGGCTTTCGTAAATTTAAAGTTTAGAAAGAGGGATGCCACTGACTATATTTACATTGTAAAAAAAGACCTGAAGAAGACAGATCTGGAGTCTCTTAGAGTGAAATGTATGAGACGTGGAGGACTTGACACAGGCTTTCATTTCATCATTAGAGCAAATGGTGCAATCGAAGCTGATCGTGTTGAGTATGCGTATGCAGGTTGGTGGTTTGAACATGAGGACAAAGCTGTAGCTATTTTGATAGACACAGCAGGGGAAAAGAAAGTGACAATGGCAGCAAAGAAAGCTGTCAAAGAGATTACTGCTAAATACCCTAAAGCAGAGATTGTTGAAGTTGATAACGCTGGAGATATGGAGGATTAACTGAATGAAAGAGCATGAAGAAAGCACAGCAGTGAGAGTTCATTTACCATGTCCTGATTGTGGCTCTCATGATGCTCTTTGTGAGTATAGTGATGGACACACCTACTGCTTTTCTTGTAATACCTATCATGGAGCAGATGAGGAAAACGAACTTGTGTCTTCTACGAAGAAAATTATACCGCTAGAGGATATGAAGTTAGACTCTCTGAGAGCTAGAGGCATTACAGAAGCAACGTGCCAGGCTTACTCATATTTCAAAGCTCCTTTAGGAGGAGAATGGGCACAGGTAGCAAACTATTTTGATGATGACGGAAAGATCCTTGGACAGAAACTTCGATATGCTAACAAGGTCTTTAGAGTGCGTGGAGATATTTCTACTAGATTCTATGGACAGCAGAAGTGGGCAGGGGGTGGTGGTAAGAAACTTATCATCACTGAAGGAGAGATTGATTGTCTAACTGTCTCTCAGCTACAAGGAAATAAATATCCTGTTGTGTCTATTCCTTTAGGTGTTGGGTCTGCCAAAAAGGTCTTTAAGGCTAATATGGATTGGCTCAACTCCTTTGAACAGGTTATTGTCATGTTCGATATGGATGAAGCAGGAAGACAGGCAGTGAAGAGCATAGAGGGGTTATTGAAACCTAATAAACTTTTCATTGCTAACCTTCCATGCAAAGATCCAAATGAATGTTTACTTAGTGGTAAGGGGCAGGATGTCATTAAGGCAATCTGGTCTGCAAAACCATATATGCCAGATGGAATTATCAACGGTAAAGACACATGGGATGAAGTGTCCAAAGAAGATGATAATGACACTGGCTATCCATATCCATGGAATATTGATCTCAATAAGATGACTATGGGTATTCGTAAAGGAGAACTTACTGTACTAACAGCTGGCACTGGTGTTGGGAAGACTACCTTTGTTAGAGAGCTTGCCTATGATATGGGTGTCAATAAGAACCTGAAGGTAGGGATGCTGATGTTAGAAGAAAATGTGAAGAGGACAGTCAAAGGACTTATGTCTATAGCTGCTGGAAAAAGACTCTATATCAATAGGCAGGGTCTATCTGATGAGGACTTTAAGGCAGCCTTTGATAAGACTATGGGTACAGGCAATTATGTACTTTATGAACACTTTGGGTCTCTTGAAGGAGACAACTTGATGGATAAGATTCGATATATGGCTGTAGGTGAGAAGTGTGACTTTATCATCCTAGACCATGTATCTATTGCTGTCTCTGGTATCGAAGGGGACAATGAAAGAAAGCTGATAGATGTGTTGATGACAACAATGAGATCTCTTGTAGAAGAAACAGGAGTTGGTCTGATTGTTATTTCTCATCTTAGGCGAGTTCCAGACCAGCAGTCTCACGAAGAAGGTGGGGCTACTTCTCTATCTCAGCTTAGAGGGTCTGGTGCTATTGCACAGTTAGCAGATACAGTTATTGGTCTGGAGCGAAACCAGCAAGCAGATGGTCGAAAGAAGAACCTTGTCAGAATCCGTGTCTTGAAG
>ERZ1034901.1963-NODE-1963-length-13588-cov-9.931575_pt1 | contig 13588 bp, 10 predicted proteins | sample MGYA00520628_ERZ1034901 | MGnify/ENA primary metagenome ERZ1034901 (study PRJEB33766, sample SAMN09781783) | gut metagenome | biome: gut microbiome | host: Homo sapiens | place: Madagascar | study: EMG produced TPA metagenomics assembly of the PRJNA485056 data... | reverse complement strand
TACACTGTTTTTGAATTGTTAAAACCGTGTAAAGCAAATCTGTATTAAGTCATGTACAGCAAAACACCATAAAAACAGCTTTTTGATTCTCTAGAATTGATTTTTATTTTGTAACATGTTTTTACTCTTTGTACGATATTTGCATGGTGGATATGAAGACGTTAAGGATGGTACTGATGATGAGGCGGTAGCGTTGTAAGGATTTATTTTATAAAGGCTGAATGTCATGTTTTTTTCTCAGTTTTTGTAGTATTCTGCTTTTTCTTGCGTTTATATAGTGTAAAAGAAAACAAATTAGAGACCGCTAAACGCCGATAGCTCACTTTTTTTTGTTAATTTTGCAATGAATACTGATGTATTCGCAGACTACTTGATTACGTCTTACATTACGATTTACCACGTTTTTTATAAAAACCATTCTATGACAAACAAATTCGTAAAATTGTTTTTCTTGGCCACATGTTCTATGATGGCCCTCGCGTCCAATGCCCAGTCATTGCTTCCCAAGCCGCAGTCGTTTGTGAAGGCAAAGGGCTTCTTCCCGTCGGCACCGGAAAATGTAAAGGTGGAGAACCTAGCTGGTGACGTTGCGGAGAACATCTACTCAAAGCCTTGGCTGAAGGCAGCCAAGAATGATGGTCGCCGTGTGGTGCGCTTCGCACGCATGGCGAATCCTTCCTCTCCTGAGGCATACCGCCTGCATATCACTTCCGACACACTCCTTGTAAGTGCTGCCACCGCTGACGGATTCCGTTATGCTTGGCAGACCATCGGTCAGCTTACCTCGAAGAGTGGTATTGTCTGCTGCGACGTTGACGACGCTCCAGCATATAAGTGGCGCTCGCTGATGCTCGACGTGTCGCGTCATTTCCAGCCGATTGAATTCATCAAGAAGCAGGTGGACATAATGTCGAAGTATAAGTTCAACCGCCTGCACATCCATCTCACCGACGCTGCCGGATGGCGCATCGAGATAAAGCGCTATCCTTGGCTCACCAAGTTGGCGGCATGGCGTCCTGAGCGCACATGGAAGGAATGGTCGAAGAACGGCGCACGCTACATCGAAGAAGGTTCGGAAGGCGCTTACGGCGGCTATTACACGCAGGACCAATTGCGCGACCTTGTGGCTTATGCTGCTGAGCGCGGCATAACCATCGTGCCCGAGATAGAGATGCCGGGTCACTCGGCTGAGGTGATGACGGCTTATCCCGAACTGTCTTGCACACATGAGCCATACAAGCAGATGGACTTCTGTGCGGGTAGTGTGGCAACATACGACTTCCTTGAGAATGTTCTGAAGGAAGTGATGGACATCTTCCCGTCCAAGTATATCCATGTAGGTGGCGATGAGGCTGACAAGGCGTCATGGCCTACATGTCCGCTCTGCCAGCGCAAGATGAAGGAACTGGGCACAGACAAGGAAGGTCTGCAGGCCAATCTGATTGCCCATTTCGGACGTTTCCTCAACGAGCACGGCAGACAACTGGTGGGTTGGGACGAGGTAATAGCCGGCAACCTTGCCAAGAACACCACCGTTATGGTATGGCGAGGAACAGAGAAGGCGCATGAAGCCATCGAGCACGGTTACGATGTGGTTCTCTCTCCGGGTGCTTACTGCTACCTTGATGCTTATCAGGACGCTCCGAACACACAGCCTGAGGCCATCGGAGGCTATCTGCCTCTTGAGAAAGTGTATGGCTATGTGCCCGGCGAGGACTTGCCGGAGGCTGAGCGAAACATGATAACAGGCGTACAGGCTAATCTGTGGACTGAATATATCCCGACTCAGGAACACGTAGAGTACATGCTTTATCCGCGCGCTCTTGCCATTGCCGAGATTGGATGGAACGGAACGAAGAAGAAGGATTATCCTGAGTTTAAGCAGTGTGCGCTGCAGCAGATTGAGGTGTTGCGCAAGGCTGGCGTCAACACGTTCGACCTAAAGCATGAGAAGGGTGAGCGTCCCGAGTCGCTCAAGCCTACTGCTCACAAGGCACGTGGCTGTAAGGTGATATTCAATAAGAAGTATTCTCCCAAGTATCCTGCTGCCGGCGACCAGACTCTTGTTGACGGTGTACGTGGCGGATGGACCTATGGCGACAAGAAGTGGCAGGGATTCATCGGCAAGGACTATTGCCTCGACGTCACTCTCGACCTTGGAGCAAAGACGAAGATTTCTTCTGTTTCAGCTGACTTCATGCAGAGCTATGGCGCTTGGGTGTTCTTCCCGGAGGAGTTCAAGGTGTCTGTCAGCGATGACGGCAAGACATTCACTGAGGTGTATACCACCACCAGCAAGGTGGACCACGACATCCAGTCTGGCTTCCGCACCCTTTTATGGAAGGGATCGAAGAACGCACGTTATGTCCGCGTACAGGGCAAGACCACAATGGACGGAGGCTGGCTGTTCACGGACGAGATTGTAGTGAAGTAATCACGCATATTCTCTGAACTTGCGAAAGTTCAAACACATATTATTATATAAGAGAGGAGAGGCTAAAGAAGCTCGACAACTTCTTTAACCTCTCCTCTCTTTTTGTTTATTCTTTTCGCTTATCCGTCTTAATCCTCTCTGATGACCACTGTCACGCCTCGTGCAGCCTGCGCTCCCATAACCAGCGCCTGCTCGATGTCGGCTGTCTTTGACGGTCCTGAGATGAATGTGCCGAGTCCGGTCTTAGGCATGCAGATGCGGTCGTATGCCTCGTGCATGTTGTTCACGATGCCACTCTTCGGGAGAACGATGACCAGATACTCGCTGATGAAGCATACGGCTTTCTCCTTCATGTCCTGCGGAATCCATACGCAACCGTTCTCCGCCACTCCAATCTGTCCGTACACCACGCCTACGTCGGTGCCGTTGAGGTCCTGCGCCTCTGCCACGGTGTCGGGATTGATGGTGGCGATGGTCAGTTCAGCTATGTTTGAGGCTATGGTCTTTGCTTCCGGGTAGGCGCTTCTTACGATGTCGTCGAGCTTTTCGCCCGGCTTAGCCATCACCACCTTGCTGCCCACCGACATGCTAATATCCACAAACTGCTTTACCGTGTCGTCATACGATATGCCGTCTATTGGTGTGTCAGGCATCGGATATTGTTCGTGTGTGTTGCGTCGCAACTTCTCCAATAGTTCGTCTTTGTATGTCATTGTTCTTTCTGTTCGTTATGGTTCAGTTTTCCTTTCTTCCACATAGTCAGGAACGACTCCTTTGCAAATTTCGGCATTGCGTGTCCCACGCCCCAAGGATTGAGTGAGCGGATGTGCGTCAGGCTGTCCGGTATGATATTGGCAAGAGAAGCCATACGCAAGGCTGAAGAATAGAGTAGGGGGTGATTGAAGAGTTCTTCCATTCCCTTAGACATGCATTTCTTCATCGTGTTCGCCTTGTGCAGCGAGTCGAGCTTCTGTCTCCACAGATAAACCTGCGAACCGGGATTGACCTTTGCCGGGCATACATTGTCGCACGACAGGCAGAGCGTGCAAGCGCTGACGTTGTCGGTATAGCGTGGCGCATCGTGCAGCATGCCAAGATTGATGCCGATGGGACCGGGGATGAAGTAAGTGTATGAGTAGCCTCCCGAGCGGCGATATACAGGGCAGGTGTTCATGCAGGCTCCGCAGCGAATGCACTTCAGCGTCTCCCAATGCTCGTCGTTGGCAAGGATGTCGCTTCGTCCGTTGTCCACGAGGATGACGTGCATCTCTGCTCCCTGCCTTGCCTGACGGAAGTGTGAGGTGTAAGCCGTTGTGGGCTGACCTGTAGCAGAACGGCAGAGCAGGCGCTGGAATACGGCGAGCGACTTATAGTCGGGCACAATCTTCTCTATTCCCATTGCCACGAGATGCAGCTTAGGCATTGACGTTGACATGTCGGCGTTGCCCTCATTGGTGCAAACCACGATGTCGCCTGTCTTTGCCACACCGAAGTTACATCCCGTCATTCCTGCTCCAGCTTCCATAAACTGGTTGCGCAGATGCTCGCGTGCGCATCTTGTCAGATAGGTCGGGTCATAATTGCCTTTCTCCTTGCTTATGCCCTTCTCCTCGAACATCTCTCCCACCTCTTCTCTCTTGAGGTGTATGGCAGGCATGACGATGTGGCTCGGCTTCTGATGGAGCAGTTGTAGGATGCGTTCGCCAAGGTCGGTCTCCACCACGTCGATGCCATGACTCTCGAGGAACGGGTTCATGGCACACTCCTCGGTAAGCATCGACTTGCTCTTTACCATCTTCTTTACGCCGTGACTCTGCAGTATGTCGAGCACGATGTTATTGAAGTCGGCTGCGTCCTTAGCCCAATGCACAATGACGCCGCGGCTCTCCAGCTGCGTGCTGAACTCCTCCAGATAGTCTGCCAAGTGAGTTACGGTGTGCTGCTTTATCTGGCTGGCATGTTCGCGCAGCTCCTCCCATTCTTGCAACCCTGACGCCATGTTGTCGCGTTTTTGTCTTAATGACCAGAAGGTGGCGTCGTGCCAAGAGGTCTTTTCTCTGTTGTCGTTGAAGCGTCGTGCCGCTTCGGAATGTAGTGTGCTCATAGTCCTGCTGCTAATATCTCTACCACGTGTATGAACTTAATAGGCTTGTTCTCCTTCTTTGCAATGCCCTGCATGTGCATAAGGCATGACGAGTCGGGACCGGTGATGTATTCCGCCCCCGTAGCCATGTGACGTTCAATCTTGTCCTCTCCCATGCGCTTCGACACGTCCGGCTCCTCTACGGAGAACATTCCTCCGAAGCCGCAGCACTCGTCCTTACGCTCCGGCTCACGGATGGTGATGCCGTCAACGAGTTGGAGGAGGTCGATAATCTTGTTGAACTGCGGCACCTGTCTTTCTGAAGGCGATGACAGTCCCAGTTCGCGCACGCCGTGACACGAGTTGTGTACGCTGACGATGTGCGGGAAGTGAGCCTTGAGGCTTGTCGGTTTCACGACGTCATGCAGAAACTCCACCACGTCCATAATCTTCTTAGACGTGAGGCATTCGTGATTGCCTTTGGCAAGTCGTGGATGATAAAGCTTGACAAAGGCTGCGCACGATGCTGACGGCGCCACCACATAGTCGAACTCCTTGAAGAGATCGTCGAAGTGGCGTGAGATGTCCGTAGCCATCTTCTCAAAGCCGGCGTTTGCCATTGGCTGTCCGCAGCAAGTCTGCTTGAGAGGGTAGGTTACGTCGAGTCCGAGGCTTGTCAGGAGTTTGTAGGTAGCCACTCCCACTTCCGGATACAAAGCATCGACGTAACATGGAATAAACAATCCGATTTTCATAATGTCTTTATAGCTCTTTAGCGTGTTAAAAGTGTTTTTCTATTATTTGTTTTTGCGCGGATCGGCGAGTGTTATCACTTCGCAGTCCTTGAATTGGTCGCCGTCGATGGTCAGTCTTACGATGGTACGTTCTTTCTGCCATCCCTGCAGTCCTGCCGCTCCGGGATTGATGTGAAGGAGTCCGAGCTCCTTGTCGTTCATTATCTTCAGAATATGTGAATGTCCGCTGATGAAGAGTTTGGGCGGACGTTCGTAAATCTGTTTTCTGATGCTTGCGTCGTACTTACCGGGATAACCTCCGATGTGCTTCATCAGAACGTCCACGTCCTCACACTTGAAGCGCAGCACTTCCGGATACATCATACGGAGGTCGCCGCCGTCGCAGTTGCCGCAGACGGCGCGCAGAGGTCTGAACTCGGCGAGGCGCTCAGCAAGGAATGGGGAGCAGATGTCGCCGGCGTGCCATATCTCGTCGCATGGCTCGAAGTAAGTCAGATACTTGTCGTCCCAGAAAGAGTGGGTGTCGCTGATAATGCCGATGGTCTTCATTCCGCAGCCTTCCTTTCCAGAGCTTTCCTTATGAAGCTGACGGCAAGTTCGGTTGTGCCGTCCATTCCCAGTCGGGACGAGTTGATGCAGAGATCATAGCTTTCGCTCTTTCCCCATGTCTTGCCCGTATAGTAGTTATAGTATGACGAGCGTCCCTTCTCCTGATTCTCTATTATCTTTCGTGCCTCCTCTTCCGTGCAGTCGTGGCGCTGGCGTATCTGCGCTATGCGCTCATCGATGTCCGCCGTGATGAAGATGCTGACAAGGTTCTTGTGTTCGCGGAGCACATATTCAGCGCATCGTCCCACGAAGACGCACGGTCCTTCCTCAGCCGCCTTGCGGATAGCGTCGCTCTGTATGCGGAAAAGATTCTCCTGCGACATCTCGTTATCGTAGAAGGCATTGTCCGAAATGAAGGGCACGTGCACATGGAACATGAGGTCCAGAAAGCCCTTCTTCTCGTCGTTCTTCTCGAAGCATTCCTCGCAGAATCCGCTTTCGCGTGCCGCAAGGTTGAGTATCTCCTTGTCGTAGAGCTTGCATCCGAACACCTCCGCTATCTTCTTTGCCACGACGTGTCCGCCGCTGCCGAGCTGTCGTCCGATGCATATAATGATATTGTCGTTTTGCATATTATGTGGTGTTTCTTGTTATAGTTCCTTATTATTGTGGGGCTATGCCTTCGCGCTTGCCATCGTGCGGAACTTGCGCACATACCGTATCAGGATTATAGTGGCGAGTATAGACGCTGTGGTGTCGGCTATAGGCAGCGAAATCCAGATGCCGTCCAGTCCTACGAAGCGTGGCAGGACGATGAGCAGAGGCAGCAGGAATAGCATCTGTCTGGAGAGCGAGAGCAGCATGCTTATCTTCGCCTTTCCGATGCCTTGGAAGAAGCCCGTCGTTATCATCTGAATGCCTACGAGCGGGAAGGCGAGCATGTTTATCTGTATGGCTCTGATGGATATGCTGATGAGTGTGGCATCGGTGGTGAAGAGGCGTGCGCACTGGTAAGGGAACAGGTGGACGAGGATAAAGCCGAACGTGGTGATGCTGAATCCTGTGCACAGTCCGTACTTGAGCAGTCGGAGCAGACGGTCGTATCGGCGTGCACCGTAGTTGTATCCCGTGATGGGGAACATTCCCTGATTGACGCCCATGTTTATCATGATGAATATGAAAGCCATCTTGTTGGCGATGCCGTAAGCGCCCACTGCCATGTCGCCGCCGTACTTCTGCAGTCCGGTGTTGATGAATATCACGACGATGCAGGCGCACACGTTCATGGCGAAAGGCGACATGCCAATGGCGAAGATGTTCTTTACGATTTGTGACTCCGGACGGTAGATGCCACGTCGGAAGTGCATTATCTCATTCTTGTTGCTGAAGAGTCGGCATTGCCAAGCCAGCGCCACCGACTGCGATATCACCGTAGCCCAAGCGGCTCCACGGATGCCCATGCCCAAGGGCCAGATGAAGATGGGGGCGAGGATGACGTTGAGGAGCACGGAGAGCATGGACGCTCCCATGGCGTGCTTTGGCTTGCTGGCAGCACGCAGCACAGCGTTCAGTCCGAAGAACATCTGCTGGATGACGTTTCCGGCGAGTATCACTTCCATGTATTCGCGTGCGTAAGGCAGCGTGTCCTTGCTGGCTCCGAAGAAGAGGAGGATAGGATTGAGGAAAGAAAGCGTGATGATGCTGAAGACGATGCCCACCAGAAGGTTCAGCGTGATGTTGATGCCGAAGATTCGTTGTGCCGTGGCATAGTCTTTCTGTCCCAGTTTTACTGAGATGCACGTCGCGGCTCCGACTCCTACGCCGGCTCCGAAGGCAGCCGCGAGGTTCTGGAACGGGAATGTTATGGCCAGTCCGCTGATGGCCAGAGGTCCGCAACCCTGTCCGATGAATATGCTGTCTATCATGTTGTAGAGCGACGATGCCGTCATCGCTATGATGGCTGGTAGGGCATATTGCACTAAGAGTTTGCCGACCGGCTTGGTCCCTAATTCGAGTGTAGCTTTCTTGTTATCCATTTATGTCCTTTTTTCTTCCTTCCTTTATATAAATAATAGGAGGTACGGCTTCGAGCCGTACCACTCAGCCTTAAAAGCAATTAATGTGTAATATAGATTAAGTGGTACGGCTCGAAGCCGTACCTCCTAATTCCTAATTAGAATCCGTAGATTTCCTTCAGCTTCTCCAAGAGCTTCTCGCCACGGAGGTCGGCGGCGATGATCTTGCCGCTCGGGTCAACGAGGTAGCTGGCAGGGATAGAGTTGATGCCGTAGGTCTGTCCTGCGAGAGTCTTCCATCCCTGGAGGTCAGAGAGGTGCACCCATCCGAGCTGCATGTCGTCCACAGCCTTTTTCCATTTCTCCAGGCTGTTGTCGAACGACAGTCCCACTACGTTGAATCCCTTGCTCTTATACTTGTCGTACGCAGCCTTCACGTTCGGCATCTCGGCGCGACACGGTCCGCACCAGCTTGCCCAAAAGTCGATGAGCACGTAGTTGCCCTTACCGCAATATTCGGAGAGCTTGTGCGGATTGCCGTCCATGTCGTTCTCGGTGATGTCAATGAATGGCTGTCCGATGATGCCTGCCTTCTTGGCAAGGGCAGTGAGATACTGTCTTGCACCAGCGAGAGCCGGGTGAGAAGCGTATGCACGTTTCGGGTCGAGCACCTCCTTCAGTTCAGGATATTCCAGGTCGTACACGATGTTATTGATGAAAGCGGCGGGGATGAGGTTGTCCTTGTTTTCATTCACAATCTCCTTTACGCGCTTCACGAGCTGGTTAGAGAGAGCTTCCAGCTTCGGCGTCAGTTCAGCAGCGAGTTTCTCCAGCTCTTCCTTGCTCTTGCCAGCCTCCTGCGCCTCGCTGTACTGCATATACAGAGGAGCTGTCTGTGAGGAGATGGCGTCCAGCTCGCGGTCATATCCGTTGAGGCGTGTGTTAAGGTCAGAGCCCTTCAATATCTTTGTTGCCATGTCGATGGTTACGGGAGTGCCGTCATTGAAGAACACGCTGTAGTCGTTCTTCGTGGCTGTGATGCCGAGCAACGCGTCCTTTTCCGCCGTGCCCTTCATGCTGAACTTACCGTCCGTCACAGTGGCGCTGTCGATGGCTTGAGCCTGTCTGCTGCCCATTTCGATGATATACACCTTTGCGGCGTTATTACACTGTCCGCTTACGTTATATTCTGTTCCTTCCTTACTCTGTGCGCATGCAGCGAGCGCCACTATGGCACATGCTGCAAGTGATAGAATTGTCCTCATAATTTTCATGTTTTTTTATTGTTTTTATTTGTTGGCAAAAGTAACAATAAAAAATGAGATTGTTTGTCCGTTAGTATTTATTAAAAGTTAATTTTACGGTATATAATGAGTGATATACTAATTAGTAACAAATTTATTAGTAACAGCTTTATTACTAACAGGCTTGTTACTAATGATTATTTTTTTGTATCTTTGCACTGACATCACACAACAAAGAAACAATATGGAAAACCCTTTTGTATTCGGCAAAGCTGCCGAAGGAGCATATTTCACAGACCGAGTGGAGGACAGCAAACGTCTTGCTGCCAATCTCACTCATGGCATCAACACTGTCCTTATTTCTCCACGTCGATGGGGCAAGACTTCTCTTGTCAAGAAAGTTATAAGCGAGACATCGTCTGACGATGTCAAGTTTATCTTCATTGATGTGTTTCAGTGTAAGTCTGAATATGACTTTTTCAGAAACTACGCCAATGAGGTTATCAAGCAGACTTCGTCAAAAATAGACGAGTGGGTGGAGATGGCTAAGAACTTTCTCTCCAACATATCGCCAAAGTTCTCTTTCGGGTCAGATCCACTGAACGATTTCTCCATATCCTTTGAATGGAACCAAAATCCGGAAACCGTTGAAAGCATTCTTGCCTTACCCGAAAAACTCGCTTTGAAGAAAAACAAGCGCATCGTAGTGTGTCTTGATGAGTTTCAGCAGATAGCTGACTTTGCAGACAGCACATCCTTCCAAAAACGACTTCGTACAGCATGGCAGCATCAGCAACATACCACGTACTGCATGTTCGGTAGCAAGAAGCATCTGATGGAATACATTTTCAACGATAAGAGTATGCCGTTCTATAAGTTCGGGGATATGATATTCCTGAACAAGATTTCAACAGAAGACTGGACGAAATACATCTGTCATCAGTTCCACGTTACAGGTAAGACCATTAATGAAGACCAGGCCGAAAAGATATGTAACCTCACGGAGAACCTTTCGTCATACGTGCAGCATCTTTCTTGGATTGTCTGGTACAAGACAGACCGCGTCGTCACAAATAAAATCATCAATGATGCGCTTGATGACATCTTGGAGCAGAACAAGGTGTTCTTCCAAAGAGAAGTGGAACAGTTGACAGAATTACAGCTTAACTTCCTCAAAGCATTGGCTTGTGGTGTAACATCAGGCTTTAGCAGAAAAGAGGTGATTCAGAAATATCGTCTGGAGTCGTCCGCCAACATTCAGAGTGTTAAGAAAGCGTTGCTCAAGAAGGATTTGATATATATAGATGACGCGACAATAGTATTTGACGATCCTCTGATGAAGCTTTGGATAAAAAGGGAATTTTGACATGTATTAAATATTATTCTATTAAATCAGAGTTATGTTTTCTGATTTTATCTGTATCTTTGCCATGTCTGAAAAAAGACATAAGAAAAGTAGTAAAAACAAAAAGCAAAAAGATTATGAGAAAGACATTGTTAATGCTTGTGATGATGCTCACCGCTATGGCGGCATCCGCACAGAGCGTCAAGACATTAGGCACTGTGGACAACGCCGTCATGCAGTGTGATAAGAAGCAGGGCTGCTGCAAGCAGGGCGAGAAGAAAGAAGGCTGCTGCAAGCAGGGCGAGAAGAAGCAGAACTGCGAGGTGAAGTGCAAGAAGGCAGAGCAGAACTGCGAGATGAAGTGTAAGAAGGCAGAGCAGAACTGCGAGGTGAAGTGTAAGAAGGCAGAGCAGAACTGCGAGGTGAAGTGCAAGAAGGCAGAGCAGAACTGCAAGGTGAAGTGCAAGAAGGCAGAGCAGAAGCAGGGCTGTGGTGGCTGTAAATAAAGCCAACAGTCTCTCTAATATAATGTTTCCAGCCACTATGGTGGGCTGTCCACAAATGAAGTGAGGTCTTGTTACGATTGTGACGAGGCCTAACTTCTTTTGTTACGTGAGCTCGTTACGATTGTTGTGATAAACGAATAAAAGCGCGATTGTTTTGTCAATTTAACGCTTTTTTATAACTTTGCAGGCTCAAAGCGCCACCCCGTCATTACATACTGTCATCTTTTCGGACCGTATGGCATCTCGGAAAGCGCTGTTTTTTATTAATTATTTCACATCAATCAAATCTATGTACAGACAAAGATTCAACAGCATGCAGGCACTGCGCTTCAAGCATTTCACGCGCCGTAGCTATGCGCTGTTCAGCTGCATCGGACGAGAGGTGCTCATCTGCACACTTAGCGTGGCAACACTGACCTACGCCAAGGCAGACGGCATGAGCACAAAGCCCGTTCATCAGACTGCAGCTGCCGACACTCTGGGACATGAGGAGGTGAAGCTCGACGAGGTGCTGGTCACCGGATCGCGTGCGCCGCTTACTGCTCTCCAGTCGGCAAAGATCGTCTCTGTCATCACACGCGACGACATTCAGCGTGCGGAGGCAGCGAGTGTAAACGACCTCTTGAAGTTAGCCACGGGCGTGGATGTCCGTCAGCGCGGTGGCTTTGGAGTTCAGACGGACATCAGCATCAACGGCGGCACGTTCGACCAGATCACCATTCTATTGAATGGCGTAAACATCTCAAGTCCACAGACAGGTCATAACGCAGCCGACTTCCCTGTTTCGCTTTCTGACATTGAGCGCATCGAGGTTCTCGAGGGCGCATCGGCACGTGTGTTCGGATCGTCGGCTTTCAACGGAGCCATCAACATCGTCACGCGTCCAGACCGCGAGTCGTGCGTACGCCTTTCGGCTGAGGGCGGTTCGTTCGGATCTTTCGGCGGCGACTTCGGCGTAAGCCTGCTCACAGGCAGCGTCAGCCAGAAACTCAGCGGAGGCTATACGCAGAGCGACGGCGGAACGAAGAACAGCGACTTCAAGCGTCGCCGTGCATACTACACAGGCTCCTATACTTCAAGATACGCAGACCTCGTCTGGCAAGCCGGACTTTCGTCGCAGGACTATGGCGCTTCCACGTTCTACAGCGCCAAGTTTGATAATCAATGGGAGGCCACGCGCCGCATCATCACTTCCGCACAGGCTGACATCAAGCCCTTCGGTGACGAGCGCCTCGTCATCACGCCGCAGGCTTACTGGCACCGCGATGTCGACCACTATCAGCTCACACGCGGCAAGGAGGGAGCCAAGAACGGTGAGAACTATCATCGCACCGACGTCTACGGAGCCTCGCTTAACGCCCACGCCACATGGCTCCTCGGCAAGACAGCCGTGGGCATAGACATCCGCAAGGAGCATATCCTGAGTACGGCTTACGGCGACCTGCTTCCCGAGAACGAATGGAAGGACATCCATGGCACGGACCGCCGTTACGACCATCGTGGCGACCGCACCAACACCAGCCTCTTCCTCGAGCATAACGTCATCCTCGGTGGCTTCACCCTCTCGGCAGGTGTGCTTGCCAACCGCAACACAGGTCTGGACGGCGACTTCCGCTTCTATCCCGGCGTTGACCTCAGTTATCGTCCCAACGAGATGTGGAAGTTTTATGCTTCATGGAACAAGGCGCTCCGCGTGCCCACATACACCGACCTTTACACCAGCAATTCCGTGCAGCAGGGCGACACCGGTCTGCGTCCCGAGCGCACCTCCACTTTCAAGGCTGGCACCCGCTTCCGCACCCGCGGCGTTGAGGCTGTCGTAAGCGGCTTCTATTCGAAGGGCAACGACATCATCGACTGGGTGTACGAGACGGAGGAGAGCCGTAAGTATCATGCCATGAACATCGGCAAGCTTGACAACATGGGTTATTCCGTTGACGCCACGCTCAACATGACGGAGCTTCTTCCGGGTTCGTTCGTCACGCGTATAAAGGCTGGCTATGCCCGCATCCACCAGCGCCACACCACCGAGCAGCCCGTCTATCGCTCGCTCTACGCCTTGGAGTATCTGCGCCACAAAGCCACCTTCCAGCTCGACCATCGCATCTGGAGTCGCCTCTCCGCTTCATGGGCAGTACGCTGGCAGGAGCGCATGAATCACTACGAGCCATACACAAAGGTGGACTGCAAGTTGCAGTGGACCGCCCCCACATACAGCCTGTATGTAAAGGCAGACAACATCACCAACCACCGTTATTATGACCTCGGCGGAGTTCGCCAGCCGGGTCTGTGGATAATGGCGGGAGGAAGCGTGAAGATTGGATTATAAAAGAGATTTCGGTCATTAGAAATTTGCATTTGCCAAGTTTCTAATGACCGATTTTTTTATCGTTAGCCTTGACTTTTGGATAAAATCAGTATCGTTGAATACACCCTATACGTTAACAACCGTAAAGTTGCTTCTGGATACAAGGCTTGCATGGATAATTTCCCCGTAGAAATACAGACAGCAATAAAGCAAATGACTTCCTGGGCTTCTCCTCTTTATCACAAAGAGCCTAAGGCATGATAAACATTTAGGTAATAATAAGGTAACCGCCATGCAAATATCGTACAAATGGTAAAAAGCTGTTACAAAATAAAAATTGATTTTAGAG
>ERZ1034901.1960-NODE-1960-length-13607-cov-13.908205_pt1 | contig 13607 bp, 8 predicted proteins | sample MGYA00520628_ERZ1034901 | MGnify/ENA primary metagenome ERZ1034901 (study PRJEB33766, sample SAMN09781783) | gut metagenome | biome: gut microbiome | host: Homo sapiens | place: Madagascar | study: EMG produced TPA metagenomics assembly of the PRJNA485056 data... | reverse complement strand
CATCAGTCTGGTTTATCAGCATATGCATCAGGGTGGTCTTGCCGCAGCCTGCCGGGGCGAAGATCCCCATTCGCTGGCCGACACCGCATGTGAGCAGGCCATCAATCACCCGTACGCCGGTGACCAGCGGCTCATGAATACCGGCCCGCAGGGTATAGGGCAGCGCGCCGGAATCAATCACGCGCTCCTCCCCCCCCGAAGATACCGGTTCACTAACAAGCCGCTCCACAACAGCGCCAGTCGGATCCAGTACCGCCCCGAGAACAAAATGCCCGATCCTGACAGACAGGGCATGTCCGGTAGGTCTGATCACGGCTTTCCGTGTCAGCCCGTAAGCATTACCAATTAAACTGAGTACCGTACGATCGCGGTGTAACCCCACAACCTGGGCACGTGCCATCACCTGTTTATCCTGCCAGTCACGGTAAATATCACACAGCTCCCCAATGGCCACATCAGGCAGAGCCGCTTCAAGGACAGAGCCGCATATCCTCTGCGGATATGCCAGCCGCTGCAACAGACGTAATTCTTTCATCACTCACTGATAGTCGGTCATGGTAAACCATGAACTCAAAGCGTTTTGATAACATTAACCGCGTTACTGTCCATCACTTCCTCATAGGACATCACATCCAGATCGGGAAATTTTCCTTCAAGAAACTTCCTGACAAAACGGCGAATATCTGCAGACGTCAGCAATACCAAGTCCTTATACGCAATGGTTAAGTCATCCAGTCCCAGCATAAAAATATCCATCAGCCGTTCAGCGGCCTCCGGCTCCAGATTAAGAAAGGCGCCTCCGGATGTCTGCCGGATCCCTTTTCGTACAATGTCCTCGAGCTCCGGAGACAACATCACCACCCGCAGCTCATTGCCGTCAGTGAATTTATGGCAGATATAACGCGCCATGGCAGTGCGTACCAGTTCAACAAGGTTGAGCACTTCCCTTTCTTTTGGCGCCCACAACGCCAGCACTTCCATAATTAATTTCAGATTACGGACAGAAATTCGTTCACTTAATAACCGCTGCATGATCTCAGCAATACGCTGCACAGACAGGTGGCGTAACACTTCTTTCAGTACATCAGGGTATTTAAAGTCGAACTGATCCAGCATATGTTTGGTTTCCTGGATCCCAAAGTACTCACTGATATTGCGAAGCAGGATCACCGACAACATCTGGTACAGCTCATCGATGGAAGTGCGGGTCTGATAGCCCAGGGCTTTCAGCCGTTCAGCATTGCCCGCCGCCGTCCACGCACACTTCGCCCTGCCGGATGTACTGAATGTGACATCAATACCCAGCCCATTGATTTCAGCAGAAAAGTTAACGATCCTGATCAAATCAAAATACAGACCGAACTGCGCCACCTTAATTTCATTAATCAGCAATGACACCGTATTATCCGGCTGGCTTTCATCACCACGGACCAAGAGCTCCGGCAATCGGATCCCGTAGTCAATAAAAAACTGGCTGATTAATAATTCTGAAAGCCGGTTCTGCTCCAGCCACGCACACCGCTGACCCGGAACCAGTAGAACCAATGGAACGGTTTCCGTGATCATTTTATCAAGATTATCGATCCGCCTGAGCGATGAAAACGTTCCACGGTCATCTTTTGGGGCAGAAAAACCGGCCACACCGTCCCCCGCGGGGATGGCGCTGTTATCCCCGGCGTCCAGGCGCATTCTGTAATAAACCAGCCCCCCCAGTGCAGCGGACAGGATCATAAAAACCGGAAATGGAAAACCGGGCAAGGTCCCCATACTGACGGTCAGTACCGCCGCCACAACCAGCACAAAGGGATTATTCAGCAACTGCCCGATAATATTCCGTCCCATATTATCGCTGTCCCCATTCACGCGGGTAACAATAAAGCCGGCGCTGACGGCAATCAGCAGCGCCGGGATCTGCGCCACCAGGCCATCGCCGATGGTCAGCATGGTATAGGTGGACAGCGCCGTGGAAAAATCCATTCCATGGCTGCTCATCCCGACAGAAATGCCCCCGATGAAGTTCACGAAAATGATAATAATCCCCGCGATGGCATCGCCCTTGATAAACTTCATCGCCCCGTCAAAAGAGCCGTACAGCTGGCTTTCCTGCTCCAGCACCTTCCGGCGCTCACGGGCCGTGTCGGCATCAATAATCCCGGCACGCAAATCGGCATCGATACTCATCTGTTTGCCGGGCATGCCGTCCAGGGAAAAGCGGGCCGCCACTTCCGCCACCCGTTCTGATCCCTTTGTAATAACAATAAACATCACCGCCGTCACGATTGAGAAAACCACAAAACCCACGGCAAGGCTGTCGCCAATGACAAACTGGCCAAAGGTGGCAATGATTTCGCCGGCATCCGCATTAATCAGGATCAGGCGGCTGGTACTGATGGACAGCGCTAGGCGAAACAGGGTGGTTATCAGCAGCACGGCCGGAAAGGTTGAAAAACTGAGGATCCGGTCAATGTAGAACGCCCCCATAAAAACCAGGATCGCCAGAACCATATTGAGCGCAATCAGAAAATCAACCAGATAAGTTGGTAACGGGATGACAAACATTGAGATGATCGTCACCATTAACAACAAAATCAACAATTCCGGGCGGACACGCACCCCGTTCAATAAGGAATTCAGCACCGTTTACTGCCCCGGCCACCTGTAAATAAATCACTCCCGGCCAGCTCATGCAGGCAAGCGGTATCTGTAAATGCCCTCAGACGCTCCAGCAACACCACATTCTGTTCTTCGTCAAATAACGAAGCCGGCAGGCTCTTACAGGCCATATATAAAGCCTGTAAAAAAATGCTCCGCTCCCTGGCGTCAAGTAGCCACATTTTCTGCCCCACTGTCTCCGTTAATATGGCATCAACCTCTTCGGGGTGCTGTAATAATGCCAGCATCAGCAATACCCATAACGCCTCATCTTCCGCCGGCTGGCTTCCAGATAAACACTCAGCCAGCCTCCTGACAAATAATATATCCGCCGAGCGCAGCCGTTTAATCTGGCTTAAACGACCCAGCAAGTAGCCAAATTCAGAGCAGGAGCTGCTCGCTACCCGGGCACTGATATCTGCCAGTAAAGCCTCCTCAATATAATCCAAGATCGCATAGCGCCGCCGGTATCCATAACTACTGATCCAGTCCGCATACAGCTCAGATTCCGGTTCATGGCTCCGAATAAACTGCCGGTAAGTTGCCCGTAATAACCCTGGACGCAGCATTAACGTCTTACCAAATAACCGGGCCTTCAGAGCACAGTTAATCCCGGCTTTCAGCTGACGGGGCTCCGCCTGCGCCTGTGCCTCCTGCAGCACAGACGACAGTCTTTTTTCCACCACGGGATCGGCTGCGTGACGTTTCAACAGCTCCCGCAGAACCAAAACCAAATCGCTGTCATCAGAAAAGAATTCCCGGATATAAGACAGCAGCTTTTCTGCACTAACGTTCTGACTGCGAATTATCTGTAAAATCTGTCGAGCCTTCGGCAGGACATCATCATCAAGCACCCGCTCAAAACTATCTGCCAGACTGTCCGCCTTTTTCTCATAATCCCGGCGGTGACGAAACTGAGCCATTACCGCGGACATTTCATCTGTGGATTGAATGAAACGCTGCACTTCCGCCCCCGGAGAGAGATCTTCGGGTTGCAACCCCTCCGTCTGTTCCGTCCCTTTCTGGTGATGAACCTCTTGCTGAGTCAAACGACCAATATGTTTTCTGAAAAAGGATATCCGGTTGCCGGATACGATATTATTTTCCATGGTTCAGGGCCTGACCCCGGTTCAGGTAGCTTAACACCCACTTATCCAGAGGATCGCGGTTGTTTTCAATCCCACTGTCCTGCATCAGCTCTGCAGCAAAAACATCAGCATCTGGCATCAGGGGATCTAAAATTTCTTTTGGCTGGATAAGAAATACGCGAACAACATTATTCTGATTCTGATTTTCATAGCGGAATAAACCACCAATTAACGGTATATCACCCAATAACGGAATTTTCTGGACATCCTTTGTACGACTGTCACGTGTATATCCCCCTATTAACAAACTCTTTCCTTGAGGAACTCTCGCAACGGTACTGATATGAGTCCGCCCCACCTCTGGTAAAACACTGTCTTCATTGCCACTTACAGATTGCTTTTCTTCATTACCATCCTCAATGTTCAGAGACATCTCAATCTCTCCATCGGCTGAAAACCGTGGAAGAACACTAATCATCGTACCGTATGTCACATGTGCCAGGCTTGAATTTCGCTCACCTATAAGTTTTGTATAAAAAGTTCTGTTATTATCAAAAATGGCAGGTACATTTTCCTGGGTCATAAGCACAGGCTTTGAAACAATCCTTGCCTGATTTTTTTTCTCCAGCGCATACACGGATGCAAGAAAATGCACACCATCAAGAGTGCTAACCAAAGTCTGATTGAGGGCCATATTTAATTTATTGCTGAAACTGGCCGAACCTCCCCATGCAACCCCTAACTGTTCCAAATCATTCTTGTTTAGATCAATGATCCACAAAGATAACTCTACATGCCGTTTGGCAACATCCAGTAATCTGACCAATGCACCAATAAAATCAACTTGCTCAGCAGTCCCCTTAACTAACAGACTATTCGTATCAGGATAAGAAATTACTTTAATATCACTGATTGGAGTACTTGAGGAAGTGGTAGAATCCCTGGCCTCATCAATATACATTTCATTATCAGTGCTACCGTTTCCAGACAAAGCTTCTGAAGCTATATTACTGCCTGAGGCCCGAAACATTCCCCCCTGTACTCCTGTAAGGTTTTGTTGTTCACCCGTCAATAACTTTTCTATTACTGTCGCGATACCAGGAATAACAATATTCTGATCACGTAACTGATATGTACGGTCATTTACAAAAGTATTGTGAAGGCGAAACACTCCTATTTTCAATCGCCCCATCTCAATATCATTATTCTGTTTATCTATCAGAGCTGCAGTTTTAGTTACAATACTAACAAAAATTGGTGGCCCTGAAATATAAACAATACCATTCTGCTCATCCCCCTTCAATGGATAACGGCTGTCATATAGACCGGCTTCTTTCAGAAACGATTTAAATGCAGATAAAGAAATATTCTGTAATGATATAACAGAATTACGAATTTCCTCCGCATCATAGATATAGATAGTTTGTCCATCTGAATACCAAATCACTCCTAATTGAGAGGCTAATCTGTCTAGCAAAGCTTCAGGCTCCCTGAAATTAAAATTACCGTTAATTTTTTTTCTGGACGCGCTTTTACTGACAACAACAGTTTTGTTGAGCTTAGTCGACATTGCTTCAAAAAAACTGTTCAATGAATCATTTCTGGCCACATACCCATTATCGAATAGTGTTTCAGAACCTGTAGCTATGGAAATCGGAGAAATACCAAACAACAATATAATAAAAATTATAATAATATTACTTAGTTTCATTTTTTACCAAGAAATCAAGTATGAAGTAAACAGATATTATCTCCTCACATAAAGGATAAATATATATTTACGCAAATACGCTACCGCCCGTACCGTTACAGCATATCGGTCATTACTTTATTAAAAGTTTGTAACTTGTTTGAACAATAAAAACACACAACAAAGCGTCGTGTTAGCAAAATTCATAAAAAATATAAAACTGCTATTAGCCTCTACCAAACACTCCAAAAGCACGTTAAAACGCTTTTTAGAATAAAATAAATTATTTCAATAGTAAACAAAAAATTTGGCCATAGAACCAAATACAAAGAACGAAAAACATGAAATTACGCAATTTCATAAAATCTCTTTTCATAAACATTTAATAAGTAACCAATGACATCATCGCAACTCATAAAACCATTGACTTTGAGTGACTGAATAATATATTCATTTGATAAAAAATATATGTAAGGTCCGTAGTTTATTTATGACCAACGCTGCCGTTACTGCCACTGTATCTTTCAGTTTACTCTCCTTATGAAGCTTCTCTGGGTAAAAAGCAGACATCAAAAATAGCTTTCAACTGAACTGTATTTCACGAGCTAAGGTACTGAAAGGTAATATCAACACCGTTATTCGGAACGTTAATTCGACAAGCAACATCATCTCCAATAGTGTGCTGATATAGTGCCTATCTGTTAACGAAATGAGCAATGGAACTTGTCAGCGGCAAGACCTGCTCTAATAACGCACAACAAAAAACGGTGGTATGAGCTGTATATTAAGCGTCTGGTATTTTTGAACAAACATGATATCACGCCCCCGATGTAGGAAAGTAATGCTGATCTCAAGACGCCAGTGATTGCAGATAACTCCACGAACAGATGGATACCGTCGCATCGTACATTTCTTTGAAGGCTGAGGTAATTTCGCGGGTAGTCATCCCTCTGGCATACAGCGCCAGGATCTGGTTGTCCATGCCGGTAATGCGGGTCTGATTTTTCTTCACCCGTTGTGGTTCGAAGGAACCATCACGATCACGTGGAGTACGTAATTCCATCGGCCCGTCGGTAGTGGTGACGGTTTTCGTGGAATAGCCATTACGGGAGTTGGTTCCCGATTTGGGCTGATTTTTTTCATGCCCCAGATGGTGAGTCAGTTCAGCGTTGAGAGCAGCCTCAACACAGATTTTCTTGAGCAGGCGATCGAACTGACTGAGATCTTCAGGGGTTTTGAGATTTTTGGCCAGTTCGTTAGCCAGAGCCTGCAATTGTTTGTCGTCCATAATTTAACCTTCATTTGATGTTGAATTGAACATATCAAAATCAGGCAATTACACAAATCTATGTACAGGCTCGCCTGCACGATGTTCCTCAGCATTACGCCACCTGTTTACTGACACTCCATAACGTCACCTTCCATTCCACAGCCAACACAACCCAACAATATCGGCATAATCATCTCCCGCCAGCATGCCCACTGTTTTCGGTAGCCAACGCGATCCTGTCAGGAGGAGGCAAGATTCCCCCCCCCCTCAGTAATGGTTGTTATCAGAAGTCATACCGGATACCCAGTATTCCTTCCGCATCCGTCTTAAAGTAACCATCAAAACTGCTGTTCACTTTTGCCTGCACTGACAGTTTCTCCGTCAGCTTTCCGTTGATACCAAACGAAACGGTATAGCGGTCAGCCTTCTCTGCATCATAGTGACGGGCTTTCCAGTCATCACGCAGGGTTATTCCGGGCATGTCGTTCAGCGTGATATTCCGCCAGATACCTGCCTTCAGCGTCATATTTCCGGAGACTTTTTCTGCCTCAACCCCGGCTTTCAGCCACAGGGCGTCGCCATCATGAAGCTCCACGCTCCGCTCCCGGCCCTGCAGACGATTTCCGTCCACCCGTGCACCGTTCAGTGAAACAGTCGGTGTTATCGACATATCAAGAGAGGCTGCATGCATCTTCCACCCGCCACGGATACCCGCTGTCAGGATATGGCTTTTTGCCCTGCCGGACAGGTCACTCAGCTCTCCCTGAATAGTGTAATCTTCAGACAACTCACGGTATCCGGTCATACCATCCACAAACAGACCACCGGCAAAGGATTTGCCCGCCAGAACATGCACACCCCACAGGCTGAAATCATCCCGGTAGTCATCTGTGCTGCTGTGCCCCCGGTAAAACTCTGCCCCCATCCCCCACCAGGCATTACCGGCAGCAGACTGACGGTATCCCACATTCAGTCCGCTCTGGTTCAGGCTGAAGTCGTCATATCCACCATGGCTGTACCCTGTCATGGCCCATGCACCGCCGTCTGCATCACTGTTGTCCACTACCTGTGTCCAGCGGTCAGCACTGTCGCTGAGAATGAACTCACGGGCGGCAAACATGGCACGCGCTTTCTTCAGAAGAGATGTGTTATCCGCGCCCTTAAACAGCGTACTGCCATTCACCATCGTGCCCGCATTCTCTGCCGGAGAATCAGGGGAAGGCGACACACCGTTGCTGTTATTTCCTTCAGACACAATACCATCAGCCTCAGTGCTTCCTGTACTCCCTGTATCCGGTGCAACCGGAGAGGTTGTATCTGTCACATCATCACTGACATCCGTTGATACCTGAGATTCTGTTGTTCCGGCATGACTTTTCAGTTGCCAGTAAACTCTGCCGTCTTTCTCCTGCACCTGTGTGTCAGGGGTATAAACAGTAAACCCCCTGTTCAGGCTGGCAAAGGAGAAGTACCCGTGAGAAGTTCCGACCGGTGCAGATGCCAGAGTCAGGTCATTTTTCAGTGTGACAGTCTGGTCGAACAGGGAGGACAGGTCCAGTGTGTTATGTCCGCCCGTTGCCTTATTCAGGATATCAATCCGGTCGCCCGTGTTGTCGACAGTGCTGACACCCATAGCGATATTCATACTGCTGGCATGCAGTGTGTTTACCGTCAGCGTTTTCGGCGACCAGTTGTCTGTCACAAAGGAGAGCGTCCCGCCTTTGCTGCTGAACGAATCCAGCCTGGAGCTTTTTGTCATATTCCAGTAACTTTTGCGCGACAGTTCCACATGCGAGCCGGTATGACCGCTGATATCACCATTAAAGGTTGCATTCATGATGTTCAGCGTCGTCTTTCCGTTCAGAACAGCACTGCCATTAAAAACGCTACGGTCTGCATCCATCACCGCCTCTGATGTACCTTCTTCCAGCGTAAAGGCCGTGCCATTACCGTCGTTTTTGTCAATAAAAACCCGGCTGTCGCCCAGTGTGACCGTCGAATCTGTGGCTTCAAGCGTGGTGTTCAGCGTGGCATTGCGGCCAAGACCAAAATCAGTGTTCTTCAGTGACAGCCTGTCAAAGGTAAAACTGCGATTCTCCCAGTCCTCCTGACTGAATGACGTGGGCTGAGTCAGAACCGAATGGTCTCCACTGGCAGCCAGTTTGTCAGCCACAGACTGAGTATTGTATGCATGGATAACCGGATGCCCCTGCAGCGTCAGACGCCCGTTTTCCTGAGTGAATGTACCGGAGATATCCGCAGAGCCGTCCATCACCAGAGCACCGGTAACGCCTTCCGGCAGGCGATTATCCACATTCAGATTGCCTTTCAGTTGTCCGTGGAACAGATACCCTGCAGCATTAAAACGGTCAGCTACCAGTTTCTGTGCATCCCCCTGACTGTGCCCCACAAACTCCCAGGTGGCGTTGCTGCTCTGGTCCGTGGGGAAATAACCATAGGTGCTCTGTTTCAGGATGAAGTAATCCGTCGTATTTGTGTACGGGTTATTGTATTTATATAAATTTCCGGCAGTTCCTTTACGTGATTCCGACCAGCCATTCAGTGCTACTTTGTCAGCCCGCAGGGCATAATCCAGCGTGATAGTGGCCCGTTTATCAGCGTTATTCGCCAGCACGGCACCATAATCTGCCGCCTTCAACTGATGAAACGTCAGACTGTTACCATTAACATCCAGTGTGCCCCCACGATATCCCCATGAGACGGTATCCGGATTTACCTGCCGCTCATCAGTCAGTACCACGGTCGGCCGGCCACTGGCAATATTAACACTGCTGAACGCCTGCACCTGTCCTTTATTGTCCGCCTGCTGGTTCAGTACAACCTTTCCGTCCCCGACCTTCAGGCCGCCTTCATTAATACCTGTACCCTGTACCGTCAGCGTACCTTCACCAATTTTATGCAGGTTATCGCCCTTAACACCATTAACCTGCCAGTTTACGGCCACCCCGTTGTCCACAATAATACCGGCACCGGTCCAGGTACTTCCGTTAGAGGTTGTTACTGTGTAATTATCACGGAACGTCAGGGAACCCGCCCCCTGAGAAACCGAATCCTTAAGGTTAATCTGACCATTCGCCCCCTGAAATATCAGGTTTTTACCGGCATTCAGGTCATTTCCCTGCTGCCCGTGCATGGCATATGTGGTGCTTCCCTGTGTCAGCGCACCAGCTCCGGTGCTGCTGTTAAAGCTCCACTCCAGTGCACCACCTTCCGATGTTCTGAACGTGACCGGGGCATCATTGTCTTCATTAAATTTTTGCCCGATAAAATCCAGTGGAATAACAGCCCAGTTATTTCCCCTGCCCCCCGCTCCATTCCCCGCAGTGAGAACACCGACCAGCACCCATTTATTCTGAACAGTATCAAAAGCAAATAAAGGCGAACCACTGTCACCGGCCTCGCCATAAATGGGCATTGCACCATTAAGTTTGTAATCAAAAACCAGACCTGAACTGGTGCTAATCATTTCTCCATTCTGATAGGATGACAGGCTACCGACAGTCCCGCCGGTCAGCCAGGAATATGCACCTCCCATTTGTGTCAGCTGTCCGTTACTGTCCTTAATATACTGAGTACCAGACCCCAGACGATAAAAAACAGGATAGCGCTCCTTATCCAGATATGCGCCAGCCACTGCCCCCTGCGCCGTCACCGCAGCAGGGGCAACCTCTGTCACCAGTTTATCCAGCCGGGGGGCATGAAAATCCAGTGACGGCGCATTATTCCGGTCCACGATATTGTAACGGTTTTCACCATCACCAAAGCTAACGTTTGTATATCCACTATTATGTTTCACACTGACGATATACTGCGGGTTTATCAGTGTTGCCACACCTGTTTCCGAATCCACAGCGCTGAAATCCGGCATGGCAGCTTTATTCAGTGTACCGACAAGCTCTCCCCGCTTATTATAAATGGTAATATCTGTGGCCCCTGGGCGGAACGCGCCTTTATTTTCAGCAAAATCACGAAATAACTGATACCCAAGTTCATTATTGACCGTTCCCGCAAGACTTCCTGCAGAGAATAGTACCGGGGTCAGTAATAAAACAGGGAAACGCAGACGTCTGACAGACTTATGAACACATTTCCTGGCAAACTCAGATACGGCAATAAAGCCCCGGGCCACTGCACTGTAGCGAAGAGAATAAATTCTGTTCATTTTTAATTAATCCTGAAAAAATAAAATCAGCACTCTCAGGCATAACGGATAATCACCGTCATCCCCGCCCGCCAGTCTGACCGTCCTGTCACCGGTTTACTGAAATGAAGATTAAGAGCTGCGCCGGAAGAAATTCCGAGCGCATATGCCCCGGAATAAAACCAGCCTTCACCCACCAGGTCCTGATAACCGCTTTCATCAGTAATCACCGGTGAATCAGACATCCCCGGAATAATCTGTCTCAGTTGTGCCCAGACACTTTCTGCTGACACTTCACCTTCCGTCATCCGGGAAATGAAGCTCAGCCCGTCGGCGGTGCGCCACGTACTGCTGTCGGGTACGCCACCATTAAAAACATAAGCATCAGCACTGTTATTCCCCAGTGTCTGGGTGATTCTGGCACCAAAGCCATCATCTTCTGCCCACGCTAGCGCCCCGAAAGCCTGAACTTCTGCTGCCAGTGTGCCTGCTGTCTGAGTGTCCCCGGTGACGCTCAGTGGCAGAACAAGCAGCCCCTGTCCCGGCGTGCCTCTGACCCACTGAATATGGATTTCGCTTCCGTCACTTCCCTTCAGCTGAATAACAGGAACAATACCTGCGCCGGATGTCTCACTGCCCTCAAAAGCACGGGCTGATTTACCGGCAAGCAGCAGAAGGTTCCGGGGCGCGCTGACTGTCAGGCGGGTTCCGTTACCGGTCAGCTCACTGATTTTGTTGCTGAAACCGGTATATCCGCCGGTTTTCCACAGCCAGGGAGGAAGTGAATCATCATAAGGCGTGATGGTCCCCCCGAATTCCACGGCTCCCTGAAAATCTCCGCCGGACTGCCATCCGGTATCAGCGGAAACTTTTCCGCAAATCAATAAAGAAAGAGAAAAGATAATAATAAGCAAAATATCAATCACAGCATTGTGACGCATATCCACTCCCCTCTGAGACACCTTCATCTGTATTATTCACTCGTGGTGGAATTTCTTTTATTTTTCTGTAAACCTCACTGAAGTCATCTTCCACCATCACATGACCTTCAATTCCCCTGATATGAATTTCACAAAAAACACCCTTCTGAAGAACGAAACTGATGTCTTTTATATTCACCAGAAGATTTCGCCCCTGCCTGCTGACAAAGTGAACAAACACGCCTGCCTCTCAATGCAAATATAAATAAAAAGAATAAAAACAAAAAGACGCTGAAGTAAGAAGAAAAACACTGCCGGAGTCTGAAAAATGCGATGCCGGTACATCATTTATCAGAGATAAAAATAAAATTACTCAAATGTATTTAATTTTATTTTTCAGGAGTGACTTACTGATTACACAGCTGGCGTTACCTGTACTCACAACAAAATGTATCCACTTTTTCCGGTCTGCCGAAATAAAACCCCTGCAGATAATCCACTCCCAGAGAGCACAGACAGTTCACCTGCGCCTGTGTTTCCACACCTTCTGCCACCGTATCAATACCCAGCTTTCCTGCCAGCCCGACAACACTTTCCACGATATGCCGGGATGTCTTTTCACTCAGAATGTCCTGTGTGAAGCTCCTGTCCATTTTTATATAACTGACCGGGAAGTGCTTCAGGTACGACAGTACGGAACATCCGGTTCCGAAATCATCCAGCGCAAATGCCACTCCGGCATCACACAGCCGACTCAGTTTCTCTTCGGTCTGTCTGTCCATGTTAAACGGCCGCTGCTCCGTCAGCTCCAGTACCAGATGTATGCTGTCATGCCCTGCCAGCGCCAGACACATCTGAGTGAACTCACGCTCAGCCAGCAGGGCCGGCGTCACATTCACGGCAAGCCGGAAATCACGCGGCAGCATGGCTTTAACCTCCGAAAGCCCTGCCACCGCACGGTTCAGGATTTTTTCCGTCACAGGCAACAACAGACCGGCAGACTCCACCCGGTTAATGAAATATGCCGGCGGAATGATATCGCCTGCAGGCATGTGCCAGCGAACCAGAAGCTCCGCACCGGACACAGTAAGGTCTGATGCAGAAACCACCGGCTGGAGATACGGTTCAAACTCCCCGTTACTGAGCGCACGCATCAGTCTGTCTGCGGATACAAAATTACTGTCCATACTGTCGGTCTTCCATTTTATGAACCTCCCGGTCCAGCCCGGTCATCAACAGCATCCTGAACCCCCTGACGCCCACATTCTCTGCCAGCCGGGCATAATGCCAGTACAGCCCCCGTTCACTCTGTTTCAGATTCAGGGGACGGTCTCTTCCTCTCTCAGAAAGGCGTTTCAGTGCCTGTCGTTGCCCGGACGTCAGACGGAATTTACCGGTACGGGCTGTCTTTCCGTTCAGTGCCATGCGGACCGTTCTTTCCAGGCACGACAGCGACATGCATCCGCTGTACACCGGGCAGATATTTCGCAACACCTTCAGCATTTCCAGCCTTTCCGGCACCAGAACCAGCATTTCACCGGACATTTCTGCCCTCAGTTCACGTATCCAGGACAGATGACGCCCCCAGCCCGTAACAGGCTCTGCACTCAGCGCCACAATAATCAGGTCCCAGTCCTCCCGGACACAGGGATACCCCGGAGGTACACGGTAAACGTTGTGTCCCTGTGCGGACAACAGGTGCCACAGCCCTGTCAGCTCATACCAGCAGGTTCCGGTCAGAAGGATTTTTTGCCTCACACTTACGACCTTCACCACATCAGTACCGCACAGAACATCACCAGTGTCAGTACCAGACATGCCATAC
>ERZ1034901.1959-NODE-1959-length-13608-cov-4.670479_pt1 | contig 13608 bp, 15 predicted proteins | sample MGYA00520628_ERZ1034901 | MGnify/ENA primary metagenome ERZ1034901 (study PRJEB33766, sample SAMN09781783) | gut metagenome | biome: gut microbiome | host: Homo sapiens | place: Madagascar | study: EMG produced TPA metagenomics assembly of the PRJNA485056 data... | reverse complement strand
CCCGCGAACCACGCCAGCACCATAGCGGATATGACGCGCTTGCTGTACTGCTTGATGGTTAGTTTTCGCATCTTTGCGCCTCCAGTCCTAAGTTTTTGTACCACGATGTACCAAGTTGTCCGTAACTCGGCAAGTTACAGGCAAGTTAATTTTTGCGGGGAAAAGGCGTTATTTCCATGTTTACTTCCTGTTTTCCCCGCATTCAGCAAGCGATACGCAAGTTGTAAGCAAGTTAGTCGCAAGTTGCGCGCAAGTTAATACGTAACGTAGTTGTTAATCCTACGGTTGCCGACAGTCGCGTACTTGCCCGTGCCCGTCTTTCGGACGTAGCTTCCGCCGCCGTCGAGACAGATTATATCGTCAAACTTCTCGCCGCGGATTCTCCTCCAGAACTCCATGCCGTAGATGTAGTTTCGCGTGGATGTTTTGCCGGAGATCACCCATATCTTTCCGTTGCGCACGCCAAGCCAGTTGCGATATGTAGCATACATGCACGATTCGTCCCATCCCTGCGCCTTTACATAGTTGTAATAGTCCACATCATCACCGCCGCGGACCGTAGGCACACCGGAGATCGCATAGATGGCATCGGACGGCGGTTCGCTGAGGTCGGCAACATACACCTTGCCGGAGGACGTTTTGACAAGCGTTGCAACCTTTTTGCCGTGAAACTGCGTGCTTGCGTTATCGTTGCAACCATAACGCAGTTTCCCGCCGTGGACATACGGCTTGATATACTTCTCCGCGTCCGGCGCAATTCTGCCTATGTCGCACACCAGATTTGCTACAGGCAGGGTAAAGTTGCCCATTGCGCCCTTGTACGCGCCAAAGAACCCGCCGTTGATGTATCGTTCCTCGGAGATGTTTTTCTTGCCAGCATCGTGGTATTCAATCCCGAAATCATCCGCGCGGCAGATCGTCAGCCCGTTGACAGTGTAGCACGTGCGTTCAGCAGGCTTTACCGTTCGCGCCGTGACTGTGCCGACCACATTGTTAATGCCCAGCACGTTTGTCGGATCAACGGACGTGCCGTTCTCCCGCACCTCAAAGTGTAGATGGGATCCGGTGGATTTCCCTGTTGATCCCTCCACACCAATTGCATCCCCTACTTTGATTTTCGTGCCGCGCGAAACAAGCCGTTTGGATAGGTGGCAGTAATAGTACAGCCGACCATCCTCGCCGTTAATGCGGACGTAGTTGCCCCATTCGCTCGTGCGGTTCGCCGTGTCCGTGATGATGGTGGACTGCCCCACCACGCCGCCGACCACGGCACGGACGGTTTTGTCTGTTCCCACAAGATCGACGCCCTTGTGATATTCGCGTTTGCCGTTTAACGTGCGCCACCCAAACGGCGACGATACGCGCACCTCGCCTTTATATGGCAGTAGCATAGGTTCACCTCCTACTCAAATTTAACGCATATATTCTCCTGTTTTTTATACGCATCAAAATATGCTTCGTTTTTTACTCCGTTATACGTTACCTCATAATACATTCCGTCCGGCATGTCCGTCGAGAGCAACGCTTTGTTGTTGCCCAAGATCTTGCAAAGCCACACCACATACACATCGTCCGGTAGGATCATATCTCCGTCCGTGTGTGCGTTGTGATACTGTGCCACGATTTCCTTGCATTTTTCTACAAACTTTTTGTTCCCCATTTTATCTTTCCTCTCTTTTCTCCGGTTCGTCCGGCAGTGCCATGATGTAATCATGCTTGTCCGTTGCGATGTCGTTTCCACCGAGCGCGTGATAGGCGTTATACGCGCGGTTTTCGGCTTCCTTGGCATAGTTCGGGCAGTATCCCTTGCGGGAGTACTCCTTGTAGTTCCGCAGGATTTCGCCGCGGAGTAGGCATTGCACGCCTTCTTCAAGTGCCGTGTTCTTCTTTTTCTGCATTTTCCACCACGCGACGCAGTAGGTTACGACGGACCCGCACACAAGCGGGATTGCCCAGTTTAGGATTCGTTCGATCATATGTCCTCCGTTGGTTAAGTATTTTTTATTCTCTGTTGTATTATATATCCAAAGTCAAAACATCTTGCACACCTGTATTGCCAAACTTCCAAATTTTTAGTTTATTGTTTTTTCTGTCAAATACGCCAAAAGTACAAGAGTTTTCATTCCCATACCAATCGGCTGCATAGGCAGTTGTGTTGTTTTCCGTAAGCATCAACTCTTCATGCGCGTGTCCATGCAGTGATCCGAGGTATCTGGATTTCACGGTTGAAAAATCGTAAGAATGTTGTACGTTATCGCTGTCGGTAATTGTTCCGCTACCTTTGTTTCTTCTATTTTTAATCATATTCCACAGGTTTTCGAGAACCACAGGTGCGTCTTGCCAATTTTGTACTGTGCCGCTCCTATTGTAATGTGTATCCGTAAACAATTGGTGCATAAGTATAATTATGTCGTAGCCGTCATTCCCAGATAGCTCATTTAGTAACCACGTCATTTGATCTGTATTTACACAGACACCATTCCGGCTACCATCTAATTCCATGTAGTACGGACTAATTACAACATATTTTACGTTGTATTTGTCATCCCGCACCGTAAAAAATCCCCGTTGGTTTACCATCCTTGCGCCTTTTGTGGTATCGGTATAGTAGTAGTTCAACCCATAGCCCGTAGGAATATCACTACCAACTTTGTTCGCTTCATGGTTGCCGAATACCGTTATAATATTGGCTACAGGCATAGCGGATTCTCTGTAGTTTGTGTTTTCAGTTTCGTTGTAGTAATCTGTAACAATATCGCCCAAGTTGATGTTTTTTATTGTTTTGTCTTTGTTGTGCAGCCATCTTGCCGGAGAGTTATTCCTCCCATGCAGATCAGTTTGGATGAAAAACGGCACTGCGTCATAGCTAAGACTTTCCACTTCTTGTTTTAGTGAATTGTATGATGTTTCAGCATTTGCAAGCCATGTTGTGGATAGTCCGGTGTATGTTAATTCATTTGTCCCACTATCCCCGTTTGCCTCTTTTATTATGTATTGGTTACCTTTTCCGTCATACAAAATTGCCATTCTTTACACCCCCCGTCATGCGTGCGGAATTATAGTTAAAGTTTCATGCTGGTCGCTAGTTGTAGAAATCATAAAATATACCGCATTAGCAGGAACATCAATCGTAGAACCCGGCGTGTACATATGAAAATTGGAAATAAATTCTTTGTTTTCATTGTAAAATGCGTTATATCCACCCTGTCTAGTGTTTTTTGTGATTTCTATGTTTGCCGCGCGATAACAATTCATATATCCCGTTCTATCCCACCCGGCAAATGGTTTTATAGTTCCGTCCCCTTTTTCCACATATTCGCCTTCTATCCATTCCAACGTATACGCTACACCATCCTGCCACGATTGTCCTGTTCCGCTTTGCTCGGCAATCGCTGAAATAACAACATCACCTGTAACTGACGCAATAGTTACAGTTCCGTCCGCATATGCTGTATTTGTTATTTCAACGCCGCCCATAAGCACCGTTACATTGCTAATTGTATGGTTTGCATTCGCAGTAAGTGTAGTAGTGTAAGATTGTCCATTTGCTATTTGCGTTTGAGATGACGAACTTGCTACATTTGTTAGATTGTATTGAATCCGACAATATTCCTGCGTTCCACCGCCACCGGAAGTCCACAAAGTCTCTAATTGGCTTACCGTTCCCGAAATATCTACTTTCGACAGCATATTCTTGAACAGTGTTAGCATGAGATTTTTTTCTGTGCTACTTAATCCACCTCCCCCAAACTCCACCTTATACCACGTATAAGTTCCATTTGCCACAGCCGTACAAATGTACAGCTTCTGCGTATCCTCGTCGCGGTACAGCTGATTCACTTTGCCCTGCGTTGCCGACGTGGGCGCGCCCTTGCCGGAGATTGTGGACACACTACCGTCTGCGTCCTGCACCACCACAGGAAGCGGGTGCCACTGTCCGTCCTTGCCCCTGTATTTGAGTTTTCCTATGTTCTGTAATGTTGCCATGCTTCCTCCTTAAGTTACGATGAATGTTCTGTATGTGTCATAGCACAAATACGTGCCTTTGACAAACACAGAAAACCCAAATGAATCATCGTTCTTGAATATAACAAGGGGATGAGTGCCGCCGCCTATTTCCGTTTCTACGGTAGAAAGAGAACTGCTTGTACGTATATAGCACGTCTTATTCGTTACGTCAAAAATGATTGCTTCCACACTGTCCGGATTGCTTGCATTGGAAGAATCATACGTTCCGTTTGTTGACGTAGCCATGCACATGACATATTTCGCCGATGTTGGTATCGACAAATACGCGATACGGTGATAATCAAAGGAACTGTCAAGAGTGCTGTTCCACGTCCTGCTTGACGTGATGGAGATGACATTTCCTCCATCTCCCGTATACGACCCAGCCACGCCAAAAATGGATATGCCGCTCTTGATGTTTTCCGGGACGAGATTATTGTCTCCCTTGATTACAGCGTCCCCGGTGCAGTATTTCCCGGTGAGAGATACTGTTTTCGATGCTTTTGTTGGGGTATATTCCCCGCCTAAATATCTGGTGATGGTATAGCTCGCAGTCTTTGTCTCGCTTGTGCTGATGTAACCGCTCGTTTTGACTTTGGAGGTCGCTGTGAACTTGCCGTTCGTTGTATTGAAATTGATGGATGGCGTATCAAGCGCACCTGCGGATGTAGATGTAGATACGTTCACGGAAACCTTTCCAGAACCGTTGTGGAACCCGGCGGGAATCGGAACGTCGCCGTTGCTCGTCGTGGTTCTTGACCATGCGCCATTGTTGGTCATGCTTCCGTTTACCGCGTTGCCGGAGGAATCCGCGCCTATTTTCCCCGCCAGAATGTCCGAAGCGGTAGCGGTAACGAACGATAAATCAGTACTGCCAGACCCGCCGCCGGAGCCGGTGCCGCGATTGGGAAGGTTCTGCGCTTTGGTTTTCAGCGCGTTCAACAGTGTTGTGTTATCTGTTATCGGTATGTTTGCCATTGTTCCTCCTTATACACAGAACGCGAATGCGACCGAATTGCTGTATGTAGCGTACGTGCCGGTGGTTATACCTCCAGCTTCGTTAACAATGTCAAATGCAGCCTTTTCCGCTTGTGTATTATAATCGGTCGTTCTGGTCCAGTAACTCCGTAACCTGTCGTCGGGATCCATTTTCTTCGCGCTGTTGTTTTGGAAATACGTATACAAGGTTCCGTCTGTCATAGCTTGATTCTTTTCACATTCCGCAGAGGAAAGCACGAACAGCTTGTCGCTCACGGTGGTATATGAAATAGAATTGCTTGATCTGACGCGACAGATCTTGTTGACGGGCACGATAACAGGCGTAAGATCGCTATTCATTGAGTTCAAAATGGTATTGTTTAGTCTTGACCGTAGCACGGTTGTTTCCCAACTCGACGTTGACGAATTCATATCGTACATTTTGTGCGTTCCGTAGAGCACGCTAACGGTCTGCAAGGTGATTCCTGCCTTGCTCCTGCCGTAGCTCGCCGCGTCCGTAGGCTCGTCGTGGTCGAATCCGATAATCATCACGGAATATACTGTCCCGTTCGCTCTAATGGATGTAGTGTCGCCCACAGCCCAGTATTCGCTTGCCTTTCCCGCCTTGCATACGGTCGATATGTCTTGCCACGTCATGAGAGATAAGGCTTTCTTTTCGGGCAATGGTAAATCCGGTACTTTCTCGAACACAACAGTTCCGTTCAGGATCAGCTTTTCCAAATCGTATGTGTTCGCGCCGTTGACGTATTTGACCGTCTTGACACCCGTGTATGTTTGACCGTGGATCGTTATATCAGCCATTACGACACCTCCGTGATGGTCAGCGTTTTCGTGCTTGCGTCATAGGAGATGGTCGGATAGGCACTCGCCTTGCTGTCTACAATGTATGTGATTTCCTGTATGAGCGTTTTTTGTGAAGAAACTGCATTTTTGATGTTGTCGTTCATAGAAACCATCCCGCTACCGCTGTGATACCCTTTTGGGATGGCGATGGAATTGTTTTCAATGCCGTTCAGCGTCAGGTTTGTCGTACCCTTATTCGGCATGGTTCCCGTCACGACAGCACCGCTTGCGTCTACAATCTTCTTCCCCTGTAGCACATCCCCCGCCATAGCGGTCACGGAGGACGTATCCACGCCGGACTGCACTGTGTCTATAGCGGTCGGCAGAGCGGTATAAGTTGCCGCGGCAGTGCCGTTCTTGCTCGTGATTTTCTCATTGCATTGCGCGAGAATCGTATTGAGTGAGTTAAACCATGTCAGTATCCTTTCCGCGATAGTCATATTATCCTCCTATGAGCGTTTCCATTTGAGACGCAACTGTGTTGAAGTCTCCCATTACGCCCAATACGTGATCATACACTGCTTTTCCGGATACAGCGTTCGTCCCAGTAGGCGTAACCGTCCCATCTATCGTAATACCCGCCGCAGTGCCGTCCGCACCGTTCCGCACAGGAAACGTAGATGTAGTGGCATCTGAATACGTAATGGTGTACGTATCCACCGTTCCCGCCGCTCCGTTTCCGCTTGTGCGGACGATAGACACAATCCCTCTGCCGTCTGCGCCTTTCGCACCTGTCGCTCCGGTATCTCCCTTTGCGCCAGCCGCGCCGTCCTTGCCGTTATACACGGGAAACGTAGAGGTGGTAGTATCGGAATAAGCAATGGTGTAGGTATCCGTAGACCCGGCAGCCCCGTTTCCGGAAGTGCGGATGATACTCACGATACCGCGCCCATCGTCGCCCTTGATACCGTTGATTGCGCCGATGTTCTTCCATTCTGTGCCGGACCAGATATATACGTCATACGGAGAAACTGTGCCGACAAAGTACGCTTCACCCGGATTTGCAGTCGCCGGAAGGTCGCTTGCGCTGTTCTTGAATCCGAGCGGTTTGAATCCCGCGCCGTCTTTGCCGTTGTATACCGTGAAAGCGGACGTGGTTTTATCGGAATAAGCAATGGTATAGATGTCCGTGGACCCGGCAGCCCCGTTTCCGGAAGTGCGGATGATAGACACAATCCCCCTACCATCCAAAATGTGCAAATCTTCACCGGAAGGGAACAGTGCTACCTCTGCATCCGCGGGAATATCCGATTCCGTTTCGCCGTCTGCCAGAACATATACGCCGCTTCCACCGCGTTCGCCGGAATCACCCTTCGCGCCGCGCGGAATACCGAACACAAGACGCGCATTGGTATCCGTTCCCTCATTCGAGACGGAAGCGTCAGAACCGCTCGGAAGCGTGACGGTTCTCGATACCGCAACAGTAGCCGCTTCTCCATCCGCTCCATCAAATGCACCGGAATCCTTTGCGGCTTGCAGAGCGTTTGTAATATCATCCTGCATCTGTGAACGCAGTTGTTCGTATACATTCGGCGTTTCCGGGATGGAATTCTCTCCCTTGCGCACAATGGTGTTCGGAATCTCCATTTCGCAAGGAAGCGTATATTTGCGCTTTTTGAGGACGTTGTTCTCAATGGCATATCCACTGATAACCAACTTTCCCACGCCGGACTGCTTGTACATCTCCGGGGGAACAATAACCTCTCCGCTTGCAAGCATTTCCACCGGGGAGCCATACACCGGATAGAACGTCGCTTTGGTGAGCAGCCCCAACCACTCATCTGAGAACGTGAACGACAGACGGTCAACGCCGACAGAACCGTTTGTGCCGAGCCTTACGTGGGGCGGTTCTACGGTGGTGTCGTTAATTGTCAGATTCTGCGTCATGCACGTCCTCCTTGTTGATCTCCGCTTTGATCTGGTTCAGCGTTTCCCAGATGGATACCTTACGATAGCTATCGTCAATGCTGACCGTTGTCATGTGGTTCAGCCAATCCGCGCATTTGAAAAGAAGCTGTTCTACCAATTCCTTGTTCATGATTGTACCTCCTGTGTGGTGGAAGAATTGCCGCTTGTAGGGCATATATTCTTGCCGTTGTAGTATATCCCGTCCGTGCAGAATACATAGTCGTACTTTGATGCGCTTGCCGCGCTTATTGCGGTGGAGTACGGCATGTTTGCTGTTACTCTCGTGTTATAATGTGCGTTTACTGTTGTATACGTAGCGGAATACACATACACAGATGTGTTTGCGTCAAGCGATATTCCTCCTGCGGAATACAGATATATCGCAGGATAATACTCTTCACCGCCAACTGTAATAGACCTTGTCATAAACCTTACTCTGTATCGCGCATCGTTTTCCGCACCAGAACCGAGATCTCCGCCATCCATGTACGCAAATACCTGTTCCGTTGGGGTTTTCATGACAAACGACAATCTGCTCGTCCCGTTCTTGTTTCCTTGTTCGGTCACAAGTCTTATTCTATTCCCGGACACAAGTGTAGACCCGCTATCCGATAAATCCGCAGCCGTGATAAATTCCGTTTCACCGGAAATCTGGATGTGGTCAGCGGAAATCTTGATGGAACTTGCGGCATTGTTGATTGCTTCAACGATGATTCCGGCGGCAGTCGATTTCATGACAGCTTTGCCAGACGAGTTTGTGGTAACGAGTAAGTCTATCTTAGCACCGTTCGCGTTTGCCGTCTGCCGTATCCCTGCTATGGATTCAATCGCACCGTCAGCAGTTTCCGTTTTCCAATCGACTATCTGCTGAATGGATGCCGAGTTTGCGTTTGCTGTCTGCTGTATCCCCGCTATGGATTCAATCGCGCCCTCCGCTGTGTTCTTTTTCCAGTCAACCAACTGCGTAATGGACGCGCTGTTCGCGTTCGCTGTACCGGATACAGTAGCTATGGATTTCGTGGTATCGTCTCTCCATTTTGCATACGCCGTCCACTTGGATTCATTCTCTGTGGCATATGCCTTGAAATACGCCATAGCTTCCGTTGTGCCGTCCGACCACTTCTGGAATAATGCCTGTGTGTCCTCTGAGAAGTTATCGAAATCGAGGTTATACATCATGTCGAGCTGGTCGCGGTTCTTCTTGGCTATCTCATTCCGCAGCCCCTCCAACTCCTCTTGCATCCTCTTGATGCTGCCGGAATCGCCGACACCCTGCGTTTTCGCGGCGCGTTTTTCCGCATCGGGGATGGACTGTTGCAGATACGATGGCTTTTTAACTGTCTTTATATACGTCACCCCCATACGAAATCATAAGCTCCGCCGCATGAATGATAGCTTTGCCGTGTCCGCATATCCGCAGACGGTGGCAGAACGCGCCAAACCCACGCAGCATACCGCGCATTTCCTGTAGACCGCTCCTGTTGGAATCAAGCACCTTTTTGCTTGTCGCGGCATTGAACTTCTCGCCGTCTTTGAGCAGGTATGCGGAAACACTGCTACCGTGCCATATCTCTCCGAGAAGCGTTATCTTTTTCGCGCGGCGTATGTCGAGCCGTCCGCCGAACATCAAATCCGTCTCAAACCACCAGTCTCCGTAATCGTCAGGGTCAAAGGTGGTGTCCGATGAATCCGTGTCTATCTTGTCAGCGTCAGCGGAACGTATCATCACAATATCGCCGTTGTCAAGAAGCCCGTACAAGCCGTTGTCGTTCGCGGCGAACTGTTTGACGTTGTGTACAGGTACGGAACCGCTCCACGTGCCGTTTCTGAGCCTGTAGAGCGTACTTCCCATCCGGGCATACAAAGTATCCTTGTACCCACCTAAGACCGCTCCTGTGAAACTCTGTAGCCCAAGGGAGGTGCTTACAAGTTTCGGTGTGCCGCCGCCAAATGCATACACGCCATCAGCAGACGCAAAATACAGCACACCGTTTGCTTCGGCGATGGCATACGGATTGTCCGCACCATACGCACCAACATCAACAATGCGGAACGGATTCTTGTTGTTGTAGACGAGCTGCATGAAGTCTTTTTTTAACAGCACCACGTGATTGTCGTAGGTGTATATTCCGGTAAACTCTCCGTCAGCCTTGACATTGGATTGGCTCATGGACACCCATGCATGAGCAGAGGATGTATCATCGGCGGTATCCAAATCCCAATTGGCATAGTCGTTATAGGCAGACGCATACACAAGGTTGCTGTCCACGCCAAACACGCGAGAACCGTACACGGATGCCATATGTAGGTTGGGATATGTCGTGCCCAGAGTGGAGATTGGATTGCTTGCGGCGGGACGGAAGTCCATCGATACGCAATCGGGGAAGATTAGCAGTTTGCGTTCAAACGTTGACGCGACGATGTTCTCCGTATTCTTCGCGACATTGAATTGCACCACGGACCGTTTGCGAAAATCGAGCGTATCATTCTTCGCGTTACCGATAACACCCGTGCGGATGTCGTTTCCGCGCCGCCAGTCCACCTTGATTTTCCCGGAATCGCGGTAGATCACCACAAGGAAATCATCGAACCCAAACACACCGATAGGCTCCGCATAGTGTGCGTAGTCCGTGAATTTATGGGAAGCGGTGATTTTCGGGGGGTCTATCTCTACGCCGGAGCAGTCGGAAATCTGTCCGCTGTCTATGGTATCCGTTCGGTTGATACCACCCCACCCCCACCGCAGAATGCTATAGCGGGATTCTGCCGACGGAAGGGAAGAACTGAGATATACAAATTCATTTTTCTTATCTGCCATACCGCTCATTCCTCTTTGCCGCCCACACCTTCAGCGATTCGAGCTGCGTGTTGTAGTCGTTCAGCCATTTCGCGGAAAGTCCGTCCTCGTTCGCGATTTTATACGCTTCACCGCGCATTTTCGCGCCAACAAGGTCGAGCCATTCCACCGGGACCATGACGTGTGATGTGGTGCTTGTCGCTGTCTTGACAGGCGGTCGTTTTCGATATACAATCACCATCTGTTCCGCGTAGATCGGAGACTGCGCGTACAGCTTGCCGTTGTAATCCGTATAGTACAGCGGTTTCTCCGGATACTGCCATGCGGCGGTTTCTCCGGACCTCTCCAACTCCAAGTAGTCCATGAACACTGCAATCACATCGTCAAACGTGATGTTGTCGCACCCGGAAGCCACAGGAAGATCTCCCAAAGCAACCGTTACCTCTGCCGATGAAGCCGACACGTCCTTTTTGACAACGTCATACTCCTTGAAAACCTCGGTGTATAGGATTTGCTCCACGGATGCAAGCCACCTGTACCAGCTTGCGTCCGGAATGACGATGGTAATATCCGATTCATCCTTGACGGAATCGATGAAATTTTTCGCGGTAATGCCGGAATCGTACATATTACACCCCCATAAATCGCTTGCCGTGTACCGCCGCGCCCCATATCGTTTTATACGCATAGTCCGCTTCGGCTATGAAATCCGTCTTGCGGTCCGTATCCTTGGTGATCAGGAACAGAATGTTGTCAACGATAGCAGGGAAATACTCGTCGTACACGGATATATCGTCATGGATCGTCAGCGGTTTCTGGTACGCGGAAGCGTATACATACTTCTTGCCGTACCGGGATTCCAGTGCGCGTATAGTGCTGTCCAGGTGCCGGATAAACGCCGGTTCTCCGCACGGATTTTCAGCCGTGATACGATCATATAGTTCTTTCGTAGTCATAAAAGCAAAACGGGAGACAGGCATATTGATTTGTTCCTGTCTCCCTTCTCCTATTCAGATTTTGCTCATGGGCGGGAGGTATCAGCCCCCCGCGTTTGCGTCGCAGTCGTACAGTTCGATACAGCCACCCGGATTGCGGCAGATGAGCTCCATGTAGTTTGCAAGCAGCGCACGGTACTCGGAAGAACCCGGCTGAAGCACGAAAATGGAACCGTTGTAGTCGCAGTAACCCCAATCGGTCTGGCGCAGCTCGAACGTAGAGGTATCCACGCCCCACATCTTCGTGGACGGCACAAACTGTTCGTTCACGATGGTGGTCAACTGACTGCCTGTTACAATATCGTAACCGACAGCACCGCCATGGAACGTGCGCTTCTCAACAATGGAGTGATTGGAAGACCGGGAATACTTCTCATAGGCTTCAAACGCCTTATCGCCGCACATGATGAGGTCCGTCTTTACGCCGTTTACGCGGTTTGCCCAACGAACAGCGTTCGTCAGTTTCACGTCATCGATGTCGTGACCTGCAGAGATGGAGCGCGGTACAATGATCGGGTTCGTTGCCTTGTCCAGGCCGTACAGGGTGCCGGTCTGCTTGAAGATGGCACCCAGACCGGTGATTTCGCGCTTGTAAGAGTTCTGCACAGTCAGGAAACCGTAGGTATTGCTGGAAGTCTGTGCAGTAGCCGCGGTAACATTCGCGCTGAGGGTAACTTTCTTGTTGTTGTGGTCGATGGAAACAATCTGGATTGCGGAATTGGTTGCGTCCAGAGTACCGTCCGTAGCACCTGCGGCGGAGTACTTGTATACGTCCACCGTGAGACCGACCATGAGCTTGGTGGTATCGTCCACGGTAATCGTATTGGTAGCCGACGCGGAAGCGGTAATGTTTGCCAGTACGCCGGTACCGTCACCGAACGCCATACGACCTACGTTCCACTTGGCGGCATCGTAGGAAGCCTGCACGTTGTCCATCACGGCATCGAGCATCGCGCCCGGATTGCCTCTGCCGAGACGAACAGTTTTCTCGGATACGCGCATATCGACGTATGCGTCCTTGGAAGTGATCTGGAAGTTCTCATAGATGGGCGCGTTGGCGTTCGGCGTTGCTTTGCGCTCCTGCGACATACCAAAGCCGCCGCCGATACCGATTCTTGCACCAAACCGCGCCTCGTCTGCGCTGAGCTTGGTTTTCTTGATCTTTTCAAGAAACGGCGACGCGGAGATGTTCAGTTCGTTGTTGTAGAACGGCAGAACATCTTCGATGAGTACTTTCTCGATGTTGATTAAATCCTGAGGTTTCTGCATATGTTTTTACTCCTTGTTTTCTATATTCATCAGTAATCTGATGTCATGTGATTTATCGCAAGCCGAAACGCCGGAATGCTCTTTCCCGGAGTTCATTCGCGTCCTTTGGCCTGTTTTCGGGGATCGGACTTGCATTTGCTGTTCCGGATGAGGGTGCAATGGTAGGAACCTCCGCGTTCTGCTTCTGAATCTCCGTGGCACGTTTCGTCTCCAAAGCCTTCATAACCTCCGGAGAAGCGAGTGCTTTCTGTACCAGTTCTTCTGTGGTCATTTCCTTTGGCTGTAGATAGTTCAGCCCGCGGTCAATCAGCCCGCCGAGCATATACCGTGTAGCCGCATCCGCGCCATTGAGAGCCGGAGTGGTGGACAGGATGCGCTCAATATCCGCGTCACGTTCCCGAAACGACGCGAACCGGGGATCGGCATAAATCGTAGCCTTTGCCGCATCTGCTTCCGCGATTCTGCGTTTTGCTTCATATTCATCGCGAACCGGAGCAATCTCGCTCCGTGCGGCTTCTGTTGCCCTACGGATGGCGTAATCCACCACAGACTGCTGCCATTCCGCCATTTTCTGCGCCTGCTCATCCTCGCTCATATACCGCATTCCGGCAAAATCGAGCGTGGGAGCAATGTCTTCCGCTTCCTGCTGTGCTTCCGGTGCAGGCTGTGGCGCGAACTGCCCCATAATCGCGCCCTCTGCCGCCTGTGACTGCTGTTGCATTGCCGCTCCTGTCTGCTGCAGCTGTGCCTGCAACTGCTGATTCTGTGCCATAAGCTGCTGTACCAACT
>ERZ1034901.1958-NODE-1958-length-13608-cov-23.196045_pt1 | contig 13608 bp, 14 predicted proteins | sample MGYA00520628_ERZ1034901 | MGnify/ENA primary metagenome ERZ1034901 (study PRJEB33766, sample SAMN09781783) | gut metagenome | biome: gut microbiome | host: Homo sapiens | place: Madagascar | study: EMG produced TPA metagenomics assembly of the PRJNA485056 data... | reverse complement strand
TATCTCCAAGATATAAATTTGCTGTTTGTAACTTGCCATTCAATTCAGTGATAGCAGACTGCGTGTTTGTAGCTGTTAAATTAGTATCTGTATTGTCAAAATTGACATTTTTTGCATCGACAACATCAGGATTTGCATCAAGAATAGCCCTCATATTATTGTCTGTTCTTTCCTCATCGCTTAACGCATCATATTCTGCTTGAGTCATTGATATTAATGCCGAAGAGTTTTCTAATCCTTCCATTACTGCCTTTGCAGAGGCTGCCATTGAATTATCTGTTGCTTTCTTCATGTCAACATAAGTTTTCGCAATACCGTTAATTTCTCCGAGCTTTGCTTGAGCGGTCTTTCCATCATCAAATTCAACAGTTTGAGAACTTGTCCAACGTGATAAAAGCTGATATCCAGAACTTGTTAATATGTAATTTTTAACTTTTTTAAATCCAGTTAAAATACTCATTATAATAATTCCTTTCTTAATATTCTTGTTGCCAAATAGTTTTACCGATCATTTCAGTTTCAAATGGTTCTTCTTGGCTATATAAATACGGATCATAAAATTCAGATCCGATTCCATTTAATTTAAAAATTTTTTGTTCCCATGAATTTAATAAAGAAGCAGTTACACTATCTATCTGATTATTTTGCGATAGAAGAGTAACGGCTTCTTTATATTGTTTTGTTTTTATTAAATTAGAATGTTGATTGTATATTTTTTCATCATCCAAGGATATATCATTTCTGAGATGTGGTTTAAAATCATTTAAACTAGACAATATCACACCTCCTATTCATATTCCTTTAGCCATTCACTATTGACATTCATACGTTCTACATCTGGATCAGGCTCTGTGGAATTAATATCTGTAAAAATAATCTTTTGATTATAAAAAATTTCTTTTGCCAATTCCCAAATACCAAGTTCAATTTTATTGAATGATCCGCAGTCAATAGAATATGGTTTTAAATCAGATTCGTATTGTTTAATATAATTATAGGCTTCATCATTCTTACCAGAATCACGAAGTCTATAAAATTCATCTATAATTGGAATAATAATACTATCAACATCCTTATAGTTTGATAGTTCGAAAGTCATTAAATTAAAATTTCCTTTCTAGTTTTATAGTAAAAATTTAAAAAAATAAATATATTATAATGGCAATTTACCAAAAGAGTGGAAGCTTATTAGTACAATAACAACATTAAGTGCTATAGGTTCTGGAAAAGGTCTTACAATACCAGATCTATCGTCATACAAGGAATTATTGATATTAACGACATTAAGTTACTTTGAAACTTCCGAAACGTATCCTATTATTAATGGTCATATAAATGGTACTGGGTATGCCAGACCAGGATGTTATCTGGGATCATCAAATTGGCAAACGTGTACTATTTATATTAGTGATGCAGAAATCAATGTAGTTGATTACGTTAAAAATGGTACTGCTCAAACAAGTGGTTTTTTCGTAACATTCTACATTAGATAATTAATTAATTAGCTTTCCATGCAGTCCAACCGCCACTTGATTTATATCTAGTCTTTAATGACCCATCCTCTGAACTAATTGCAAATTGTGTTTTATAAACACTGCTAGTTCCAATCGTAAAAACCATATTTGAAATTGAAAAGGCATTATTTTTTGCAGTTGGATAGACATACCCGATGGAATAGAGTGGTAAATCATTGCAATCAGTTAATTCACTACCGCTACCAATACTATAGGCTTTGAAATATGATGATACTGTTTCATTTGTTTTAACTAAATTGCCATTTAGTTATATTAAAATACATCAAAATTGCATTGGATGAACTTATTATAAATGGCAAGTTAAATAACATAAAATCTGAATGGATTTATCTTTATGGTAATGATAGTAGCGAATGTTATCTCAAATACAAAATAGAAGGAACTACGTGTTACGTTGATGCATTTATTCCTATCACCATTACAACCACAAGCGGATGGTCATTAAGTTCAGTGCTTTCTGCTCCTTTACCAAAATCAAAGAGAACAAATGCTATGGCTGCTAATTTTCCTGCACAATGTTATTATCCTAATATATGCGTATTTGGAAGAATGACTACAGGAGGTGCAATTGCTGTTTTTGCAAATAATTCTGCGTTTTCATTACAGACTTTAATTTCGCATTTAATTTTACATACGAAATTTAAACTTCAACTGCACCGATCGCAGATGTAAATTTATAATTTACACCTCCAAGTGATACAAAATATCCGCCATATATATTAGATGCATATTTTGATAAATAACCAAAGTAATAATCTCTTTTATCAATCAAAAATGAAAAATTTGCACTTTCTCCATCGGCAATATTGGATGCAATGTCATTTATTACATTATTAAAGGCAGTATCACTATTATATGTTTTCTTAATATTATTTTTTGTTAACTTGCCATTATATAAACAACTATATATTAAAATATATCAAACAAAGTACAATGGATAAAATCTTTGCAATGTAAGAGTAGAAGTTCCACTGCTCAAATCATTCGAAATATTTTTTATAATATATTGCCTAATATCATTACTATTTATTTTTTTATATTCAACTTTTATGTTAATATCTAACCATGGCAACATCTTCGTACTAATTTCAATTGTTTCATTCATAGATGAAGCTTGCTGATTAAAATATACTGCATTTTGTGCTGCCACAGATTCAGATATGATGTTATCAAATTCATCACCAGTCTTTACGTCAAGTACTTCTCCAATTTTTTGAATAGTATATGGACTTTCAGATTCAACCCTAAATGTAATATTTTTACAATTATATTTGTCTGCAAAATACTTTTTAGTGTACTTCTTGTCATTTTCGTCCGCAGTTAACACACATAAAGCATGAGGCTGGTACTGACCAAGATAATACGAAATCCATGTTTCGTCTTTCTTTCTTAGCATAATAGTATTAACTTCATTAGGGATAAAAGTGCCTGAAGCGATAGAAGTGGTAGAATATTCATTGTAGACTGGGAAAGCCGGTAATGAGTTGATTTTTATTTGTGTATTATCAGTATTTGTTATTTTTGGTTTGAATGCTATGATTTGATACTCAGTATATTCATCATACTTATCTAATGTGAGAGTAAATACACCATTAGACTCTTCACATTTATCATCTGCATCACGATCTATCTCATATGATTTGCCAAAAACTTCTGTAACATTTTTGATAGAAGAGAGCGAATATGTAGTACTTTCTGAATTATCAGATATTAAAACTTTTTGTAAAAAATCATTATCCAAAACAACTGGATCATTTACACAAGACGGAACCATATTACAGCAGAAATTATTATAAACATCAAAATATGCTTGAACATTTGGATATAGATCAGTAACTCCTGCCACAATAGTAGCTTGTGTATCTCCTGCGGAAAATTCAAGATCATATGGCATTTTATTCCAATCAGGATTTTCTTTACGATACTCTTCATATTTATCAGGATTAGTAGATTGCTGACCATAAAATTCACCAATATCCTCAATTAAAATTTTATCAGTAATCTCTTCAGCTGTGACAAAATTTCTTAAAGCTTTTTGAATAGTAGTAGCTTTGCCATCAGCATCATTTTTCTGAATTACAATGGTAGGAGCACCACCAACTTGTCCGTTGCGTGTCCCATCCATCTTAGCAAACCAATCCATTAATGTTGTAGACAATAAATTATTTGTTACATCATATGTTGTGCTACTATCTGTAAGTACATACGTGCCACAAGGATACCAAATATAATTACCTTTAAAATAATTAAATACACCAATATCAAATACGAAATTTAGACGCATGTATAAATTCATCCATTCTTCAACATTTTTAATGTTTTGAATAGTACTCTGTATGTTCCGTCTAATTTGATTATCAGAAGATATGTCATAGTTGGATGGAGTAACGTCATTCATTACTTGCAATATATTTCCATTATCATCAGTTATTGTAATCCTATATGTATATTTTAGTGTAGGTTGTAGAATGGTTTGCTTATCAAGCTCGGTAATAACATAATTCATTAATGCCACCATTCCCTTCCAACATCAGACAAATCACAATTATATAACGTTTCTGAATCAGGCTTTCCAATCTCTACCCAATCAAAGCTAATCTTTCTTAAAGAATTTATTGAATCTCCTGAATCCGTGATTCCTCCTGTAACGCTTATTAACCATATGCGACCATCGTGGAATTTGAGTATCTTTGGCTTTTTGTTGGCAAGCCAATTTTTAAGTTCAGAATGATATTTTAATCCACTCGGTATGTCAATTGTGCGATTATCTTGGTCGAATTTGATAAATGTACCTGAAGCAGTACCGGAATCATAATTAGATTGTCCATTACTGATTATAGTAGGATATTGGCTATTCAAGAGATCAATAGTTGATGATTGTGTATTTCTTATAGTGTCCATTGTATCAAGGTTATATAACGTGCCAAAGATTTCATTTTTATCGCAGATAAATAATCCGTCAAATTCAGATTTAAGCTCTCTTGTAACATAAGTATTTTCAATGCCATTACATACAGATACAACCATATATTCAATTTGTGTATTAGATGGTTCAAAATAATCCTTTATATTAATTTTAAAATCTTCTTCCACGTTGATCTTCTTAGTATATATAGTTCTCCATTCAAGATCGCCAACTTGCCTACATTTAATAACTACATAATCTGTATTCCTTAATGAGAATCCAGAGTTACCGGCTTCAAGTGTGCCATCATCAAAATCGGCATTAAGAATAGTATCGTAATCCCAGTCATCAAATCTATTCTCTGCTTTTAAATCAGGATTTTTTGAAACAAATAACTGATCAAATGTACCATTATTTATATAAATATTTTTTATATCTTTTGCTTTAGTGGGAGATGGATCCATAACATACCTAGCTCCCAAAAAAGTAGTTCCAAGAAAAAGCATGTCAGTCCACCTCCTTATGCTTTAACATAACCGTCCTCTTCATAATAGACTTTCAGGTTATACAAATTATTTTTACGTTTTACTTCAAATATTACTGGAAAAGCACCATCGTTATTTAATGATACCATAGTCACATTTGAATCTGTATCAGTAACTTGATTATTTTCCTTATCTAACAGAATAGCATCTGGCAATTCTACATATCTAACATAATTATTTAACACAGATGTTGCTTCTAACACACAATAATATGCAGTAGCTATTTTTTGTATTGACAAAGATACTTCGCCGTCGGATGTCGTATATCCAAAAAATGATTTATTCAGAGGAACATTTCTTGCTTTAATAAACATACTAAATGTATCAGAAAAGTCATATCCTGAGATATACGTTACCTTGGAATTATCAAGAATAACCTCTCCATCTTTGAATATTGGATCGTTTCCTTCAACGTTAAATCCAATATCTACGATATTACAATCAACCGTAATATATCCTTCGCAACGATTATTTACTACTTGGATGAACATGTTATTAGGTTGTACGATATAATCTGCCGTAAATTCCCAATACCCAGTATCCGCATCCATATCATGCACAGTCTTACCAACACATCTCACATAATACGAAGTAATATTCTTAATTCCATAAAATGTATAAGTAGGATTATCAAGATTATAGAATACACTAGATTGACCAACTAAATTTTTCTCAGTATCATATAAATACAAAATATATTCTTTTAAGCCATCATTTTCTGCTTGGGAATAAGAAATTTTGACATCTATACTTGATTTATTAACTCTCTTTTTGAAATCAACAAATGTGAGGTGTGGAGTAGAGAAACAATAGAAGAGTACTGGCTGTGATAACTCACTGGAATTACCATCAAAATCGAATACTTGAATTTGAATAGAATATTGTCCAGGTTTTAATGTATTGGCAGCAAGCTCATATGATAATTTCATACCCAATTGCGTGTCATCTAATACAGTTTCAAACGTTGTATTATCTGTTATGACAACTCTTTTTTTCTCAAGCTGATTACCTGAATAATAAAATTGAAATACTTCTATGTTTGTTGGATCAAATGCTTGAACAGAAGATAATATTGGAGTTGGCAAAATAGCCATAATGAATCACCTCCTATTCATAATCTTTTAACCATTCATCGCCAGTGGATTGATTGACAGGTTCTTCATCCTGATTTACAAATCCATGAGCGTTAGTTGCCTTAATTTCTTTATATGTACCATCTCCACAGAAAAACTTTTCTTGATCACCGGCAGATGGTGCAGGAATATAACCTGCTGTACCTGGATTATCCGCAGTAGCTCCAACAAAAGGTATCCATGTATCTGTATCTGTAAATACGGCATTTGCAGGAACATCAGATTCTACGGTATGATTATTAACCTTAGATGCATTTGCCGCACTGTCAGCACTTGTTGCATGTTTAACACTTTTATCTTTGTCAGCAGTATTATCTACATTTGGCAATCCGACTTCATCTTTAGTGTAATCAGGTTTTGTTGCAGCTTTAGCCCAATCACTCACGTCAGATGCTGGCATACTCTCAGGAAAATCTGTAATTTCTGATACAGTATGAGAGTGTTTAGATGGCGTATATGTATCTGGTTTATCCATTACACCTGTCCATGGTACAGACGATGCTAGTCCAGCCGTGTATTCCGTATAACCTTCTTCAGACGATAATTTTGTGTCATCAACGACAACATAAAGCATTTTCGTATCATTTACTTTTACAGTATCTCCGTTTTGAACTTCTTTGATTGTAAGTGCAAATCTTGCTTCATCATTATCAACGGGATATAATCTCTCCAATGCTCCCTGCGGAAGCCTAGCCAAATCAATCATACCAGTTAATTTTGAAGCATCTAACGATATAATATCTTCACTATTATGTGTATGCGCTTTTTCAGCTTTCTTTGCCAGTCCAGAATCCAGTCTATCCTTATTTTTCCCTTCATAATACTCCATTCCACTTAATGTTAGAATGGATTCACTAATATTAGGCATGATTTTCCTCCTTATTGTTTAAAGAGTTTATCTATATCAGCCCTAGTAGCATAACGTAAACTTTGTATGACATAGTTTGATATATTCTCACCCTTTGTATTTATTGTTTTACCGTTATCAACGGCAATAAAAATTGTATCATCGGAAATCTCAGCCACATCGTAAGAGTCAATTTGTTTTTGAGGTATAGCCATAAATCTCCTTTCTATAATTTTGCGATAATAAGCTTTTTCTGTTGGTTGCCATTAATATAATGAACCAAGCATTTGTCATTCCTTTGAAAAGTAATAGCAGTGCCATTCTTAACTTTATATTTGGCATTATTAATCAGAACAGTACAATAATCACCTTCACTAGAAAGAACAATCGCCTCATAATCACAAAATAATTTTTCTATTTTTTTATCAATCGCTTTATAAATACATTGTGTTAATGTATCTAACGCACGTTCAGTATTTTCCATAAAATCACCATAGAAAAGGAGAGTAGTATGAAACTACCCTCCATAAAATTATCTTTGTTTATTGTTAAACCTCTGAGTAATATATCCAGGAAGACGTTTAATAATAGCGTCTCCAAGTTGTTCTGCATTTTGAACACCCTGAAGATTTATGTCGCCAATATTAACAATGACAGAAGAATTATCAGTTGAATTGCCAGTTGCGAATCTTGTGAAATCAGGCATAAGCATCTGTGGTGTAACGTTCATACCAGTAATCAGATCAACGAAGCGATCAAAAGATGCCGTCTGCTGTTGTGTCAGAATACGTTCTCCATCCTGCACCATTGCAAATCCATCTTCGCCATGCTGTTTAGCAAGACCAGTTAATAAATCGTCAGGATTGATCTTGACAACTCCACCTTTTGCATACTTTCTAATATTGTTGGCACGTTTCTTTGAAGCAGCAATGGTCTTTTTCTGTTCATTGGACATGATAATATTAGAATTATTCTTCCGCTGATCAGCAGTGGCGGCCGCACTTGTATTACTCTTATTTCCAGTGATCTTGTTGATGACACTGGTAGGTGCACCGGCACTAATCATTCCTGACACATTATAAGCAGATCCTACGGAACCGGCAGAACCAGTACTTCCAGAAGCTGCTTTCTGTGCTTCTTTAGCAGCATTGATTTGCTCATTTGCTGATGCCCATGCGGCATCGGCTAAAGCCTGTAATGCTTTGATCTGCTCATTAGCAGACTGCCATTGTGCATCTGCAATAGCCTGTTGAACAGAGATATACTGCGTTCTAAAGCCGTCCAGTGTAGACAATCTGCCATTAAGAACATCATTTTCCCAGTTTGCACCGAGCACCTGACTGGCATACTGTGCATTCCTCTGTTTATCATATTCATCAGTAATGGATTGCCATTGTTCCTTCAGCTTATTGTAATAATCAACTTTTTCATTATAAGACTTAATCAGCTCTTCATTACTGTTGATCTGCTGTTGAATACCCACATACTGGTTCTTAAAATTTTCAACATCTAAGATATTGTTATTGAGAATCAATTTCTGATATTCGGAACCAAGTAGAGCGGCAGCATTCATCTCATCAATATTATACTGATAAGCATTTTTAACATCATCCCACTTGGATTTGAAGTTCGTTAGAGTATCGATCTGTTTCTGAAGCTCCGATGTTTTCAGATCTAATTCAGCATCATCGTATGAACTTTGAGCGTCTTTAATGGCATCGTAGTCAGGAGTATATATATATCCCTTCCCCTCAACGTAAAGTTTCTTTATTTTTTGTGAGTATGCTTTTTCTAATTCATACTTAGCTTTTTCAAGAGCAAGAGTACGATCACGTTCATCATTAGCATCTTTTAAGCCATCAATAATAGCCTGGATACGATCAATCTCTTTGTTGTAAACTCTATCAATCGCATCGAGAGCTGAATCCATATTGGAAAGATTGTCATTGAGTTTATCATTAACAGATTCTAACTCATCAATCTTTTCCTGCCATTTATCCACTTCTTCTTCCAAACGATCAACTACAGCAGAAATTACCTTATCATAGATATCTTTCTGCTTGTTAAGCATTTTCTCAGTATAATCAAAATAATCTTTCGCTTTCAGCTTTCCAGAATTATAAAGATCATCGAGATAATTCTTAACAGAAGAGCAGTACGTATTGTAATCAATCTTACCGGCATCTAAGGATTTCTCCATGTAATCCATATAAGCATCGATTTGTTCTTTTAGATCGTTATAGAGATCATCAGCTGTTTTCTTGGCTGAATCGGCAGCTTTTTGAGTGGTAGAACCTCCTTTATAATCAACTTCAGGAACATCAATTGAAACAACGGCAGAAGATTCAACATCACTAACAATACTTTTAATTTTATTAGTAATTGTCTTTCTCATCTCTTCAGACATTATTGGATTGTCTGCGAGACGCTGTTTTAACGCATCTAATTGCGATAATGCCTCTACGCTTGCACCAGCTACTTTAGCAAGACGCATAACATTTTCGCAATCAGCGGCTGTATCTATGGTTTCTGTATTAACCAAGCTTTTATGTAATGCGTAAGCAGCAAGCTTTTGCGCCGTTTCTTCAGTAACGGCTCCTTCGGTCAACAAAGAATTAATTTCAGAAGCAGTTCCATTTGCTACTGCAATACTAGCTTCCTCTGACTCTAGTTTGGTCTTTAATAGAGAAGCGTATACAACCTCGGTAGCATTTACGACACCTTGCTCTTGCAGGTATAAAATCGCCGCTTCCTTGGACTGATCAGTAATAGCAGAAAGAGTACCTTCATTTTGGAGATAAGCAGTAGTAAGCCTATTGAATGCCTTCTGGCATTTATCTATATCAGATGGACTATTAGAAACCGTTTCAATAAACTCATCATATACAGATTTATACTCCTCAGTCACATTCTCCATATTTCCGAAGGTTTCTGTGAAGCTTGTGTTATTAAGGATTGAAGTCCAATCGAACTCTTCCTTGTTCTTAACATCGGCATAAATCTTATCAATTAAGTCAAAACCAGTTTTTGATTTCTCTACTTCCGTCATCGACTTGACAAAAGAATTTGATGTTTCGTCAGAAATTTTTTGTTGTAAATATCTTTTTTTGGCATCGGTAGCGTTATCGCATTCGTTTGCTATTTCGATCCATCTATCAATCTCTTCTTGCGTGTTAATTGAATTCTCTTCAAAGAATTTTTCCAAATCAGATTTTTGAGCATCGTATAAAGGACTTCCTCCATTTACAATAAAATTCTGACCACTAAATTTTGTTGAAGCGTTTCTAATTGCATTATTATAAGATTGAACAATATCATCTGCTATATCATATCCTAGATTCTTCTTCAATGAATCGGTATCAGTTCCAATATAATCTGCAATTATTTTAATATATTTGTCAATTTGCTCTTTGGAACTACTAATATTTTCCATATTATTTGGATCTATTTCAAATAGAGAAGAATATGCATCAGCTACACCATCTTTATTATTTTTAATTCCATCAATTATATTAGAAACATAAACTTGTGCACTAGAATCTCCATTGTTAAACTTATCAGCAATTGTACTATCAATTGAATTTATAAGTGTATTAACTGCCGATATTTGTGAATCAGATAAAACATCATAATCATCTTCGTTTAAAAAATAACTACTAGCCAAACTTTTCCAACCACTAAGACCTGTTTCAAAAGACGCTTGATAAGTAGCTAAATCTGCTCGCATATTTGCAATTATGGATTTCATTTCTGAATCAGTAGATTCTTCATCTAATCCATAATTTCTTAACATAATACCTAAAATATCGTTATCTGTTGAAGAAGTCTTTAAATCTGACATTGACATGTTCAATGCTTTTTTTAATACTTCTAATTTTGCCTTAGTGGACATAGCATCTTCAAGTTGCTTATCCATTCCAGCACCAAGCATAGACAAATTGCTTTTTAACAATGAAATAGGGTTTGTAGAAATAGTATTAGATGCAGTTTTAGCACGTGAATTCGTGCTATCACCTAACAATGTATCATACCATCCACCTATTAAAGAACCAAGTATTGAATTACGTGGATCTTTCATCATTTTTAGCATAGTGCCAAAATCTACTCTGTTTAATGAATTATAATTTGTAGATACACTATTGTCAGATCCTGCAATAATGGAAGCAGCTTCTTCTTTTCTTTTTTGTCTATATGCTTCAGTGAGTGCTTCTACATTACCCTTTAAATTAAGTATTGCATTTCCCTCATCAGTATAACCCTGAATGAGAGAAGGAAACATATCGGCAATTTGGTTACAAATACTATTGTATTCAGAATACTCAGAAGATGTTAAAGATATATTCTCACCTAAATTATTTACTCCCTTTGATAGCTCTTCGTATCTTGGTGATAATTCTTTTATTTTATTCGCTTCTTCTTTTGTATTTTCTGAAAATGTTTTATAAGAACTTACTAATTCTTCCGTTTTTTGTCTAGCTTCTTCTGATTTTGAAATAATCGTATCCATTACTTTTACAAAAGAAGTAATAACAAAGCTTCCTATTGCCATAGCAGCCATATTTCCAGCAAATGCTAACCCTTTTAAAGCTATCGAACTTATTTTTGCTGATGCAGATGATTTTTCTAATTCAGGAATCAAAGAAGATAAGCTTTTCTTATTTTTTAAACATTCTTTGACTTGCTGTTTTGTGGCAACTGTACATCCAGTCATACTTTTCATCCAAGCTTGTGTAACAGTAGAACCAGAAGACATCAACTGATTCATTTGTTTTATGGATTCAATATCTTTAGATGAAATTGTATTTCCACTGAAAATAGAAGTAAATAAACTTCCTGTTGAATTATAATCTCTTTTTATATTTGATATAGATTTTCCAAAAATAGAAAAAATATCACTAAAAGTTCCTGCGTTATTGTTTGTATTGAATATCGTACTATGTTATTATAATAATATATTGTTTGTTTGATTAACAATATGTTACAATACTATGTATTATAAAAGGAGAAAATAATATGAAAAGTAAACAGTATACAAAAATTTTTACATGTGAAAAATGTAAATATACTTCTAATAGGATATCAATGGATGATAATAAAAACGAAACTATAAAATGTAAAATGTGTGGAGCAAATATGCACTGTGATAAAGTTATAAATTATAGACCAGATATGGCATTAAAAAATTTAAATAAAAAATCTCAAGAACAAAAAACAAACCAAAATATTCCAAAATGTCCTACCTGTGGCTCAACAAACATAAAGAAAATATCAACTGCATCAAAAATAGCTGGAGCAACCATGTTTGGTTTATTTAGTAGAACCGCTAAAAGCCAATTTAAATGTGAAAATTGCGGATATAAATGGTAGAAGAAAGGAAACAAAATGTTTAAATCATCTATAGTAGACATTAGTACCGTTAAAGTTTTGGATAGATATATCAATTCTAATGAACAATACTTTTTAATTACTGACGAATTTAATCTTAGGTTCAAAGGCAAGATATATACAATAAATTTTGTCATAAGCAACAAAATTGAAGTTGGTAAGGAAATAATTCCAACCAATATTACAATGACAGATTTTAAGAAAATATATATGAAATATGTTAATGACTATGATAGAATCTCAGGATATAAAAATTATGTATCAGATAAAAAAAGAAAAGCAGTCCCTAAAATAAGTATGCCTGTTTTTGATTTTCTCGAAATGTTCTTTAAACATTTTGAAAATAATTTAAACAAACAGAGTAATAAAAGTGAAGATATTATTTTATTTGACAACCCTATTTCTATTAATGCACAGTCAAGTAGTAATCGTACTGGATATGGTAATGAATACTACTATGATACATTAATCTATGAAGGTACAAAATATGGGGAGACAAGTGAATTCCCTATTGTTGGATATACTTCAGTCATAAATAAAGAATTGATAGGGCTATAACGAATAAAACTTACCAACATACAGAAGGAGATTGCTATGTCAACAAACAACACTAAAACAAATAATAATAACAATACACCTAAAACACAACCAGTGAAATTAAAACCACAAAATATTAATAAAACAACCAAGACTGTATTTGAAAGAATAAAAGAAGATCTACCGAAAAAACGCAGCAGATAGACTTATTCTTTTGCAAATTTCTTTCGTATTAGTATTGACATTACGAGGTATAAGTTTAACATTATCTTTTTTAGGAGATTTTTTAGATGAAGAATTCAAATCAGTCACTCCTTTCATATGAATTGGATTTATATAAAAAATTATCAGATGCAGAAAATGATCGTAGACATAAGTTTAGCGATAAAGCTTTTAAATCTATCACGATTATTGCTTCATTTGTTGGTGCTGTGTTATGGTTGATATTTAAGTTTTTGGGAATATATCAAAATGAATGCATATATTTGCAAATGATTAATTTATCATTACTTACTGGATGTTGCCTATATATGATTGCAAGTGTCGTTATATTTTTCAAAATGCTATATGGATACAAGGACACACATACGGATCCGGTTGAAATAGATCGACTAATAAAAGAATACAAATCCCAGACAGAAGACGAGATGGCTATTATAAAAGCCATGGATGAAACATTATGTATCTCATATTTGGATTCAGCAATTAATAATCACAAAGA
>ERZ1034901.1948-NODE-1948-length-13635-cov-5.332916_pt1 | contig 13635 bp, 8 predicted proteins | sample MGYA00520628_ERZ1034901 | MGnify/ENA primary metagenome ERZ1034901 (study PRJEB33766, sample SAMN09781783) | gut metagenome | biome: gut microbiome | host: Homo sapiens | place: Madagascar | study: EMG produced TPA metagenomics assembly of the PRJNA485056 data... | reverse complement strand
ATATATTTCGGTACGCCGCCCGTGATGGCATACTGCTCCACAGCCTGCTCAAACGGTAAGCTCTGCGCTGCATACACATCCGTGAATTGCAGCGGCATCAGCCGAATCTGCGCCGTTCTGCGGCCATAGAGCGGACTGTCATAGGCCAGTGCGTGCTTTTTCATCATGCTGATAAGGGAGCCGCACAGAATCAGCATTACGTTATGGTCTTTCAAAACCTCATCCCATGCGTTTTGCAGGATCGACGGAAAATCCGGGTTCGTCTTGACCAGATACGGAAATTCGTCAATGACAAGCACCTTTTTTTCATCCGGGTGGTCGTCTGCCACCACTTGGAACAAATCAAGCCAGTCGGTAAATGTGACCTTGCTGAGCATGGGGTTCTTCGTAGTGCGGGAAAGCGCCCCGGCAAACCGCTTCATGCTCTGGGCCTCGCTTTCTGTTGTTGCCAGAAAATAAAAGGCTCGTTTATCCTTGATAAACTCTTTAATCAGCGTCGTTTTTCCAACGCGCCGTCTGCCATAGATCACCACAAAGCCACTGCTGCGCTCTAGTTCCGCATTTAGTGTCGCCAGTTCGGATATTCTGCCGATGAAGTCCACGCTATTCACCTCTTGCATAATATAATTTGAATTATGATAATTTCAATTATATTATAATCGTTCCAAGTAAAACCGTCAAGCAGAGAATCTAAACGATCTGCTCTGAAAGAATGTGTATATGAGTATACGTATATACACATACACAATTACTTTATATGAAATCCGCAGCCACATCGGAAACTCGATAGTGTCTGCGGATTTTTCTCAGCTTTGCTCTAAGTACAGAATCAGGCTCTTCTTATAGACCCTCCATAGCTTTCCAACTTTGAATGCTGGAAGTTCTCCTGAGTTCAAAAGATCCAGAAGAAGATTTTTACCAATGTGCAAAATTTCTTGAACCTGCTTAAAATTCAGAACGTCTGGGTATTTTTCTAAATCTGACATTAAAATCCATCTCCTATCTTTGGCTTACTGTAATTACAGCGTTGGCTTGCAACAGTCCTCGTAGGTACATTTTTTCAGAGGGTCACGTTTACGCTTCATCGGTCAATTCCCTGTACCCTCAAATAAATCGGAGCAACCGGGAATCGTGCATACTGTCGATTATTTAGAATCTGATCTGGGATAATCACCGTGTTGATCTCCAGTATATCCAATGCTTCCTCGATTCGCTTTCTTTTACCTTTACCATATTTCACAGATTCATCTGGGTGATTTGCTGCTTCGATGTAGGATCGAACTAGCTCTTTTGTGTTTTTGTCCAGATTGCTTTCTTTCAGACGCTCTAATGCACTGGAAGCGTGATACCACGGGTGTGCTCCAAACATTTTGTAGGCACATTTATAGAGAAGAATCGGAATCACTGCTTTAAGTTCTGCAAAGTAGTCAGACAGCGCATGATCTTTCAAGCTAATTTCCATGTCATCCAGATTTTTGTGCTCAAACTTTTTCAGATAGGGCCGTTTCAACTGGATTTCATATCGGATAAGATTCTTTGAAGCAGCAATATCTTCAGATCGAATCGCATATCCTTTCTCTTCTTCGGCTGATAATTGCTTATGCTTATCGTATAATTCAAAATTATACTTTTCTTTTATGAACGTGCAGCTTCTTATTTCATTATGCTGGTCATGGTGTTCTTCTCGGCCTTTTCCATGAGGTTTAACTTTTCCTGCATAACGAACCACTTTCATAGGAAGCGTTGGGTCAGTCTTCACATAGAAATCTTGCGTAATGTCTATGCGTTTCATTTTCCAGACGATAGAATCTTCGACATCCAGAATGCCAAGACCCTCCAGTTCGTTCAAAAAAATTTCTTCTTGACAGGCCAATCCACGCGGAGAAAGGTTGGTTAGAGCTAGTCTCGATGGCTCTCCTGCAATTCGGGCAAGATTTACCCCAGATAGGGTTATATAATTTTTCTTGTATTCTGGACATGATGACAGCTTGATCGTCAGCCCACCGCCTATTCGCTTATAGATATAATAGTTTTCAGGCATTTCGCTGCAATGTACCTGACGGTATTTTCCCTCGTTCATCAGATTCTTGATTGATTCAAAGATATGGGATTTCGATTCATAATCTGAGTATTCACCGACAATTTCAAAGGTGTGGATTGATGGAGATAAAATTGGGAGCTTTTTGGGCATAGTCATAAACATGACCTCCTCATAAAATTTATCTCACTGTTATATCCCCATCTAAGTTTTAATAAATCCAAATAATCCTATGTAATCTATCCTAATATAGAAACATCTATATAAAACCAATCTTCCATAATATGATTTTTCTTGATATTCATCGATGTAGAATCATTTCTTATATCTTATAGGAAAATCACATTGAAATTTTCTGTTTTTTCCTTTGCCTGCCAATAAGACACTAAGGTAAACCATCAAAATCCATCCTAAAGCAAAAGCATCGGTAGTTTCGACATTCGGGACTATTTTTTTCTTTCAAAATTCTTTTTCTCGGAAGGCTATATTGATAAATTCTAACGATTCTACCTATAGAAGACACATCTTCTAATAAAACAAAAATTCCCTTGGCTCCAATAGCAGAAGCCAAGGGAAAATGCAAGGTACATCAATGCAATTTTGATGTAATACACATTACACAGTGTGTATTGTGTAATGTGTGATTCTCTTATGATTTACTCATGTATAGGCTAAATAATTCTACCGCCTGTGAAATTTCGGATTCGTAGGTTAGATAAGTTGCTTCGTCAAGCAGCTTGTTCTTTTTCTGCAAAGTGATAACATTAGCATTCTTTGCAGAATCTCCGATATTATCTTTGTATGCTTCAAAATCTATCGTTGCAAGGATGATCTGAGGTAGCGTAGATATTTCTGTAATCATCGACAAAATTTCCTTGCTGCTCTCCTGACTAGCTTCTTTTCCTCTTGGGGAATCTACAACGAAAGGAAATCTTATCGTTTGGGTTTTGAAATAATCCATCGTTTGAAACAGACCTACAAACTGTGCAAGGATTATTTTATTCTCCAATGTTCCCTGTGCTTTAATTGGTGTTAACAGCTTAATCGTTCCATCATAAGCCGAGTTCCATGCATTCAGCTTCATAATGTTATATCGAGTGAAGTCAATATATTTTTCTTCAACCTCATCTTTATTAGGGAGTGTCCTTAATTCTTTCTTTATCTCCTTCAACTCAGATTGAATATCGATCTGTCTGCCTTCATTCGTTTTTAATTGGGAGCTAAATCGGTCGAGCGTATCTCTCATGCCGCGCTGACGGACATACACATTGAAGCTCTCGGATTTTTCTTCAAATGTAGTCTCCAGTTTTTTCAAGTCGGACATAAGGGCTACGTATTCTTCTTTTTCACTTTGTAATTTTTCCCGAATAGAAGCAACTGCCTGTGAAACATACTGCATTACATAATCTTCACTTACGTTCATGTAGTTTGCATGGACTCTATTATATATTTCATCATCATACAAATATCCACACCGAGGACAAGTATGTGCTGCTTCATGTACAGATTCACCTGTTGCACCAGCAATTTTACGATATGCGGATATGATTTCTAATTGCTGCTCATGCTGTTCCAACGAAACTTGAAGTTCCTGAATGACATTTCTTTTAGTGCCAATCTTATTTACAAGATCCTTGATTTTTGCTTTTATAGGTCTGATGTTTTCATCAAATTGAGCAACGTCATCTGCCGGAACGATGCCTTGAACTTCCTCCGAGATGGATTCAATGATTTCCGATAATCTCAACGCATCCTTTTTCAAAGAAGTTATTTCTTCTTGCAGATGATCTCTTTGAGCCATTAGCTCAACAGAATGCTTCGTATAGATATTCAAGTGATAATATAGCGATTTGATTCTGTCAGGTTTCTTATACTGCTCCTGATTCTGGAAACTTCCGTATAGAGTGCTCCAGCCATCATCTTGATCGATATAATAGGGAAGAAATGTAAATGCGGGTGGAGCTAACGTGATTTTTCCAGTGTCCTTGCTATCCAAATAGATTCCAAAGTCAAAAATCTTCTCAAGCAACGGTGAAAGCTCGTCCATAACTTTATTTGTTATCAGTAGAAGCTCGTCACCCTTAAAAACAGCATAGTTTTTTATGTGCCTAATGATCCTGTACTCAGCATCATCGACCTTAAAATCTAAAATGTACAGCTTACTGTTTATATCCCACACGTTATCGTACTTTACATTTGCGCCAAACGTATGATACAGCGATTTCAATAATGATGATTTTCCAACGTGATTATCTGTACTTGTAACGACATTTAATCCTTTTTCAAATTTTTGAAAGCGAGCACTTTTATTTACAATATCGGCTATCAATACACTTTCAAAATACATTTCACGCATTGTCTCGCCTCCAATGGTTTATCATAACACTCGTAACAACAACCAGCATATACAACTCCGAATATATTGGAGGAACATTCCCAATTCCGCGACGAACTCGTTTCGCATAATCAACTATATTTTCACCATCTTGGAGTGGATTTGCTAGAATAAAGGCATCTGTCTTCTGAAATAAAGTCCTCTGTATGCTATTTTTCCTCTGGTCATCAGTAACTACCTGAAGATACGCAAAAGATAATTCATGCGCTTCAGAATCTTGATAACCAGACCATTGTGCTACTTCGTCAAATGTCGGTATGCTTACCATTATTGCACTATTGATTATTCTCGTAATGTCATTTTTGGAAACACCTTTATTTTTTCGCACTGTTTCATAGTCAGAATCATCGCTTAGCCCCTCATATCGTTGTTTTTGAGAAAGAAGCTCGACCAATGTATTGAATATTGTCTTTGCGGTATCTAAGCTGATATGTGGATATGCTTTATATAGAAACTCATTCAAATTTTGCTCTGCCATGTTCCTATGCTCTGCAATCGTAAGAATTGTTCGCATATGTACGAATTTTGACAGATCAACATTATCTGCCGGTATGGACAAGGCTTCACCGATGTCCTCTCTGATTTTACGTTGCATCACAGAATCTATTTCGCCAAATGGAGTTTTTTCACGACTTAAAGTCTGTTCTTTTATGCCATCTTTCTGTGACGCATTCACTTTTAGCACACACGGTGTAACAAGGCCTAGCTCTTTTACGTTCCAAGTTTCATTTTTCAGGTGTAGATATAATTTTGGAAGCCATTTCTTACGGACGACAGAATCGATTACAATTAAGTCCTCTTTGCTCTTTAGCTGATAATAGCTAACAACTGCTGGAGAATCCTCCTTATCAAATATCGATATATCGTCATAATGGTCTAAAACCAGTAGATAGTCAAGCTCTTGGTGCATTTCAACAGCCATGTGAATAGCCTGACTGACTTGCATTTCCAATCGGTTATACGCAAGGCTTCCAGATTTAGTATCCTCCGTAATGGCTTTAGGCTTACGCTTTTTCTTTTCCAAGGCATTCACTCCCTGACTGGTTTGTAAAAACTTACAGCATCGTTTTCAGCAGCTCTACCGCACTTTCCTCTGCCGGGTCATTGGTTCCAAGCTCGCCACGGAACGCACGGGCAAGCACAGCCTTTTTCATGGTGTCGATTTGATCTAGGACAGATTCAGCAGCTTCTTTGGCAGCATTCTCTTTGGCAAGGAGCTTATCAAGAATACGAACAATTTCGGCCTGTTCCTTAAGTGTAGGAACAGATACTTCAACATCTAAAAACATATTTCTGTTAAGTGTAGGAACTGCCGTACTAGAACTATATGTTTTGAAGTCAAAAGTTTGGAGATAGTAGTATACATAGAAAGGGTCATTACCAAATAAATTTTCTGAGTATAGTGTTGTATTTAGTGGCCAGTAGTCTTCATTGACAATAAAGACTTTTCCAATCGTTCCGCTACGCCCCGTTATCACGCCTGGTCCTTTTACCTTATATTCACAATGAGCATCAATCACCCCGCTCGATGACACCAGCGGATATACACCTTTAATCCGTTGACTAGCTGGCAAGTCATATCCTCTCTTCAATAGGCAGAAATTTCTAAACTTCTTTATCTCCCATTGATTTTTTATTGCTTCTGTCTCTCTCCATTTTGCAGTCAGCTCACCTGTAAACGCCCTATGCAGAATGGAAGACTTGCGCAGTTCAAAGCCATCTACAACGGCCTGCGCCTTTTCCTTGGCCTCATCCAACTTTGCAAAAATGCTTTCGATACGGTCAACAATGCGCCATTGCTCAGCGAGTGGTGGAAGAGGAAATACAGCGTTCAGTATAACATTTTCTGAGACACGCGGAAGATTGATGCCTTTTGAGTTTCCAACAACGTACTCAATAAACTTGCTTTGATTAAAATAATAATTCACGATTTGAGGAAGAACTGGTTCACGAGTGCTAAATACTAAAATATCCGTAGAGCAGATTCCATCAAAGGTCGCAATATCATGTTTATTTAAGTAAGGACGTAACTTTCCATAAAGAATCTGACCAGAATGAAAAACATTTTTCAAGCTCTTAATTCCTTCAGGAGAGCCGTATCCAATGATACCACCGTCTTTTTCTAGGTTCTCAAGACCAACGTATTTTAGCTCTAAATTTGAAAATTCTTCAGTTTTTTCATCAGAACTGACGATTACCCCAAAAAGTCTTGTCCAACACCAATTCTCAGGAATCGGATACGGCTGCTCTTCTACCGGCACAAGTGCCTGCGCCAGCTTTTCTTCTGGTGTCAGCCCCTGTGCCGCTTTTTTTCCTCTTGCCATCTCACACCTCCGAGCCTTTCAGAGCCTTCAACTCATTCACAACGCTCATCAGAAGATCCACAGCTTCTTCCAACTGTGCAATGGCTTCCTCGCCGCTTTCTACGGGGTCTGGCAGGTCTTCATAATCTACGATGGAATCATCCCGAATCAGGCCGAGATCAAGGCTGTTGCCCTTCTCTGCGATCTGTTCACGGGTAAAGACACTCCAACGCTCATCCTGGACGGCATGGCGGTCAGCGGCCTCGTAAGCCGCTTCAAAGGCTGTGAAGTCTTCGGTCTTCAGCGGATTGGTCTTGCCAAAGGACGGCATATTGGTACGTAGGTCGTAGAACCAGACTTCCTTGGTATTGCCTTTGTCCGTTTTTTCACGGGTGAAGAACAGCACATTCGTCTTGACACCCTGCGCATAAAAGATGCCCGTGGGAAGGCGCAGAATCGTATGCAGGTCGCACTTATCCATCAGGTCAACACGAATCTTTTCGCCGTCGCCGTCTGCAAACAGGACGTTATCCGGCAGCACGACCGCTGCACGGGCTTTTCCGTCCGCTTTCAGGCTGCGGTAGATGTGCTGCAAGAAGTTCAGCTGCTTATTGCTGGTAGGGAAGGTGAAGTCGTCTCGTGTAGCGCGCTCACCGCCCTTTTTTGTGCCAAAGGGAGGATTGGTCAGAACGACATCATAGCCCTTCATGCTCTTGCCGATGTTGGACAGGGTATCGCCCAGAACGATCTCGCCCTCAATATCATGCAGCATAGCGTTCATCAGAGCCAGACGGTGGGTGTCATGCACCAGCTCTACGCCTGTAAAGGCTTTTTCACGCTCAAAGGCTGCGGTATCGGCATCCAGATCAAAAAAATCGTCTGTCTGCTCCCGGACATACTGATTGGCGGCGATCATAAAGCCGAACGTGCCGCAAGCAGGGTCGTTGCAGCGTTCGCCAGCCTGCGGCTTTACCAGACGGGTCATAACATCGATCAGCACACGCGGGGTAAAATACTGGCCTGCGCCAGACTTTTTCTCGTTGGCGTTCTTTTCCAGCAAGCCTTCGTAAAGGTTGCCTAAGCCTTCCTCACGGGCAGAAAACCAGTCCAGACCGTCAATGGTGGTAATGATCTTTTCGAGGTTCTTTGGCTCGTCGATATTGGTGGCAGCACCCTGATAGATTTCCCGGACACGTCCGGTGCAGTTTTCGCCCAGATAATTTAGAAGCTCTTTATAGAACTTTTTCAGTTCAATGCCGCTCTTCGCCGTCAGCTTGTCCCATCGATAGCTTTCCGGGATCTGGCTCTCCGCGCCTGTCTCTTTTGCCATCTTCAGGAACAGGATGTAGGTAAGCTCTGTAACGTACTGGTGATAGGTGATGCCATCATCACGCAGCACGTTACAGAGATTCCAGAGCTTCGATACGATTTCCTGAGTCGTCATGCGGTTCTTCCTCCATCATCGTACAGGTACTCATTCAGCTCCAGCACGATGCTTTCCAATTGATTTCCAAATACTTTATTGATCTTATTAAAGCCGCCCTGTGCCTTGAAACGCCCGTCCTCATCGAAAACAGCGACATTCAGCACCGATTCCTCCATCAGGTACTTTTCCATCCGGCTGATCCAGTTCAATTCCTGCTTGGAGAAGTGGTGCGCTTTTTTCAGCTTATCAACGGCCTTGCGGATTCTGGCTTCGTGGGAGATCAGCGCAGAGCCGATTGCATATCTGCGGATCAGGCTAATGATGTCTGCCGTGATCTCCTCATTGGTCATCTGCGAAATGGCCGTATTGAGCTGCTGCGTAGTGAATCCCTCCCGATCGAGCGTCAGGCGCAGGGATTTCAGGCTTTCACGGGTCAGCTCTTTCGGTCTGGTGCAAACGATATTGAGCGCAGCGACCTCATTCAGATTCGTCTTTACATAGTTTGCAAAAGCATCCAGATAGTCTTCCGGGCGGTCGCTGCTGCCGTAACCTCTCGTGTGCGACAGCAGCTCATCCTCCTGATCGGAGATCACCAGCTTGCGGCCACCATTCGGCCTTGTCTGCTGGAGCATTTCAAACACTTCTTTGCAAGCCAGAAGTTGCTTTTTCGCTTCTTCTGGCTTGCGGTTCTGAAGCTCTGCAATGAACTGCGTGGGGTCTTTTCCACCCGTCATGCTGATAAAGTGCTCCATTGTCCTGCTGTCCATATTGCGCTTTCTACGCTGTAATTTGGCCACGATCTGATTGATCTGGTTCTTTACCTGTCTTTCGTCTTGCAGCACTTCCAGGCCCTCCAGAAGTTGCGTAAAAGAGGCAGCAGGGTTTGCCACAACAGGTTTCATGGTGTTGACATCTTCCAGAGACTCATAGACACCGACGGGGTCGTAAATTTCAAAGTGTGTCTTGTGGATAGCCGGGCAAAGTCTGGTAGCACGACCCAGCATCTGCTCAAACAGGATGCGGGATTTTACCCGGCGCATGAAAACCAGCGTTGTGATTTCAGGAACGTCGATACCCGTAGTCAAGAGATCAACGGTGACAACGACGCTCGGATAGCGTTCATTCTTAAAACGCTTGATTGCTTCCTCAACTTTTTTCTTGTTGCCGCCGCCAACGCTGCCAGTGATTTTCATAATGGAATCGTTATCCACGCCTGTCTTCGCATAGATTTCTTTCAGAATCTTCACGATGAGGTCTGCGTGTTGGTCATCTACTGCGTAAATCAGGGTCTTTCCCTGCACTTCCGGCGTTTCGGGGTCAATATCACGGGCAATTTCTTCTAGAACAGCCCGGTTGAAGGGTTCTGTAATGACCTTGCGGTTGAATTTATCAACGTCAAAGTCCAGCTCGTCCTTCAGCAACTCCGAGTTTGTGATTTCTCCCGTGACCGTATCATAAACTGTAATTGTATCTCCTTTTTTGTAGTGGATGCCATCCTGACTGAGCTTCGTTTTCAGCTCGTGCGGCGCATCATGGTCTACAAGATAACCCTCAATAACGGCTTCACGGTAAGTATACTTGTAGACAGGCTGGCCAAAAATCTCTGTGGTCTGCAATGCTGGTGTTGCCGTCAGTGCAATCTTCACCGCATCGAAATACTCCACGACTGAACGATATTTGCTCTGATAATCGGTCTGGTCACGGTAAAGAAGCTCATCTTCACCCATTTCCTTGTCCAGAATGTAGCCTCGGTGCGCTTCATCGATGATAACAAGGTCAAAATCGGTGACAGCCGGCATGGTATCCTCGCCATTGTAAAGAATCCGCTTCACCATGCTCTGCACAGTAGCAACCTGAATCCTTGTTTCTTTATCAGCGGTTTTGTCCTCCAATCCCTTGATGTTGTAGATGTCATCAAGGGTCATAAGGTCTTCCAGCTTGACTTCCTTGAAAACATCGGTTGCCTGCTGACCAAGAGAAGTTCGGTCAACCAAGAACAAAATTCTGCGGAAACGTCCAGTTTTCAGGAAGCGATAAATCATGCCCAGAATCGTCCGGGTCTTACCTGTACCTGTCGCCATTGCCAGCAGGATACTTTGCTGACCATTCAGGATGGCGTTTTCTGCGGCCTGAATCGCCTTCAGCTGATACTCACGGAGGTTTAATCCGTCTTTATCCCGAAGCAGGTCATACGGCATTGCTTTCAGAGCCTGATCTTTGGCTTGAATGTCCTTTTCAAGCTGCTCCATCATACCAGTCGGACTCATCCAACCTTTCATGGCCTTTGGAACATTATCCGGCTGCCGCAAATCAAGGAACCAGACACCGCTTTTCGTGTCATACTGCTCCAGATATGGCCTTCCGTTCGTGGCAAAGGTAAACGGAACCTTGAATTTTCCCCATGAACCAATCTGGTATTTGGCATCCTCAGCACGGATATTTCTGGAATAATCCTTGCACTGGTAGTCAATCACGGACGGAATATCCTTGTGAATTGCCTTTGCCTCGACGGTTGCAACCAGCTGAGTGCCAACGAACAGCGCATAGTCTACATAGCCCTTGTTGCCAACGGTAGAATCCGTAGGCCATTCTGCAATGGCGATATTGTGCCCCTTGGCAGGACGAGTGCCCTTTGAATAGCGCAGCTTCTCCGTATCGACTTCCCAGCCCACTTTACGGAGCTGCTCATCGATCAGGTATCTAGTTTCGGCCTCGGACTTAAAACGCCGTCCTGCGGCCTTCCCAGCCTGTTTCCTGCGGTCATCCATGCTGACGGCCGGAGCAGCAGCGGCTACTTTCGCTGCCGCATCCATCAGACGGTCTTCGTTGGCTTCTTCTGCTGCCTTATCAACGGAAATCGTGGCCGCACGATTAGACGGCATGACAAACGGCTTACTCTGGTAATTCCAATCGCCGTATGTCTGCATAAACCATTCCGTCAAGCTATATGCCATCTGAATCAAGGCTTTTCCATCCTCAACCGAGGCATAGTTCTCATGGACAGCTAGATTTCTCTTTTTCCTGAGTGCATGGAGAATATCAGCTAGATCATGCGTAATCAAGCCTTCCCGATACAAGGTGTCAATGCGGTTGACCGCCGTATTGTCATAGGGAAGGGGCAGCTTGTCATAGGTGAAAATCAGATTAACGATGGTCTCACCAATCATACCCAGCTTCATCAAGCAGGAGTTGGAATCTGTGTATAAGTATTTTTCAGAAAGCTCTCCGAAATTTGCCAAGACTGGGAAGCTATCTTTCAAGAACTCAAAGTTTGACTTCATCTTACTGCCTCCGGTTTGCTCTTCTCCATTACGTTCGGATTTTGGTCTTTATAATAGAATAACACACTTCTTGCCCTAAATATAGAACGTCAAGCAATTTTTTTGGAGTTGAGCATCTCTTCTAGCTTATCACGAAAGTCTGTTTTTGTAATTTTCAGGCCGTTAGAACCAAGGCGCACCACAGGTGGATATCCCTCTGTATTCTCTAATGCTGCGATAATACTGCCGGAGTTTCCCTTTCCGACACCGCTATGAGGCATAGGGCCAACCATAACCAACGCATATTGAGGTTTCCATTGCATTTTTTTGAAATTGAAGGTCTTAGCATCCTCATAATCGAGATATAACTCAAATCGATTTTTATCGATACCAAGTTTTTTTGCAATAGAAAGTAGAGCTTCCGCTTTGACATCAGACTGTCCAATCACAATGATTTTCCCGGTTGTATACACTTGGTAGACAGGTTCTTTCTGAAGCAAGTGCTCCATCCCCAGCATTTTGAGGAATGTTTCCAGTTCTCCTGCACGATTCATCACAGAAAGCGCACCGGGTAAACAGTCATCCAATTCTTGCCGAATACTATCCTCCAAATCGAGCAGCTCTTCTACATCAAGCATTGTTTTCTGCACTCTCCTCATCAAAAACACGGTGGAGCTTATCGATAGCACGTTCAAGTCGAATTTTGATTAAAGAAATTTCGTCTTGTGCTGCCTGATACCTCTGTGCAATTCTGTTTTGTTCTTCCATCGGAGGAAGCGGAATAATAATCTTTTTCAGCTTATCTACACCAATATTAGGAATCGCCACGCCGACAGTGATGCTCTTTAGCGTTGCCACACCTTGCTTACTTTCCAAGAAAGCCTTGACATAGTATGGATTCGCAAGAGATTCATCCAGTTCGATGATATATAGATTACCATTTGCCAAAATTCGCTGACCTTCTTTTACAGATGCAACAGCAACTTTGTAAGGATAACCATTCTTGGACAAAATAAGATCATTGTTTTTTAGACAATATTTCTCGTATTTTGGTTCGATGCTGGTAAGATATGGCAATCTATCATCAATCATGCCGTTTTGGATGTTAGCCAACATCAAATACTGCATATCCGTAATTTTATTGGCTATCATCGTATCAAGCTGATTTGCCGTGCAAGGTGCTCCTCGACTGATGCTTTTGATAATGCTTCCAAATGGTACGCCATTATCAAATGCCGGAGCTTTCTGTACATAACGCTCTAAACTGAGGCTATACTCATTGGCGCGGAGTTCCTCGATTGAAACTTCTTTGCTGTACTCAGCATCCGTATGCAGTGCTTCTACAATGGTTTCAATGTTTTCATCACTGAACTCATTCTGCCGCCGCCCCTGCTGGCAAATCTGAGAAGCATCAATCATCCGTACAGTCTCATTGTTACGGCTAAATATAATTAAGGTCGTTCCAACGTTAGTATACGGGAAAATCCTATTTGGTAGAGTAATTACGCACTCAACCATTTTTTTCTCTACAAAATGCTTTCTCATTTGGATGTCAACAGTATTCCATGTTCCACCGTTGGTCATAATTGCAATGGCCTTGCCATCCTCAGCAAGCAGATCACAGAGAAGTGCATTGAATACCCAGTCCGAAGAAGTTCCCTTGGAGATACCTGGATACTTGTCAGAAAGTCGTTCCACATAGTCTGCACCATCACCAGAAAAGCGAAGACGCATACCGAAAGGGTAGTTAGAAAAAATTTTGTCGAACTTTGGAACGTTTTCATTTTGTGGCAGACTAAAAACATCACAAAGCTGCACATGAATATTCGCCCCCATTAATTCAGATCGCATCAAAGCAACCGTGTAGCTTTCGACATTTACTTCATATCCAAAAAAGTGTGCGCCTGTTTGGTTAAAAGCCTCAGATTCACTGTAAGAACCAGTACCGCAACACAAATCTGCTACTTTGTCACTTGCACTTACACTCCAGAGACAATGTACCAACCTCAAAATTGAAGCTGGTGTCGTCATAGCAAATTTCGAGTCGTTTTCATAGTCCTGAATAACGGCGGCTAATGCAAATTCTTCTGCCGTATATTTTCCGACCATTAACAGCAACTTCATCCATACATCTTCAGAAATGTTTTCCTTTGCAAAGTATCGGATGTCCTCGCTGATATTCAAGCGGCCATCAAAGATAGACTGCATGGTGA
>ERZ1034901.1947-NODE-1947-length-13642-cov-6.012218_pt1 | contig 13642 bp, 16 predicted proteins | sample MGYA00520628_ERZ1034901 | MGnify/ENA primary metagenome ERZ1034901 (study PRJEB33766, sample SAMN09781783) | gut metagenome | biome: gut microbiome | host: Homo sapiens | place: Madagascar | study: EMG produced TPA metagenomics assembly of the PRJNA485056 data... | reverse complement strand
GGGACAATCTTGCCTGCCTGCGTGGAAGCTGTCTTTACGTTTAATTTTTTCATGATGCACCTCCATCATTTCACAACGAAATTCTCCCATTTCTTATATGCGTCCACATAGGTTTCCTGTTTGTCACCGTTGTGGGTAATCTCATAATACATACCGTCTGAAACAGTCGTACTAAGTAGCACCTTGTGATTCTGCAGGGACTTGCAATACCAAACCACAAATACGTCATCCTCTGCAATTTGCGTCTTATCGGTTTTGTCCGCGCGACTGTTAAAATAGTCCACGACAATCTTCTTGCATTTCTCCAAAAAATCTTTGCTTCCCATACTTTCAATCCTCCGTATCATGCAAACATCCAATCTTCCGCTAACATATCAGCCTGTGACGCAAGCCATCCCATCTGAACACCAGATGTCCCGATAAATGCAACAGCCATATTTCCAATAGCTTCATGCTCGCAGTTGACGATAGTTCCGTCCGCCGCCGTATAACTGATGTTCTTTGCGAGTGCAATGCACTGATTTTTCCCGTTCCAACCTGCTCTCTTAACTTTTATTCCACGTTTCATGTACTTGATTGCAGTACCAAAATCAAACATAGCCTCCCCACCGAGGACTGGAGTCTTCCCTTTTTCTGCAACTTCCCACTCATCAGAAAGAATATTCTCAATCGTATATTCCACTCGCTGAGTTTCCCTAATATCGAGTAAATCCTTCCCCGTCTCAGAGTCAATCTTTCTGCACTTCATCATGATCGTTTTCTTTTCTTCATCCCAATACCAATATCCGCCCCATGACGGAAGCTTTACAGGGATTCCTGTTTTCATAATTTTAAATGCGTCTGAAAATTTCATATTCTACCTCTTTCCTTTTAATAGGGCGACCGAAGTCGCCCCGGAATCACGCTTAACCCTGCGCGGGAGATACTTGGATCACCTTATCCTTCCTGATCTACCTTTTCCGATTCAATTGCCGCTGCATCTGTCAGCCCTTCCCCGATAACATAGCCGATAACCGTAGCACCAGCCATGATCAGTGCAGAGATCTGTGCGGCTTCATTTTCCGTCCCTCCGCAAGCCACGATCATCAGCGTCACAAACGACGCCACGCTCATCCAGAGCTTTCTGCTTGTCAACTTTCGCATCCAATCAATCTTTTTCATTTGTCTGTTATACCTCCTTAATTTTGTATATGCTTCCAGCCGGATATTTGATGTCCAGAGCTAACACCTCCGGCTGTAGCTTCTCGTGATAAATGTCATCCCCTCCGGCAGCTTCGTACACCTTCCCCAGCTCTCGGAAGGTCTTTAATCCGTCCGGTGTCACATATCCCTGTGATGTAAATTCCCTGTGTAACCGCCACAGAGTTGTCCGTAGCGAAGCAATCGTGCGTTCGTTGTCCTTCTGGATGTACTCTTCCAGCATCCGCGTTATATTCCCTACATCCTGCTTCAATTCAATCTGTTTTTCGTATAAATCGTCCTGCCTTCTGGCAAGGTTGTCCCTGATCGTGATAGATTGCTGATGATATTCCTCTTGCTTTGACACAACTCCACTTTGCAGCTCCTCTATATGTGAATAGACTGCTGCAATCTCCTTTTCACGCTGTTTTCGGAAAAGATTTTTTTTCTTTACCAGCCCCAGCGCATCCAGAAATTTGTTCCAACTTTCCACTGCCATCGGTACGAACAGAACCGCCATTGCAATGACCAGCACGATCATTCCCAATCCGATTTCTTCTGCCTTTTCTATCAGTCCAAGCATCCTGTCACCTCCACCTGTAATGCGGCTTTTCCTCGTGGTATAGCCAATATCTTAAATAATCGTCCAGTATAATAGCCAAGGCTGACAACAGCACCCACAACGCAGAAAACGGCAGGCAAACTTGCCCCAATATATTAAATGGCATATTGCTGTAATCCCATACTCCCCAGCCCAGCCACAGGTTTATGATGCATCCGGATACAAATTCTACTGCGGTCACGACAAGGCTCCCGATCACGCACTGCTTCCAGATTTTCATCTCCCACGGAATAACCTCGTTTATCAAGCCAATCAGGTAAAAACAAAGCCCTCCCACTATGATCATCGTCCAGTGAGTATATCCCCTGAATCCAATCTCAAACAGCGAATATAACATCCCGCCTACCGCCATCAATATAATTGCCTTCACACTCCCACCTTCTCGAGCATCTTTTTCAGCGGCTCAGACTGATATTCAAGAGGGATGTTTGCCCCGTAGCTGATTGATTCTACGGCTTCTTTTGTCCCCAACGAGCGGATAAAGATTCGTAAGTCCCTAAAATATGTTACATGAAATAGAACATGCTCAAATCCTGCCTTTGAGATTTTGAGCATATCCTCCTGAGAATAAAATTTGCACGACACGCTTTCGTCCGCTGGATGCCAAGGGAACGCAACTTGCGTATATTCCTGAGACGTCGGAAGGGCTGTTGATGATAACTGCAATCCCATCAAAGACAGCTGGTCACGGTCAGTCAACGTGAATCGTTCCTTTGTCCCGTCAGACAGCTGCACTTCTGTTCCATATGCAATGCGTTCCTGTCGGGCTATATCCATTTCTGCCACCTTTGCGTCTTTTATCTCGTCCAATGTCGGCTCTAACGGTTTAGGGTCTGGTGTTGGTTCCGGCGGGACATAGACACTTCCATCATCGGAGAACTGCACGCCACATTCCATCTGCCGATAGACTGTGTTGAATTTCGAATAATCCCAGTCATACTCTTTCCATGTAGGAGATAAAGCGAACCCGTCCGTCTGTACAGGAAACTCACCTCTCACTTCAACAATGTGATCTGAAATTTTTCGGAACGAAACCTGATGCACCGTATCGGAACCGATATACTTCATATTAAGCATTGTTTGCTCCTTACTCCCGGCTTTCCGGGACAAAAAATAAGAGCCTGTTGGCTCTTGGTTAACTTCTCTATTTAATTCCATGCCAAGCTGTCTGCAGAAGAAAGCCCAGCAGTTCCCAAGAACAGAAGCAAGCGTATATATCAAAGATCTAAAAGGGACTCATACGCAAATACCTTAGTATAACGTAACAGTATACGCCCCTCCTATGCCACCAACACCGAGATATGAATAGCTGTCTTTGTAGGCAGATAAATCCACAGTCTGAGTGGTGCCTGTTCCGGTTGCAATTTTCGTCCCGTCATAGCCACTGTTGTCGTTCACCTCATTTGTGACCATTATTGGTTGCCCATTTGTTACAGTTATGTCTGCTTTCGTGGCATTTCCAATGGCAAAATAGGCACGGCTTTGGGGGCCACCGTACAAAAATCCGAAATAGCTTCTTGTTTCCGTAGAGGGCTCTGCTCTATCGGTCACATATAGCACAACCGCCCCAGTAACATTATAGCCTTTCGTGCTGGTTTCCGTAATTGTGACGGAGCCGGAAGTTTCCTTATTACACAGAAATACAGCGATACTGTATTCGTTGCTGAATTTTACACCATATAAATATGCAACCTCCAAATCGTCACATGTGGGAATATCTTTTCCTTCATCATAGCTTGAAACTGTGGCAACAATCAGGGATTCACCTGCCGGAACATCAACTGTAAAAGTATTTGTTCCAACAGAAGTAAAACGTGTGGCGGTTACGCTAAAAACTTCTAACCCTTTGACACCTGATCTAAAAGGGTAGACTGTATCCGCACCTTCGCTTTTCTTGTAATAGCCTACCAGATCACCATTTTCATCGTAGGCAAAATTGCCATTTAACTCCTTAACAGCAAGCGAACCCGCCGGAAGACCGGGCAGTGTATTGGCGTCAATCTCTTCCAGTGTGTCAAGAACCTCCGGTGTTCGATCAAACAGCTCGTTAATTGCACCTACGATTGTTTTTGCCGCTGTTTTAAGGGCAGCGTCACTTACCCCCTGAAAATAAGACGGCAAATTACCCCCAAGTTTTTCAGAATCATCCACAATGCCATCAGCATTTTTATCGTAAACGGCCCTGACCATGTCACCGCCGCCCATTTGCTGTACATAATCAGACACTGCTTTACCCGTAACCAGCTTTGTCTCATCACTCACAACAGAATTAATGACACCGTTAATACCGCTTAAAAGTGTCACAACAGCATCCCATGAGGATACGGAATCCTGAGAAATATTATCCAGTATTAATTTGTTTGCATGAGAATGCTTCTCATTGTTTGCTGCAATACAAATAACTGCAATGGCTGCAAGTATACTCTGGATGTTATTCTCTGCGGTTATCCCGCTGGGAGCGGTTGCACCAATTAAGCTTGCCGCATCACTTTTTGCAAGTGCATCAATCAGCTGGTTAAATTTCGGAATAATAACATCCGTTGCCAATTCATCAAACTTTTTTTGCATATCCAGCGTATCCAGTCTGGGAATATCCGGAAGCCCTGTCACGCCTTTCCCGTCATAGTCTTTTGCTTCAATTTTTGTAAATGGCATAATAAATCACCCCTTATAATTCCCGCTTTCAACAAACTCAAAAGCAATGTCGAATATACCAAACGGCTCGTTCAGTGCATTGTTCTGGATGCGGAAACGCGCCTTGTCTACCTTCTTGACCTTAATTTTTGTTGATGTGATGCGCTGCGTATCATCAGAAGAAAAAGTAAACTTTGAAAAGATCAAATTCTTAAAAGAAAGATATCTCGATGTCGCATCATCCTTTTTCAGAAGCGACCATACGCCGCGTTTCTGCACATAAGCTTCCATAGATGTCGCAAGTGCCGTATTCAAGCGCACCGCCATATACCGGAATGTCTTATTCTTATAGAAAAGCTTTCCGTCCAGATCCGGCGTTTCCCATGATGCCTTGACAACCGTTCCATCATCATTATACGAGAGTACATCACTGCTATCGGAATAGAACTGGCATACGCGCCCGTCCGCAGTCCCAAAATAAAAATCATTCCCGACTTCCCACATACAATTCGCCGGGATATTTGTCATATAGAATCCTGCATATTGCCGTGTCGCATAAGGCATACTCTTGTCAGTCATAAGCGGCTGCAGCCCATCCATAATATAAACCACTCCATTCAGACACAGCCAGTACATATCCTGATGTACATACGCAAACGCATTTTCCAGATTCTCTTCTGAAAGAAGTTTTCCATTGATATAAAAGCTTCTGTTCTGTGCGTATTTTTCGCCTGTGATATCCTGAGCTGTAACGGCATAAACACCAAGTCGAGTTAAGAACAACGGTTCTGTTGCCAGATATGCAAACGACCCTTTTGCGATCGCACCAGCCCCTTGCAAAGTATTCACAATCTTAAAAGCCGGCTCATTCTCAATCAAATCTCCCGAACGCAATATGATGCTCTGGTCTCGCTCCATTTCATCCTTGTGTGCCGCCAGATAGTTTGAAATGATCGAGTACCCCACAATAGAGGAAGAATCGCTTCCAAGAACCGAATATCCTGTATCCGGGAAATATGAAGGGTCAAACTGTTGACTATACCAGTCATAGTTCACAAAATCCGGGTTCCCCGACAAAAACAGTCTGTCAAGTGCACCGTTCACGCCGAACAGTGTACCTATGCTGCACTTATTGATTCTATCTGCATACCCCTTTACCGTCCGATATGCCGTGATTTTAACATTATCCTCACCTTCCAGTGGAGATTTCCCCGGAGCAAGCGTAAAATTAACGATTCCACCTTTCCTGTCCACAGTGAAGTCCGTCCCCTCTTTCTTCTCCTTCCAGTCCCCCTTTTCGTCAAGGATTTCAACCTTTACCGGAGTTTCATCCAGTTCGCCGAACGTCAGGTGATATTCCTTTGCTGTCCCGTTTGAATAAAACAATTCCGTAAACGCGGGCTGCAACAAGTTGAGCGCCTCATAGTCTTTCCCACCGCCAGCAGGCTCTTTTGAAATGGTCAAAGTCGGGATATATGCCCCTTCTGATACTTTCTTGACCGTTTCGCCGTCATATACCAGAAGTGATTTCCCGTCTATAATGTACAGCTTTTTGTCAAACTGCCAACTTCTGCTTCTCGTATCGTTGGCGTCTGAATATAACACAACATCACCCTTATAGAGCTTCGTTCCTGCATGAATCAACGGTTCTCCGCTCCCTCTAAGCATATGAGCGCCATTGATTTTCCCATCATACTTTTTAATAGTCCGATAGCCCATCCGCTTGCGAACCTTTCCGGGAACATCACGGATCATATTTTCACTATTTGGGCTTTTCTGTTCATCTACATTCGCCGGGCTGTTGGTAAAATCAACTCCAAGAAAGTCTGAAATCGTCACAATACTTTTCTGTGGGCTTGCCGGAACCTTAAAATTCACTGCCATCAAATCCACCCACTTTCGCTTGTAAATTTCTCAGACGATGAAAGAACCGCCGGAGACTGCAATCTCTCAAAAGCAACCTCAAACTCGTTTCTATAGCTCGTTGCAATACCGTTATCATCCTCTTTATACAGCTGGGACGCCATATACAACGGCAGTATTGCCGCCACTTCCGGGGCAACCTTCAACTCATAATCATCTTCTGTGATCGTTGTGATAACGTCAGGATATGCCCTATACCCTATGCTGTAATTACCCGGCATATCATTCGGCAATAGGACGACATGCCCCGATTCATCAAACAGATTATGTGAACGGATATACTGTTCTGTCAGCAGATCTCCTTCGTAGTAGATATTTCGAGGGTCAAACGAATAAAAGTCATCCACCAGTTTCAACATATCATACGGGATTCTGGGGGCATCCGGCAGTATTTCTTCATCCGGGAAATAGCATTCCTCATAAAGACACGCATTTTTTATAGCTCCTTTGTAAGAAGATGTTATCGTTACAACCACCTTCCCATTTTCAGGGTTCTCAATCTTTCCAGAAAAAGCAGTGAACAGCTTCTCGCTGATCACAGGCATATTTGTCACTTCAAAGCCGTTGACTGTTACGCTCAATTCCCCATTGCCATAAAACTCAACGTAAAATGCGTGCGCCCCATCTGATTCAAAGGAAACCTTTCCATCTGTCATCCCATGTATAAATTTCCCATAATCGCCCAGAAGATTCTTCGACGGATAGTGCGCAATTTCCACCTTTGAAAGCACATACTTTCCAGCCGTGCAAATCATGTTTAAAGCTTCGTTCGCCGCTGCAGGCATCCCTGCAAGGTAATCTCGGGTAGCTTCATCATTCGGGATAGAACTCCCCTCTGCTGAGAACATTTTCTGCAAAGTGATAAGTTTAAGTTCCTTCCATGTCATTGCACACTTCCTCCATTACTTCCGGCGATTACTTCTAGGCTTTTTTACAACCGTGGCCGGTTCTGCCTCACCCGGTTCACTCTCCGCATTCTCATCTGAAGTATCAGGTTCTGCCTCACCCGGTTCACTCTCCGCATTCTCATCTGAAGTATCAGGTTCTGCCTTGTCCGGTTCTTCCACCGCTTCAACCCGAGTTGAAATATAACTTCCATCCTCATTCACACTAAGGACTTTATAAAACAGGGGACCGTCCGAAAACGTATCCCCCGGCTTCAAGCCTCTAATAACCATACGATCCTCCTTAAGTCAGAGTAGTGCCCGTTTTTGCACCGCCTAAGATAACATGTCTCCAGTTACGGAAGCCTGCGGAGAAACGGCAGTAACCATTCCAGCAAAGGTTTCTGGTCTCATTGTCAACGTAGTTCACTACATCCAGCGGAACGCGGTCATAGAACACGCTGCCCATAAGCTCCTTGTTTGCCTGAGACGACATCAGGATGTAAGGTTCAGACTCATCTGTAACCTGCCACATCGGGTCAACAATCAGATTCCATAAGCCCTTCTGAGTGTTGACATCATTGTTATTGGAACCGACAATCAGCTCAGAACGAATTACACGCTTAATGAAGTCCTCCAGCGCAGGCACATTGGAAGGGATAATGATCGTATCGAATGTATATCCCTGCACATTGCCGGAATCATTTTTAAAGTTACGACCGATGTTGGCCAGACGGTTCAGCATCACTGTATCCTGCCCGAACTTATTGGTAAACACGTTAGACTGAACTGCCACACCATCACGAACTCCCGGATGGTCAGTAGCAAACAGTGCCTTGCCATCTCCTGTAGTACGGTCAAGCTTCTTTTTACCGTACATGAAATAGTCCGTCTCAGCCGTCAGCGCATCGGACGCAAACTGCGCTCTGGTACGCTTATAGGAACGAACCATGTTTTCAGCGGCCAGTTTCATTACATCAATGTCACCATCATCTTTCATCTCTCTTGTGCACACAAATCCCTTCATAGAAGGCGTATGCTCAATGAGCTTGCTGAATCCCTGCTGGATGTCGTCCAGAGGTGCTTTCTCGCCCTCATCTGTAGGCTGGAAGTTACCCAGAGAAGTTACACTGGAAGTCTTTTCCGCATATTTCTTGGACTTCTTCTCTGTAAACAGGTCAGACACAACCTTGTCATAGTTGTTCTTCTCGCTGTCGGTATCCTTCATTACGGAAGTAAGAACCTGCGCTTCCACCTTCCAGAAATCATCATTTAAACCGCTGTTTTTAGAAAAAATAATAGCCATCTATCAATGCCCTCCTTCGTTAAAATTCACCAATAACGTCTGTTCCTGTAGAACCATCGCCAAGCTTCTCCAGAATGGTGAATACACCTGAAGCAGTTGTGGCAGTTACCTGCAGGAAATCAGTATGAATCGTTACCTTCTCGCCCGCCTTTAAAGCCTTGCCATCTGCGGCAAACTTTGTTCTCCACTGCTGACCGGGTGCAATAGGGTAAACGGAAACCTCACCCGGATCCGTAGCGGGTGCGTCATACTTCTCCGCACACACATACTGCGGGCCTGTAGTTGCAGGCGTCATTACCCCATTTGCAAAATTCAGAAGCATACCGGGAACATACTTCTGAGATGCCTTTGCCGGTCTCTGCTCGATAACCGGAAAATTCTGTCCACTGTTATTTCTTACAAATTCAAACATTCTCTACCTCCTATAACACACTGTTGTACTTCTGTTTCAACTGGTTCATTGTCAGGTTGGGATAATACTCCTTCCAAACATGAAGTTCATTTGCTGGGATATCCTTCAAATTCTGCCCGCCCTGCTGCATGCCGCCGATCGGGTCAAGATGCGATTTCCCTCTCGCCTGATTAACAGCTGCCTGCTTAGCTGCATCCATCAGGCGTTTTGCAATTTTGTTGGTACTTGCAAGCTGATAAGCCTGATAAACCGACAAACCATTGTTTTTAACAAGGGAAAGGATTTCCTCAAAATTCTCCTGCCTTGAAAGGTCATCAATCGTCTTGATTTCTGGGTCGATCATGCTGATTGCCTTTAAATCATTAGAAAGCCTCTCTTCAACCTGACGTTCTGTCTGCGCTGCAATCATCTGCTGCGCCTGTTTCATCACCGGATTATTCAGGATGAGGCTGTTAAGCATCGCAGGGTCAATACCCTTGTCCTGAAGCTCCTGCATCTGCTGCATCTGCTCCTGCGCTTCAAGAGCTTCCATGTAATCCTGCGCGGAAGTGATCGGCTTCCCTGTTGCAGGATTTTGCAAATTCCCGAAACGTCTGGCATATGTCTCATCAATCCTTCTCTGCCGCTCCTCCGCAGCGCGTCTGGCTGCTGCAAATCTGGCATTTTCCTCCGGTGTCTGGGCTGCGCTTTCTCCACCCGCAGGGGCAGCGACCTCCTGCTCTGTTTCGCTTTCATCAGATGTTTCTTCCAGCCCGCTATCCAGCACTTCGCCCGCAGGATCGGCGACCTCCTGCTCTGTTTCGCCTTCTGCAAAATACTGTAAATTCATAGGGAACACTGCTTTACACATAAGACCTCCTCGGATTTTTACGCTTTTCCTGCGAATTTATAAATTAAAAAGCCAGCCTTATGACTGACTCGTTAATTCGATACGACTTCTGATTTTTTCGACTACCTTCCCGTAATTGGAACACTTCTTGTTCCTACAAACCAAATCCTGTTCCAAATACAGCTCTGTTTCTTTGTCCGGCGTATTGTCATTGACAACAACATGCCGAGTTCCATTGATTCTCATTTCAATCTTACACAAGGGGCATAGCATTTTCTCCACCTCCCTGCATCATCATTGCCTGCTGCGCTTCCATTTGTTCCGCTTCCTGTTCCTGCAAACGCGCCTCGATGATTTTTCTGATCTCGCCTGCATTTGGATAGTTGTTCTTCTCCATAAACAGCCAATAAAGCTGCAACGTTTTCAACTCCGTTAGAGGGCCGAACGCACCAGACTGCAATTTCAAGTCTGCCTGATTCCACATAGCTTCTCTATTTGTGAGGATCGTGGAAGTCGGGTCTGTTTCAAACAAAAACTCATCATTCCAGTACAGCTCCCCAGCGGCATCCCGTTTCAGGAACATCATCCGGTCAAAATGAGCAAATTCCAGATTTCCATCCTTATCCGCCGCAGAAAACTCGATAGGCTGGTCTGCATATGCCAACAAGAACTTGAACATCGTTTCATACAACTCAGAATATGCCGTATTCTTCATGATGCGCTTTGATTCCATACGACCGGCAGCCTGATTTATCTGGTACTGTTTTGCCGTCCCAGAAGTTGCGGAAGCATCATATTTACCCTGGAATGAATCATTGATACCCAATACCGACTTAGCGTGCTGATACTCTGCTTCCTGTACCGCCCTGTCTTTTGTGATATCAGGTTGTAATGCAACAACGTCTATCAGCTGTTTCTGTGCCGGGTTCGCCAATCTCAGAATATTCAGTTCTTCCCCATCCGTCTCAACAGAAACGCCTTCCGGCAGCGTAACATAAGAGCCACCCTTCAGAAGCTTTTCCATAATCTTACTTCCCAGCTTCTTTACCGAATCCTGCTGATCCTGAATGATTTCCACATCAGAGAATCCCAAAAGATCTCCCTCAGATGACACATTCCTTCTCAGTAAAATCGGGTAGAGGTTTGGCTTGTAATAAGGAATACTGTTCTGCTGAAACGCCGTTTCCATAACCGGTGCGCCAAACGCATCCACCACAGGGTTCCCATCATCATCAAGCTGTTCAACCTGTGTTTGCTCATAAGCAGGGATGATTTCTCCGCTTGCAAGCGTAACATCCTGATATAACAGCTCATCATCCTGCTTTTTACGCTCAAATTTCGTAGATCCACAGGCGCACTGCTCTCCATTCTTCGGCAATCCGCACTTCGCACATACATCAATAACGCGGGTCTGATAATCTGGCAAATCCTCCAGCAGATAATCATCACACCATATAAAACGTCCAATCCCGCCGCTATCATTTTTGTAATATGCGATGTTCACTGTTACTAAATCCTGCGTATATGCCGCAGACGTCGCTGTATTCCGCAGTTCCGGGCGCTCTTCTTCAGCATTGCGAACATCAACTCCATATTTCCGTCTCACACTATCCTTCGTCTGCGAAACCTGCATAAATATGTAGTCCATATCCTTTATTTCAATCACGCCGGGCTGAGGAATAATCTGCAGCGCAGACCGGCGCTCCACAGACAAATCCCCAAGCGTGCAATGCGTACCGGCGTTGCTGTCCCACTCAACACAAAAGAAGTCACCGCCACGAATCGGCGTGGTTCTCTCTTGAAAATCATTCATTTTCGTGAAGCGGATACGCTTAATCTCGCTGATAAGCACTTTTTCAATGATTTTTGCAAGCTCTTCGTCCCCTTTGTGCAACGGTGTGACCTTTGGAACAGGTATCGAGCTGTCAACCTGTGACTCAATCAGCTCATATGCAATATTCCAGACGTTATTTGCCTGCTTTGTCGCCGCCTTATCAGAATTTGGATTGCTGAGCACATGACGGTCTCCCTGATATACCGAATAATAATCCTTCATTTTGCTCAGCTCGCCGGCATATGCCATCCTCGCCGTGTCCAGACGTCCCTGCCACTTATCAATTTTTGCTGTTTCTTTCGGGTTTTTTACTTTATTCAAAAACTTTCTCAGTCCTTTCCTCATTCCGGATCACCCCATTTTTCTCTCAGATACGCTTTCCCCTCAGCAGAAGCATTTTTGTAATCTTCCTTCATGTCCCAAGTCCATTTTTTCTTCTTTTTCTTCGGGGAGGCTTTTGCAGGAGATGTCCAGTAAACGCAGAAGCAACGCAAACTATCCGGGTCATGTGTCAAATCATGCGGTTCTTTTGCATACACATTTGGACGGTTCTTATCCTTCTGGATTTTCTGCAAACAGCGATATAGGTTTGGTGCTTTACCATCCAAAAAGGAAAGGCGCGACCGCACCTGACCATCAACCTCCACAGGTTTCAACCATTCCTTCATGCCAGCGCATCCGGCAGGAAAATCGTTGGAGGTTTTCGTCAGTGAAATCCCACCCTCATAAAAGTGCTGTGCCCTACTCTTTCCGGTGATCTGTTCACGAGACCACAAATCCGGCGGCGCAAGGTACATCTCTATATGTTCCCCAGCACTCAGCGTTCGCATTACATCGCATACGCTCCCAATCGTCATGTCCTTTGCATCATATTCCCGGTATATAACCGCATTGTTATTCTCATCAACGGCGATCCAGTGGCAAGCGAACATATCAAATCCATAGTCAATGCAGACATACCGCCGCAGGTTCCCTGCTGGCATCTTATCTACAACATGCGTGTCATAACGCACTTCCGGGAAATATGCGCCGCCGGGAACCGTCAAAGCTTCTTCAATCGTTGCCGGATACTCCTGTGTTATCAGGTCGCCCATCGTGCGTTTCGTTTCCTGATACCATGCTGCATCCCGCTTCGGGTCAGCATACCACGGGATAAATATCTTATTGAATCCATTGTCCGGGTCTGTAAAGATTTCCTCAAACAGGCTTCCTCGTTCAATGGTAGACAATCCAATTACCTGTCCGCCCATAGGACGGTTGATAGTTGGGAACGCTGACGCCCAAATTTCCCTCGCAAATTGCTGAAACGCCCATTCGTCAAATATCAGCAAATCAGCGGTAAAAGAACGCGCCGCCCCCGGAGAACTTGGGAATGCCTTAAATACGCTGTCAGGTCCATCCGGAAATCTTATCGAAAGTTCCATAGATTTTTTATTGTAGACAGGCCCTGTCCACCCCGGAGGAACATCCTTTGCATCAGCGATCAGCTCCGGCATATACTGAAATTCAATTCCCATCCTTCGTACAAGCTCTTGTGCTTCTGCTTCTGTTCTGGACAACCCAATTACTGTGCGTCCCGTCTGACAAAGCATTTTCTTCGATGCATACGAAATCACCAGCCATGAGAATCCCAACTGTCGGGCTTTCAATATGACGTTTTTTCGGTTTTGCTCAATGCTCTCTATGGCTTCTTTCTGCATCGGCCATAGGTCAAACGGCTGTATCAATGCGTCCGGTCGGTCTTTATCCTCAATATGGCAATACGTCTCAATGAAGTAAACCGTATGGTCGCGGCAATATTCCAATTCAGCCGCCCTTATCTCTGCTGCTGTCATAACTACCACCTCTCTGGTGTAATCCCTCCCCGAGTTTCTGACGCCCGTTTACAGCTCTCGCTAGGAGGGTGAAAGGAAAAAAACATGTATCAAAATAAGCCTGGTACGGCAATACCAGACTTTACGAAATTGTCTATTTTTTATAAAAATTTTCTGACGGGGGTATGGGACCCAGATCCCGGTG
>ERZ1034901.1944-NODE-1944-length-13648-cov-8.146472_pt1 | contig 13648 bp, 11 predicted proteins | sample MGYA00520628_ERZ1034901 | MGnify/ENA primary metagenome ERZ1034901 (study PRJEB33766, sample SAMN09781783) | gut metagenome | biome: gut microbiome | host: Homo sapiens | place: Madagascar | study: EMG produced TPA metagenomics assembly of the PRJNA485056 data... | reverse complement strand
GCTGTAGGCGAACGGCTGTCGCTGGTTGGCGCGGTGTTCGGCGTCTAAGCCAGGCGGTCCGCAGCGCCAATGAAAATAGTGTTGCGGGCGGTTGGCGGGTCGCCGAAGCGAGGAAAGCCTTCGCAACCGGCGGCCGCTTGAATTCTGGGATAGCAAAGCCTCCGCAACCGGCGGTTGTTTGGGCCCTGCGGGAGCAAGACGCCCACTTCGTGGTCAATTGAGCGAGTTGTGCGCTGTCGAATTGTCGAAATCGGGCCGTTTTGGCGTCGTCAGCCTGGCCTTGCGCGGTCCGAATCGGCGTTTTCCCAGGTCGGCGAAAATCGCGCCTCCTTCCAGCCCGAATCAAGGAGCGCACAACTCGCTCAGTTGACCACCAACTACGGGTTTGCCTCTATTCGCCGAGGATCTCGCGATAGGTTTGCTCGTCTTTCTCGGTGTACACGTCGAAAATGACGTGCATATCGGCCTTGGGGTTGGCGTCAAGCCAGGCCCGCACCGTGTCGACGGCGATGCGGGCGGCTTCTTCTTGGGGGAACCCGAATACGCCGGTGGAGATGCAGCAGAAAGCGATGGACTTGCAGCGTCGCTCCGCCGCCGCGTCAAGGCAGTTCCGATAGCTTGCGGCAAGGAGCCGCTTGTGCTGCTCGGTGGGCTTCCCGTTCTCAACGATGGGCCCGACGGTGTGGATGACCAGGCTCGATGGCAGGTTGTACGCCGAGGTGACCTTCGCCTGGCCGGTAGGCTCTTCATGGCCTTGCGCCCTCATAATTGCCGCGCACTCGATGCGCAGCTGCACGCCCGCGAACGTATGGATGGCATTGTCGATGCAATAATGACCGGGCACCCAGCATCCCAAGAGCTGCGAATTCGCGGCGTTCACGATGGCGTCTGCCGCCAGCGTGGTGATGTCCCCGCGCCACACGGCGAAGCGCGGGTCGCTCACGCACGGGGGGATGAGCCCTGCGTAGGTGATGCCTTCCTCGTCAATGATTGCGTGCAGCAGCTTGTCCTGCTTGGTGAGGAACTCGCCGCTCACGTGCTCGGGCAGGCGAGTGTTGCACAGCGCACGGAAAAGCTCCCACGCCTCGCCGAAAGTTCCGGGGATGGGGCAGGTCGCGAGCTCGTCGTGGGCGTCTGCGCGCTCGTTTTGCAGCTCGGTGATAAGGAAACGAAGATCTTCTTCGATGATCGCCATGAAACGCTCCTTGCGCGGTGTGCGGGATTTCGCTCTTTCTGCAGGCGATGGTATCACAGCTTGCGCGTGGCTGCGGTAGAATGAAATGGCTTACGGAGTCGTGCGCGCGCGTGCGGCTTTGCGATACAACGAAGGAGCATTCACGTGGACAAGATTCGTTTTATGGTGGTGAGCGGCTTTCTGGGCGCCGGCAAAACCACGACCATGATCGCGCTTGCGGAATACATGGACCGCAACATCGGGAAAAGCGCCATCATCGCAAACGATTTGGGGGCTAACCTCGTCGACACCAGCCTCACGAAGACGTCTGGCTGCACGGTTGCCGAGATCGGCAACGACTGCATCTGCTATCAGATGGACAACACCGTCGACCATATCCGCCGCATGCGCGACAAGGAAGGCGCCACGTTCGTCATGAGCGACATCCCCGGCTGCGGCGTTGGCGCGCTCGACCATGTGTACGGCGCACTGCGCGACGAGAACGACGACGAGTTCACGCTCTCGCCGTTCATGGTGGTGGTCGATCCGGAGCGCCTGCGCATGATCATGCCCGAGCGCGCCGACATCAACTTGCCCGAAGAGCTCGTCTACCTGCTGAAACTTCAGCTTGAAGAGGCCGATCTCATCGTGCTCAACAAAATCGACCTGCTCGACGGGCCGACCGTCGAGCGCTATATGGGCTTTCTGCGCGAGGCCTGCCCCGACATTCCGGTGATGGCGATCTCTGCGAAAGAGCGTACGGGCATTTCTGAGCTTGCCGCCTATCTTACGACGCACGAGACCGCGCTCAAGAACTTCTCGGTGCGCAACAATAAGGAGTTCGCCGAGGCCGAGGCAAAGCTCGCCTGGTACAACCGCCGTCTGTACTTCAAGTCGAAAAACGGTGGCACCTTCGATTGCAACGCGGTGGTCGATGACTTGATCGAGGGCATCCGCATGGGGCTCATCGAGCGCAAGCGCAACGTGCCGCATTTGAAGACGTTTGCGACCTCCGAGGGCGGGGATTTCAACAAGGCGTCGCTCATCGGCGTGGACTACGACACGGAGTACGCGCAGAAGTTCGCGCAGGACCACGAGAACATGCGCATGATCATCAACGCGCGCGCCGTGTGCGAGTCGCGCCCGCTCGCGCGTCTCATGGACGATGCTCTCGACGAGGTATGCGAGCAGCACGACCTGGACTGCCAGGTGTTTTTCACGGAATGCTTCGGCATGGCCGACGAAGGTCGCAGATAGTATGGCGGACGAGAAAGCTGACATCCGCGCTCAGGTGCGCGAGTATTACGGCAAGACGCTCGGCGGCTCCGACGACTTGAAGACCAACGCGTGTTGCTGTTCGGCCGAGCGCCCGCCGAAGTACGTGCTCGACGTGATGCCCCTGATCGCCGACGAGATCATCGAGCGCTTCTACGGGTGCGGCTCGCCGATTCCGCCTGCGCTTGAGGGCGCGACGGTGGTCGATCTGGGCTGCGGCACGGGGCGTGACGTCTATGTGCTCTCGAAGCTCGTGGGGCCGACGGGGCGCGTCATCGGCGTCGATATGACTCCCGAGCAACTCGCCGTGGCTGAGAAATACCGGGACGAGCAGGCGGAAAAGTTCGGGTTCGAAGAATCGAACGTTGAGTTCCGCGCGGGCTATATCGAGGATTTGGAGGCGCTCGGCATCGAGGACGGCACGGTTGACTTGGTCGTTTCCAACTGCGTGATTAACCTGTCACCGTTTAAGGATCAGGTGTTCTCCGAGATTTACCGAGTGCTCAAGCCTGGCGGCGAGCTGTACTTCTCCGACGTGTTCTGCGACCGTCGCATGTCCGACGAGCTGCGCGCCGACCCGGTGCTTCGCGGTGAGTGCCTCGGCGGCGCGATGTATCTCGACGATTTCCGCCGTATGATGGCAAAGCATGGCTGGGCGAGCTTCGCCTACACCGCCATCGACGAGATCCACGTGGGCGACTTGGCGCTCGAGACGAAGCTCGGCTTCACGTCGTTCACCTCGCGCACGGTGCGTGCCGTGAAGGCGGAGGGACTCGAGGACGCCGAGGAGAACTACGGCCAGGTCGCACGCTATGTGGGCGGAATGCCCGAGATGCCGCGCTACTTCGACCTGACCTGCGAGCTGCGCCTTATCAAGGGGCGCGACTACGCGGTGAGCGGAAACATGGCGGCGATGCTTGCGCAGTCGCGCTACGGGAGGTACTTCGAGGTGACGCCGCGCGGCGCGCATCGCGGTCCGTTCGACCTTGAGCGCGCGCAACGGGCGCTTGACCTGCGGCGTGGCAAGAAGAAGGTGAATCTCGCGTACCTGGACGCCGCATGCGAGCGCGCGGGCGTCCCCTCGTTTTACGACCGCGTGAACATGCCCGAGGTGCTCCAAGCGAGCGAGCGGCCCGAGACCTTGCAGGTGAACATCACCTACGCGTGCAACCTCGCGTGCCGCCATTGCTACCTGGAGTGCGGCCCCAAAAACACCGAGGCTGCATCGCGAGAGACGCTCGAGGGCGTGCTCGCGGCGTTCGCGGCGGGCGGATTCAAAACGCTCGACGTGACGGGCGGCTCGCCGGAGATGCACCCCGACTGCGAGTGGTTCCTGCGCGAGGGCGCGAAGCTCGCCGAGAAGGTGATCGTGCGCACGAACCTCACGCTCGAGGGGAAGCCGGAATATGCGCACTTCCTCGACGTGTTCGCGGAAATCGGGGCGGACGTGTGCGTGTCGCTGCCGTACTTCGATGCGGAAGCGGCCGACGCCCAGCGCGGGCAGGGCGTTTTCAAGCGCGCGGTTGAGAACATCCGCAAGCTCAACGAGCGTGGTTACGGGCGCGAGGGCGGCCCGCACCTGGAGATCGTCTACAACGTGGCGGGTCCGTTCCTGCCTCCGCCGCAAGAGCTTCTGGCGGATGCGTACCGTGTGAAGCTCACCGAGCAGCAGGGCATCGAGTTCAACGAGCTGTTCGCCTTTAACAACTTCCCGCTCGGGCGTTTCGCGATGGATTTGGCAGACGCGGGACTTACCGAGGACTACCTGCGCCTTCTGCATGACAACTTCAACGCGTTTGCGGTGGGCAAGATCATGTGCCGCGACCAGGTGAACGTCGATTACGACGGGCGGCTGTACGACTGCGAGTGCAACCATGTGCTGGGGATGCCCATCCAGATCGACGGGCGCGATGCTACGGTGGCTGATTTGGCGGCCGGTCCTTTGCCGCCGCGCGAGGTGTGCACGAATCCCGTGTGCTACAGCTGCGCCGCGGGCGCGGGCTCGAGCTGCGGCGGCGCGCTCGTGTAAGAGGGCGGGCGCGCTGGCTTTCGCGAGTCGGCGCGCGGTTTGCCGGGCCGGGCCGGCGCTCGTGTTGATTGTGCCGTTTCTCTTGTCACAGGGGAACGCTTTAGGCATACTAAATCGCAAGAAGCGTCCCCTCAGGGGGCGTTTTTCATGTGGCAAGCACGTCGCTCCTGTGCGATGCGCGCGCCGCATGCGTTCTATTGGCCGGTGGAAGGATTTTGGTGAGAGAGCACTATCAAGTGTCTGAACAGGTGAAACGCTTCGCTTCAGCCGTTCGTGCAACGGTGATGAGCGCGATGCTCGCCCTGTCGCTTTCCCCTGCGGCCGCGCTTGCGGACGACGTATCCGATGCGCAGGCGGCACTCGATGCCGCTGAGGTGCAGATGAAAGCCATCACCGACGAGTACAACAAGATAAACTCCGAGCTCGCTTCCATCCAGGGGCAAATCGACTCCACGGCCGCCGAGGCTCTCAAGGCGCAGCAGGCGGTGATTGCGGGTCGACAAACGCTCGGCGTCGCCGCTCGCAACGAGTATCGTTCACCCTCGGCGGGCTCGATGCTCATGCTGATCTTAGGGTCGTCCTCCTTCGACGAGCTCACGCGCAACGTCGTGTACGCGGGCTCGATTCTCCAAGCGCAGGCCGACGAGGTCGAGGAACAGAAGGCGCGAGTCGCCACGCTCGACGGCATCACCTCCGAGCTGAACGCGCAAAAGGAGTCGCAGACGCGTGCTTTAAGCGAGCTCGACAAGACGAAGCAGCAGGCGGAGGCCGTCGTCTCTCAGGCGCAGTCCAAGCTGCAAAACGCCAAGGATGTGGAGGCGGATCGCTTGGCAGCGCTTGAGGCGCAGGCGAGCAGCATGGCGAATTCGGCCTCGGCTAGTCAGAAGACCGACGGCAATGCCGGCGTTTCCGACAAGGCGAACACCACGAATCGCCAGGAGGTCGTGCCCGACACGACGCCCGTAGCGCCCGATCCCGACCCCGATCCCGACAGCGGTTCCGGCTGGAAGACGGGCGTGGCCTCGGCGTATGGCGGATCGACCGACCCCTACACGCCCAATCCCGGAACGACGGCGATGGGGGATGTGTGCGACGATTCTTCGATGGGCGTGGCCGTTCCCATGTCCTGGCCGAACTACGAGGACTATTTCGGCCGCACTGTGCAGATTTCCTACAACGGCATGACCGTATACGCCACGATCAACGATTGCGGCGGCATGGGCGGCGGAAGCCGTTCGCTCGACTTGCAGCCGGGCGTGTGGAAGGCGTTCGGCTACTCGTCGTGCAGTGACTGGGGCCTGCGCACGGTGAGTTACCGCATTTTATAAGGACCCGAAATGATTGATTCCAACATGGCGGGCGGGGAGAGCGGCGCCTGGGTTCCCGACAACTCGGCAGCGTCTGCGGGCGATGGACATTTCGCGGTTTCGCGGGGCGAAGCGGCATCTGCCGCTGCGCCTTCCCTCGGCAAAGACGCGCCCGTCACTTTCTACATCGTGCGACATGGGCAGACGGAATACAACCTGAACCACCTGGTCCAGGGTTGGTGCAACGCGCCTTTGACCGCGGCTGGAGTGCGCGATGCGCGGGCGTGCGGGCGAGGGCTCGCACGGGCTGGCATCGAATTCGCGGCGGCGTATTCGAGCGATTTGGGGCGCGCGGTCCAAACGGCGAACGAGCTGCTTTTGGCGAGCAACGAGGAGAATCCCCGGCTAGCAGTGCCGTCGCTTGAGCAGGACCCTCGCATTCGCGAGTGGTGTTACGGCGATTTGGAGGGTCGCCCCGGCACGCTCATGCGCGATGCGCTCAACGAGGGCTTTGGGCACGACATGTCCTTCGAGGAGCTCAACGTGCGCCTCCCCGAAACGGCCGATGCCATCAAGCGCTGGGATAAGTCCGGCAAGGCGGAGGGCTGGGAGCGTATTGCGGCGCGCCTCACCAGCTTCTGCAACGACGCGGCTCGAAGGGCGGCGCGCTCGGGCGGCGGCAACGTGCTCGTGGTCACGCACTCGTTTGTCATTCGCTCTGTCATGTACTTGCTCGACCCCGCTCGCGTGAACGACCCTCTCAAGATCGAAAACGCGAGCGTCACGACGGTGGTCTGCAGCGATGCGCGCTTCATAATGGAAGATGCGTCGCTCGCCGAGAGCTTCACGCTCAAGGTGGCAGGATCCACCGAATTCCTGGGCTAATTCTCACAATTCCTATTGAATATATAGGCTATAAGGAGCATAATTCTTCCTCGTGCTAGACGAGAACGAGGTACCAAAGGAGTATGCTCAATGTCATTTGAGGTGGGGGCGGCGGTCGCCGTTGTGTTGGTCGTCTTCGTCGCGTTGCTCGCGGCGTTGAAATTCATGAAGAACAAGGGCCTTTCCTTCACGGTGCGCGTGTTCTCCGCGCTCGGCATGGGCATCGTGCTCGGCGTGGCGATGCAGCTCGCGCTCGGACGCGGGTCCGATGCCGCGAAGTGCGCGCTCGACTGGATGTCGCTTGTGGGCACAGGCTACATCAGCCTGCTGAAGATGCTCGTGATGCCGCTCATCTTCGTGGCTATCGTCGGCGCGTTCACGCGCACGAAGGCAACGGAGAACCTGGGCCGGATCGGCGTGTCTGTGCTCGCGGTGCTTTTGGGCACGGTCGCCTTCGCTGCCGTGTTCGGCTGGGCGACAATCGCGTTCTCGGGCCTGGCAGGCGCCGACTTCACGCAGGGCACGGTCGACGCGTCGAAGCTCGATGCGCTGCAAACGCGCTCGGACAAAGTCGCCGATACCACGATTCCGCAGACCATCCTGTCGTTCATCCCGACGAATGTCTTCTCCGACTTGGCGGGAACCCGCTCGACGTCGACCATCGCCGTGGTCATCTTCTCGGCTATCGTGGGCATGGCTTACTTGAAGCTGCGCAATCGCGACTCTGAACAGGCCGATTTCTTCCGTCGCATCATCGACAGCCTCTACGGTATCGTCATGTGCATCGTGAAGATGGTCATTGGACTCACCCCCTACGGCGTCATGGCGCTCATCGCGAACGTCATGGCCACGAGTGATTTCGCGGCAATCGTCGATCTGGGCAAGTTCATCATCTTCTCGTATGTGGCAATCATCGCGATGTTCATCGTGCATCTGATTATCCTGGCGGCGAACCGCGTGAACCCCGTCACGTACCTGAAGAAGGCGTTCCCCGTGCTGTCCTTCGCGTTCGTGTCGCGCACGAGCGCGGGCGCGCTGCCTATGAACATCGAGACGCAGTCGAAGGCGCTCGGTGTTGACGAGGCTACGGCGAACTTCGCCGCGAGCTTCGGCATGTCCATTGGCCAGAACGGCTGCGCGGGCATCTATCCGGCCATGATGGCGACGCTCATCGCGCCGACCGTCGGCATCAACGTGTTCGACCCGACGTGGGTGATCATGCTGATCGCCATCATCGTGATAAGCTCGTTCGGCGTGGCAGGCGTTGGCGGCGGCGCCACGTTCGCAAGCCTCATCGTGCTCGGCACTATGGGCCTGCCGATCGAGATCGTGGGCCTTATGGCGTCGGTTGAGCCGCTCATCGACATGGGCCGCACCGCTCTCAACGTGAGCGACTCTATGGTTGCGGGCGTCACATCCGCCAACGTGAACAAAACGCTTGACCGCGATATGTTCGCCGATCCCGCGGCGCGTATCACCGGCGCCTCAGCGGAGGAGTAGCCTAGCAGAAACCGCATTCCGCAAATAATGGGGCGCGCTGCTTGAATAAAGCGGCGCGCCCCCGCGTTTTTGGGGGCTCGAAACGCTGGAGCGCAAAAAAGTGGTCACGAATCCGCGTTATGCGCATTCGTGCGCTGTGCTCTTTGAACAACAGGGTGCGAATGATGCTCAGTCAACGTTGACATGTTGAATAATTCCCACATGTACGCGCCAACTCTGCGCGATTGGCAGTTTCTGCGCGTTTTGGAATGCGCATAACGCGGATTCGTGACCACTTTCCCAAATGTTTCAATTTGAGAACGCTCGATTGGCTTCCTGGAGCACCAAATCTACGAGCTCGGGGTGCTCGCTTGCGAAGCGGGGGAAGGGCGCAGGCGGTGCGGGCGCGTCCTCGAAGGGTGCGATCTCGCGAACGTACCAGCTAACATCGTGCCATGCGCCGCAGGTGAAGCCCGCATGCGGCTGCACACCCATAAGCGCGAACCCGAATGCGCGGTGCAAGCGCTCGCTCGCGGAGTTGGGGGAGGTCACCACGCCGTAGACCGCCTTCACCCCGGAAAGGCGCAAAAGCTCGATGAGCGCCGCATACAGGCGGCTCCCCAGCCCGCGCCCCTGTGCAACGGGCGCAAGGTAGACGGAAAGCTCGGCGTTCCATTGGAAGGCAACGCGTTCACGCAGCTCATGTGCGTAAGCGAACCCGACGATGCGCCCATCCATGCAGGCAACGAGACAGGGGTGTTTCTCGCAAATGCCCGCGATGCGCGCATGGAAAACCTCGCGCGCGGGCACTTCCTCCTCGAAAGTCACGGGCGTGTCGATGAAGGGCGCATACACCGCGCGGATGTCGTCCGCGTCATCGGCCGAGGCAAGACGGATGTGGAAGTCGTTTGGGTTATCGAGCGTTTTATCGAGCATGAAAAAGGGCTCCTTTCCGAGCAATCGGATAAGGAGCCCATGGTAGCACGTGCCTGTTTCGGCAATCTTTCGGGTGCGAAAACGCCTTATGCAGCCGGGTTCTTCGCGGCGAGAATCAGCTTCACCTCGTCGTCGGTCAGGTTGTAGTTGAGGAAGGTCTTGTAGAAGTCCTTCACCTTTTCCTCTATCTTGATGTCGCCGAACAGCTCGGGATGCAAAGTCGCGGCAGCCCACTGAATCTGCAGCAACTCCTCAACGCCGTAGCGATCCCAGCCGAACACGCCCTTCGGGTTCACGTAGACCTTCTTGTCCTTCACCGCGTTGATGGTCGCCCAGTTCGGGTCGTTCAGGATGGCGTCGACGTCGGCGGCCTTGCCGGTGATGATGACGTCGGGATTCCACGCCACGATCTGCTCGAGGGAGAACTTGGCCTGCGCGTTGCCCTGGGTCGACTCGGTGACGGCGTTCTTGCCGCCGGCGGCTTTGATCCAGTCGTCGATGATGGTGTTCGTGCCGTCGATGGTGAGGTCATGTACCGCGTTGCCGTGCAGAACGCTTACGCGCTCGGGGTCGGCGAGCTTGTCGGTTTTCGCCTTCACATCGGTGAGCACCTGGTCAAGCTCGGTGTTGTACTTCTTCGCGATGTCGGGGGCGTCGCCGCCGAACACGGAGGCGGTGAGCTCGATGGACTTCTTCATTTCGTCGAAGGTCTTGAACATGCAGTTCACAAGCGGGATGCCGGCTTCGGTCGCCTTGTCGCGCAAATCGTCGGTCGAATCGAAGATGACCTGCGGCTCGAGCGCGACCAAATCCTCGAAGTTGAAGTCCTTGCCGAAGGTGGCGGTGGCGTTGGACATGTTCGGGCACACCTTGTACATCCACTGGTAGTCCTTCGGCGCGCAGTGGGTGGCGACCAGGCCCTCGGCGCCGGTGAGCATGATGGTGATTTCGTTGTGCGCGTACCAGCCGTCGGCGTACTTCGTCGGGCTGGTGGGAACCTCGACGTCGGTGCCGCCCATGTCGGTCACGGTCTGGGTCTTCGGCTCCTCTTCCTTCTTCTCGCTCGAGGAGTTGCTCGACGTGCCCGAGCAGCCTGCAAGCGCGCCTGCGAGGGCGACGGATGCACCCGTCGCACCGGCGGCCTTCAAGAAATCCCTACGGGTGAAGCTTGCTTCACGTGCTGTCATGGTTGATCCTTTCTCGCTGTTTGCCCCCGAGGGGGCCCTCTCTATGTCAAACGCGGCCTCGCGAGGCGGGGCGTGTGTTTGCGAACTGCATGCGCCCAAGTCGGCACATGGCGCTGCGGCTGTATGGTGCAAGTAATGGGAGGAAGGGAATCCTGGTGCTGCCGCCGTGCCATGTGCGCTGGGCGTTCGGAAATTACGTAAGCATGGGAACGCACGTCTTCACGGGTTCGCCTAAGGGGCCGGGCGCTGTGGTGATGCGCACGTCGATGCCGTAGGCGCGCCGGAGGTTGGCCTCCGTCACCACGTCGTCGACCGAGCCCGAAACGATCTCGCCCTCCCGCGTGATGAGCACGGCGTCGGTGCAGCAAAGGAAGGCGTGGTCGGGGTTGTGCGAGGTCATGATGATGCCGTGCCCGCGGCCTGCCATCGCCTTGATGCACGAGAGCACGGCCACCTGATTGCCGAAGTCGAGCGCTGCGGTCGGCTCGTCCATCATGAGGATGCGCGCGTTCTGCATGAGGGCGCGCGCGATGAGGGCCATCTGCTGCTCGCCGCCGGAAATCGCGGTGTACGAGCGGGCGGCGAGGTGCCCTATCCCCAAGTCATCGAGCACTTCGACCGCGCGATCGTAGTCCGCCTTGTGCGGGGATTCCAGCGCGGAGAGGCGCGACACGCAGCCGGTGAGCACCATGTCGAGCACGGAATACGAGAAGGGCGGCTCGTGCGTCTGCGGCACGTAGGAGACCTTCTGCGCGAACTGCTTGCGCGAAAGCGAGGCGCGGTCCTCGCCGTCGACGGAGACTGAACCCGCAATCGGCGGCAAGAAGCCCAGAAGCGTCTTGAAGAGCGTGGTCTTGCCCACGCCGTTCGGCCCCAGAAGGCAGGTGATGCGCCCGCTCTCCACGGAAAGCGAGATGTGCTCGAGCACGGCTTTGCCCTTGTACCCGCAGGACAGGTCATGCGCCTCGAGCGTGTGGTGCTCGCCCGCGTGCGGGTTCGGGCGCTCTTCGGCGCGCTTCGCAGCGGGCGTGGCCTCGTAGATACTTTCAGTCGAACCCTGCATTTGGTCTGCGGTTTCGCCAGTAATGGGGATTTCTGCGGAAGCTGTGGCGTTCTCGGTCATTTAGCGCATCTCCTTTCGCGTCTTCAAAAGGATGGCGAAGAAGAAAGGCGCGCCGATGATCGACGTTAAGATGCCTAACGGAATCTCGCTTGCCATGAGCGTGCGGCAGGCCATGTCGACGAGCAGCATGAAGCCGCCACCTGCGAAAAGCGACAGGGGTACGACGATGCGGTTGTCGGGCCCGAAGATGAAGCGCACGAGGTGCGGGATGATGAGGCCGACCCACCCGACGACGCCCGCGATGGAAACGACTGCCGAGGTCAGAAGCGTCGCGCACAGGATGCAGATGCCGCGCAGAAGCGACGTGTTCACGCCGAGGGATTCGGCCTCCTCGTCGCCGAACGACAGGGTGTTCAGTCTCCAGCGCAAAAGCAGCAGGGGAACGCCGCCCAAGATGAGCGGGACGAGGAAAATCTTCAGGTCGTCCCAGGTGACCTTCGCGATCGAGCCCATGAGCCAGTAGGTGATTTCGGGCAGCTTCGAATCGGGGTCGGCGGTGTACTTGATCGCCGAGACGAACGCCTGGAAGAGCGTGCCCACGATAAGACCGCACAGCACCAGAAGGAGAATCTGGTTCGACCCTCGGCCGATGCGGCGGGCGCTCGCGTAGGTGAGGCCGACGGCGATGAAGCCCATGATGAACGCCATGACCTGCACCATGCGGTTGTCGAAGTTCCACAGAAGCGCGAGCGCGGCGCCGAACGATGCGCCCGCCGATGCGCCCAGGATGTCGGGCGACACCATGGGGTTCTTGAAGATGCCCTGGTAGCTCGCGCCGGAGATGGCGAGCGCCGCGCCGACGAGGAGCGCCGCAATCACGCGCGGCAGGCGGATGTTGCACACGATGTTCGTGGAGGCGGCAGGATAGTCCCCGTCAAGTCCGAAGAAGTGCTGTCCGAGAATGCCCACCACGTCGGCGGGGGATACGCTCGAGCGCCCCATTCCCAATCCCAAGATGAACAGGATGAAGACTGTGACGATAAGAGCAATGGCCAAAATGAAATTACGTCGCCGGTGCGCCCGATAGGCGCGCGCGGCATCTTCGGCTGTCTTGTGGACGATATCCAAAACTCGAATCAAACCTTTCAAAGCTCATGTTATTGCATTTCAAAGCGGTGCTAGTCTAGGTATATTCTTGAAATAGGCTATATTTTTGTGGGTATCGTCACAAAACTTTTACATTTGGAAGCTGTCTAGTGGGATTAGGTAAACGATGGACGGGTGTCCACTTTTCGGTATAGGAAACGAAGGCAGTAATAAGGTTCGTGCCGCGTGGGACGCCCCTCTCTGCAAGCAGCTCTCGCGGCTCCCGGCGCGCATGAGCATTGTGGATTTTCGCCCAGCGAAAGCTCGTTGCGCTATACTTCCTTCCACATGCGCAGACGAAGACAGCGCACGCAAGGCGAAGCTTCCAGAGATGGGGCTCATCGGCTGAAAGGCCCCAAGCGTTAGCGGCGTGCGATTCCCTTCCGAGCAGCGCGTCTGAACACGGACGCGGGGCGATCCCGCGAGACGGCGAAGTAGGGCGCGACGGCCTGCCCCCGTCATCAGGCGAAACGAGTGGATGCCTCTCGGGCGGCGCAGCAGGTCGCGTTGCCGGGGGAAGGCGTCAACCAGGGTGGTACCGCGAGGGCTTGTCTCTCGTCCTTGGAAATGAAGGCGAACGCGAAGGCGGCGTCTTCCAGGGCGAGATGGCAAGCCCTTTTTTATTGGCGGAGCGCCCTTTGGGCCAGGTGGGGCGCTCGATACGAGAGGTGAAGGTGATTATGGCGATCACGGACGAGCTCGCGCAACTGCGTGAGCAAACCCTTGCGCGCATCGCGGAAGCCGACACGTCGGCGGCGCTCGAGAGCGTGCGCGTGGCGGTGCTCGGCAAGGCGGGCACGCTCACGGGCTACCTGCGCGGCATGGGCAAGGTCGCGAAGGAGGAGCGCGCCGTCGTCGGCAAGACGGTCAACGAGGTGCGCAACGTGGTGGAAGAGGCGCTCGAAGCGCGCAAGAAGAAGCTCGCGGCAGCCGAGATGGAAGCCGCGATCGACGCAAGCGCCGTCGACGTCACGCTGCCCGGCCGCGCGCAGCAGATGGGCACGCGCCATCTGATCAACGCGATCACCGACGAGGTGTCGGAGATTTTCCTCGGCCTGGGCTACACCGTCGTCCACGGCCCCGAGGTCGAGACCGACTACTACAACTTCGAGGCGCTGAACGCCCCGAAGGACCATCCGTCCCGCTCGATGCAGGACACGTTCTACG
>ERZ1034901.1937-NODE-1937-length-13688-cov-8.047825_pt1 | contig 13688 bp, 3 predicted proteins | sample MGYA00520628_ERZ1034901 | MGnify/ENA primary metagenome ERZ1034901 (study PRJEB33766, sample SAMN09781783) | gut metagenome | biome: gut microbiome | host: Homo sapiens | place: Madagascar | study: EMG produced TPA metagenomics assembly of the PRJNA485056 data... | reverse complement strand
CGCGCGCTCCATACAGGATGCCGTGGCCACTGCCTTGGAAGATGCTGACCAGGCTACATCTGATGACACCGCAACGACTCCGGGCGCCGATGCGGGCACTACCGAGGACGGCAGCGGTTCAACCAACGCTGGCGGGTCGCAGGACTCCACGACCGATGGAGCCGGCGGCGATGCCCCAACAGAGGGCGATGCATCCCAGGGCGATGCAACTGCCGATGACGACGCCACCGACGAAGAGCAGGCAAATGACGCGGACGCAGATGCGGCTGCGCAGGCAAACACCAGGTATGAGTACGACACGGTTGGTAAGCTGAAAGACGCTATCGGCGAGTCCAATGTTACTGTCGAAGGCGATAAGGTAACTGGGGTCAAAATTGGAACCAGTGAGGACCTGATTAAGCTCTCTAACACTGATCCCGCCATTTACCAGGATGCCGCCATTACGAAGGGTGGTGCAACGGGATCGGGCATCAATCTATGCAACACGGTGAAGGCCGCGGACGGTAAGGCCCTGTCCTTCTTGGGCCTTGGTGCCCCGAACACGCCTTTTAAGGGGAGCTTCGACTCGGAGATTTCTCCCATCGTTTTAAATAGGCCCCTGTTTAATAATGTCGAGCTGTCCGCGGATATGACGCTTACGCTCACTTGGAAGGGCACGACCAGCAATCCCATTGTTGCGACGACGATTGTCGGCGGGGATCATAAGCTGACTGTTGATCTTACGATTGCTCCCCCCGATGATAAGACGACTACGGTCACCTTGAAATCACCGCTCCTGGGCGAAGTCGCGGGCAAGCTCGCGCTCGACGCCACGTATTCGGCAAGCGCGAATAGTCCCCTGGCGATTGACGTGCAATCGTCCACGGGCAACCTGGGCTTGCTCGTGAACACCCTTGCGGCACATGCGTCGCTTACGCTCTCGGGACTGAACGGCCTGCCGGAGAGCTTCAACGGCACACCTACCATCAGCGCCACGGCCGACGGCGCCAATGCTGGCGGCCTTATCGGCGAGGCGGGCGATGGCGCGACAGTCACCCTTGCTGCAGATATTGATGTCTCGGCGCTGGGTGTCGCAGCTAAAAACGCGGCGGGTGGACTCATTGGCAAGGCGACCAGGATTACGCTTACCGTGGGCACGGGTAACGACGGAGAAGACGCTTCGACTGGGAAGTTCGTTGTTAAGCCTGCGCGTGCGGTTGGGTCGTCATCGGCCGGTACGTATGCGGGCGGTCTTATCGGCGATGCCTCGTTTGCTGGGGACTTCACCATCAAGGCCGATACCTTCGATTTTGGCGATGGCGTAGCACTCAGCGTATCAAACACGACCAATGTCCCCGCTGCCGGCGGCCTGTTCGGCGTGCTCGACATCTCGAACGGCGACATGACTGTTAATGGCGGCTCGTATGTAAGCACGCTGCAAAACGGCACGGACAACAAAGACAGGGCGCGCGGCAACTACGGCGGCTTGGTGGGCAAGCTGTGGGGTAGTAAGAACGGTACCGCCCTGCATGCGTTCACGGTACAAGATGACGCTAAGGTGTCGTTCTGCTTGGGGCCCAACGGCCAACTCACCTATGCGGGTGGTCTGGTTGGCTACCTTGGCGAAGGTGGCGGGAGCGAAAATGTGTCCGCTCTGGTTATCAGCGATACGACGGTGATGTGCGCAACGTCGGGCTACAAAAGCGACAACGGCAAGTACGGTGGCGCCGTGGGCGTCGTGGACACCAACAACGTGCTGGAAGTGCGTGGCATAACAGTCAAAACCTCCAGCAAAGCTACCGTCGATGGCACGAACAGCGGCTTTGCCGGTGTCGTCGGGTCATCGTGGCGCGGCATTATCAAGTTCAGCGGCATCACCGACCTAACGGGTGCCGCCTTCGCGGAAAACGACCACACTGCACAGCTGGTCTACGAGAATTTCAACTCGCTGATTTTTGCCTCCGGCAGTGGAAGCGACATGGACGCCCAAAAGGGCGGCAAGACGAAATGGCAGTATAAGCGTCCCACCACGCCGGTCAAGATTGATGACGTGTACAGCTACGGTCAGGTCATTCGCCTGGGAGACAAGCTGGACGAAAACCTCATCACCATCGACGAGTCGCACCAGCGGCACTTTGCCTCGAACCTCACAAAAACCGACGGCGGATTTACGCTGGGAAGTGCCGACGATTTTGCGAAGCTGGCGATCACTTGGCAAACGAGCGGATACTTCTCTGCCGTGAACGATGTCACAAACAGCAACTTTACCAGTCAGATTCCTTCGGCAAAGATCAAACTTTCCGACAATATCAACCTTTCGGGAACGGGTCTCACCGGCTTTACCAAAGACCGGGCTCCCACTAAAATCGACAGCGTTGATGAGAACGGGCATGGCTTTACCGGCTCGCTCGATGGCGGTGGCCACACCATAAACTTGGCCGTGGGCGAGCCCTACGGCATGCGCGGCGATAACAAGGTCGGTGCCACCAGTGACGGCAACGGTAAAATCTACCGTCACGGCCGCCAGGGCCTGTTCGCTACGCTAGGTACTAACGCCAGCATCGCCAACGTAACCGTGGGCGGAACCCTGCGCTTTGACAACGGCGTCGAGGTCCACGCAGGTTCGTTTGCCGCGACCATAACGGGCAACGCGACGTTTACGGGCGCTGTCGCCAAGGCCGCGATCGCCTGTGACCAGACGTTTACCAACGCTGGGAATGTGGGTGGCATCGCCGGCTCCGTGACGGGCGCCGCAACGGTGACGTTCGAGGCCAACGGCAACAACGCCTCCGCTGCCCAGGCGACCATCGCGTTCCCGAACGAGCTCATGGGCGGCGCAACCATCGGCGGCGCGATCGGCTGGGTCAATGACAACACTACCCACGTTAACGTCACCAAGCTCACCGTCGGCGGTGCGCTCAACGTCGCCAATGCGGCGCGTGGCAAGATCGTGCAGGCCGGCGGCCTTATCGGCTCCATTGCGCAGGGGTCGAACAAGAAGTACGTTACCATTACCGGTCTTAGCTTCGATGAATTCAAGATGACCGTGGGCAAGAATGGCGACAAGTTGAATGGCACTGGTGGCCTTTTGGGCTACAGCTGGGGCAACACTATCGTTACCATTGGCAAAGATGGGGTAAACACCGGCGTCGACACCTATGCTCTCAAAACTTCCGACAACACGACCGTGGCTGCAAAAAACTCTACTGAGGTTGGCGGTCTTGTGTATGCCGCTAGCGGCCACTGGATCATCAACGACTACGCCATCGACCTTTCGAAGGCGATCATTAACGCCGATAAGGCAACGGTGCTCGGCTTGCTCATCGGGCGAGGCGGCAGGACGGAGAATTCCGCTACATATGGAGTAGAAACCTATAGAGGCTTGTATCTGGAGAACAGAGCAAGTTGGGATACTGCATACAAGGTCAATGACGTTGCCGCGGGCAATAGCTTGATAGTCAATAACACCGCGATAAATAGCGACAACAGCGCAACTTCATTTGATGAGTGGGTCGGTAATAGCACGAGACCTTCCTATGACAAGAAAGCCAATAGCAAGCTAATCGATGGCGAATGGAATACGGTCGTTTCACTTCATACCCAAGATGGCGTTAATGATGACAAGCTTGACATGAGTGGAGATCCGAAAAAAGACAACAGCTATCACAATCGATCTGATTTCGGCAAGAACCACAACACGAATGCTTGGACGAGGTATTACTACAATCTTGACAAGGCGTATGCGGTAGTAGGCAGCAACTCAAAAAATAATAGAGCGGGCAGCTGGATGGACTCCCCGGAGTACTTGTTGCTTTGGTGTGCGTACCTGTATGCCCCGCCTGCAGTTAAGGGCTATATCATTCCGGGGAATCGTGAGATTTTCAAAGGAAACAATATTGGTTCGAACGATTCCAAGGGCGTGGTTATCAATCTGGTGGGATACAGCTTCTATCCCACCAACCCCACTAGCAATTCCACGGTAACGGTAAAAAACACAACGATTACGTTCCATTATTCCGATATTAAAGCTGAGCAAGAAGGCAATAAAAAGAATAACGAAGCCACGCAGCACGAGAATATGCACTGCGCTCTCATCCGAACTCATGCGGGCGATCTTGACGTTGAGAATGTCACGCTAGCTGGTACTGTTGGACCTGTTTTAAACGATGCGGGAAGCTCGTCTGGCGCGCTTGTGTGTCGCTATATCTATGGGCCTGTCAAAAAAAACAATGTGGCCAATGTGGCACAAATCACGATAAACGGTCTGGTGCTCGATGGTCTTACGGTCGATGGTGTGACGAACACCACCCAATACGCTCCGTTGCTAATCAACCAGATACAGACGCTTGTTAACTTTGATGCAAAGAATATCTCGGTAACCGATTCATACAATAACGGAGCGAGCAAAAAGATTGCGGCTACAAGCTTGTTTGGTAAGCTCGGCGTGGGAGATAAGGCCAATCAAGTCACAGCAAAGTTCGAAAAAATAAGCTTACCCAGCAAAAAGGGTGCCACCATTTTTACCCATTCAAGCCTGCTGGAGAGTTTTGGCTACGCGACTACGGGTACGGGCTCTGCGGACTATACCTTTAAAAAGGCGGATGCCGATGGCGGCAAGGTGACCTATGGGTCCGAGATTGATAGGAAGGGTACGGAGTACTCCGGCAAGCAGCTTTGGTATTACGACGAGGCCACCTATGGCAACGTTGATGGTTTGGTGAAGGTTGGGAATAAGACAGCGAATGTTGAGAATCCCGTTTTTGGCGACTATCTTCCTTATGTTTACAAGGGAAAAGCCGACGAGCCTGGCGTTCAGTACCACGAAATTAGGGTCAACCAGCGCATTCCAAAGCTGGTAACGGGATGTGGTACCTACGGCGATCCTTATTCCGTCACAAACGCGGCGGAGATGAATGCCATTGCCAACTACATTAATAACATGACGGCGCTTGATGGCTGGGAGGTCAGCATTGTCGCCGACCAGGGTAGACTCTGCACTCGCCGCAGCAGCGATCACTCGACCAACAATGAGGTTGCGTACGTCTACAAGCAGGCGAACGGTACCAATAATAAATGGGAGAAGAAGACCGGGGACGCGTCGACCGATTCCCCGCAGACGCTGAGCGACGAAACCATGCATCGCTATATGCAGAGCGCGTATTACAGCATCGAGCCTGCTGAGGGCAATACGATTACTCTCGACGGCGCAGCGTTTGGCGGTTTTGGAAATAGGGCCAACCCGTTTAGGGGCGTCATCGTTGGCAACCTTGGCAGTGATCAAAAAAACGCAACCATCAAAATAGAGAATAACAAGGGTTCGCTTCGCGGCCTTATTCCCTATAGCTACGGCAGCGTTGTGCGCAGCCTCAACATCAACTATGTGAACGCGCAGGCGACTATTACGTATTCTGCCAAGGATTCCGACGGCGTTCCGACGGCTTTTTTTGGTGGCGTTATCGGCTGCATCCTTGGCGGCGACAACATTATCGATGGTGCGGTCGTGAATGGGACAACGGCCGATAACCCCACAACCGGCTTTACGGTTGCCGGTGGCGGAACTAAGCCGCATCTTGTTCCCATCGGCGGGTACGTTGGTGCCATTGCGGGCGGCGGCGTGATCTTCCGCAATATGCCAAGGGCATCCTGGCGCGCTGGAACCAGCGTCAAGTTCCAGGGTCTTGGAGCGGGCAACTTCCAACTGTACGACAACCCTTACGTTGGTCGCGTGATTGATGGCTATGCCTTTAGCGAGGGCTGTAAGGTTGAAAACGGTGACGCAAACTACAAGATCAACGAGCTCAACGTGAACGACACCGGCTGCGTAACCACAGTCGATACGTATAAGAAATACAGCTGGAATGTCAGTCGGCAAAACAACAATGCTCCGCAAACCACAGTCAAAGATTCACAGGGCCTGCTCGTGCTGTCTGCCATCATCAATAGCGGTGCGGGCGCTGGTGCCGCTCACACCGATGCGACGGAAGGCGGCAAAGGCACGTATCGCGGGTCGCATGCATATGAGGGCAGTAGCGTCCATGGTGATATTCCCTCAACGGGATACAAGTTCGGAAATGAGCGGTATGGCAAGGTTCGCAACGCGAGCTACACTGCGGTTGGAAAGCCTGCCGATGTCGCGGAGGGCGATTTCGAGATCTCGATCAATGACGACCTTAAGGCGCCGGGCAACCAGGCATACCAAGGCGCATTAGACGGCCGAGACGGAGAAGATATTAATTCGCCCTATTTGGTGAAGAAATATGCAACCGATTGGCGCACGGGCTATGTGTGCGCGATGGGCGTTTGCGGCATGGATCTGAAGTTTGAGCAGGGCGTGCTGCCCTATGACATGAGGGATTATGGCTCGGGTTTCTTGGGCCTTTCGGGCCGCTATTACTCAAATGCATGTGCGACCGACAAAAAGGTCAATGATAAAGATTTCATTACTCCTGGTATCGCCACTGTCAACGGTAACGGCGCAACAATCAAAGTGTCGAACAACACGCGCGAATACGTGGATGACGACTACTGTGTGGCGGGCGTAGGCGGCCTGTTCAGCACTATCAAGTTCTACTCGAGTGCATTCAATAAGGGAAGCATCGAAGCAAATGGCAACGCAAACGTAAGCAATCTCAACTTCAACGACTGCAATATTTCGCTTGCCTATGTATCTTTGAGTGGGAAAGAGCAATCCAAGTCGACGAGCAATACAAAAAGCGGTTGGGTGGGGGCTGGCTGCCTTGCGGGCTCAACTGCAAACCAGGGAGGTTCTGGCGGGGTCACCTATGGCGTGTTCAAAAAAGTGGTCATTTCTAGCAGTACCGTAGCCGGAGGTTGCATGGCCGGTGGCCTCATCGGAAGTGCCGGCCTTATGGCGCGCAGTACCGATGGCGCCAACGGTTCGATTGTGAATTACGGAGGAACATCCTCTCCGGTGCAGCTTTATGACTGCTCATACAGTGGAATCGCCGTTAGCGCACGTTCAAATGCTGGCGGATTTGTAGGATATATCAATTCGGGCACCTGCGGCATGTGGGTGTCGAAAGACAAAACCGTTGCCGATAGTTCGACTATTTACGTTGTTGAGAAGGCAGGCGATTCGCAGGATACGGGCAGCACTGCTGGAGGCATCTTCGGCCTTACGGGAGGTGCTCTAGTTGTGAATACCGGGCAGGGCGAAAATGCGAGCCAGGTGGCAACGATCAAAGATGTGTCCCTTGTTGTTAACCACAAGGCGCTTGGCGTGGGCGGAATTGCGGGACGCACGGTAACCTATGCTTCTAATATTAATCGCGTTAAGGTGACATCAACCAATCAGGCCTCGGAAGAAGCGCCCACTTACTTTGGCTCGTTGCAAGCGGTGGCAAATACTGCCAATGCTTATGCCATAAGCACGGGAGGCATTATTGGATCGACGAGTAATAACGTGACACTTAATTCCTGTACGGTCGAAAAGCTCCGCATGGGCGTAACCGAGCATGCTGGTGGCCTTGTGGGGGCAACATCAAATGGAAACACGCTGAGTGTCAACAATATCACTGTCGATGGCGTGCAATTTGATGGCGCTCGTTGTGGCGGCATCCTTGGAAACTGCCAAGGCCAGGGTGCAACCAATGTTATCGTTACGAATACGACCGTGCGGAACTGCTCGTTCGGAACGCTTAATTCAACGTGGAACCATAGTGATGGAAACCTGAGAAACCATTCCGGTGGCATTGTCGGTGCCGCTTCCGGCACAATTAAGATTGCTAACGTTCTAATTCGCGAAAACGATTTTAAGCAGCCGGGCGGTCAGGGCTTCTTGTTGGGCGATACCGCGCAGTATGCGGCTGACTTCAAAGGCCTCTACGCCGCGGGCGTCGATATCATACTTAAGGATCGGTCTGACAATTCTGCGGCTCAAAAACCGATTAAGTATTTCAATGACAGCGCCGTCGCCGACGTAAACAAGAAGTCGTATATCGCGTTTGGTGACTATAGTGACACGCTTACTAATGACACGCATACTGAGTCGGAAACGAGCAAAACGCTGTACGGCGCTGATGCGGCCGACAGCACGACTGCAGCTGTTTCGCCCTACGTGACTACGAGTCCGGTGAGCACGCTGGCGGTGCGTGCCTCCGACAACGACGCAACCGATCGTTATCTGTTCGGTGACGGTGTGAACGTTTCTGGTGCATCGACTATCCAGGACGAAGCGGTGAAGAATGTCACCGGCCGCTACACCTACAACAATATCGGTGGCATCGACAAAGACGGCGCCTATCAAAACACCTCGAGCTACTTGGCCTCAAGTGCCGGTAAGTTCAATGCAAACAATGACACGGATGCTACAAAGTCGAATGCCAACCCCGATGTCCTCGTCCTTTCGGGCAACGACTCGGATACCGTTAAGGACTATCTCAACATTGTTACCAACGGCGGCTATTCGGACGCGCTGCGCCTGAACGCAGATGGATCGCACATTTCGGCAACGGTCGACGTGTTCCAGCTCAAGAACGGTGTCTTTGTAAAGCAAACCAATGTTACCGACCGGGCGCTCGACGTTAAGGGCAGCGGCTCTTCTTTGTCGATCAGTGCTAACTCCAACTGGGATAACGGCAAGGGCCGCTTCAACCTGCTCACCGTCACCTTTACCGAGGCCGGCCAGAGCTATAAGGTTATGGTGCCCATCATCGTCAAGCGCGTGCTCGAGATCAACTTTACGGCAACGTATTCCGAGGGCTCGAACTTCAACAGCGCCGACTACAGCACCAAGTACGACAAGCACGTGCTCATTAGCAGCGGCGAGACTATGACGGGCTATCTTACCTGGACATACAACAAGGCGTATGCCCAGGAGACGGAGTATGGCTGGAATACGCACCTGGCAAGCGGCGGCGACATGAGGCCGCTTAACAAGCGCATTGAGTTCAGCGGAAAAAAGGGGGCGCTGCCTGTGGGCGCGCAGCTGACGCTCGTGGATACGGCGCACAATAACAAGGAATATCACTACACGGTGCCCGAGGGAGGATCCTGCGCATCGGTTGCGCTGACGGACTTTGAGGACTCCAGCGGAAATCACTATACGGAGCAGTGGCTCAGCGAGACCATGGGCGCGACGGCAACAGAAGCGGACGACGGCACGTGGGTTAAGCTGACTAATAAGGAGAAGGGCGAGAAGACCGAAGCCGAACTAGCCGGTATTGCTGGCGCGAAGATCGGCAACGACTATTACCGCGTAAAGACCGATACGGATAAGAAACCGTTCTACAGCTTGACGGTTCCCAAGAAGAAGGCCGGCGAGCAGCCCAAGAGTGAGAGTTTCTATCTTGTTGTTCGCACGCCAAAGGGCTCGGCCAGCGTCAACGGATATACCGGTACATCGGTTAAGACAAGCGTGAACACGCATCTTAACTACACGCTTCGTAATAAAGATGAGACGAAGGACTCGCACGAGAACACCGCCTCGACGTATAGCGTTGCCACGAACTTCCAGCATAATTTGGTGGACAACAAATCGGGCACCAACCAGATTCAGATGGCTGCGGGCGGAACGACCTATAAGCTGGATATGAACGTGAGTGACCTCATTACGTTTGGCGATCAGGAATATACGACTACCGATGCGCTGTACTACCAGCTGGATTCTTCGCTCGTGAACTACCAGGGCAGCAGCGCCGCGGGCGCGCATGGCTACCCGACTGGAACCCAGGGCACGTATTCGTTCTACGTGATGGTGGGGAACAACTACTACACGTGGGATGGTTCTAAGTGGACTGATACCGGCACGACGGAAACGCCGGCGATTGCTGCCAAAGACTGGTCTGCAACGGGCGGCGACATGTCGCTTGTGCTTGCCGATGCTAACGGTAATGCCATCGATCTCTCCGGCATTCGCGAGATCGCCAAGAAGAGCGGCAACGCCTTCACCATTACTATGAAGGCGAATCTCACCATGACGGAACCTGCGTGCCAGGCGGGCATCGTGGCCTCGCAGAAGAGTGGCGCCGACCGCTACACCAAGCCCAACTACCGCGCGTACCTTTCCACGCATGCCGAAACGCTCAGCACCAGTAGCAACTCGGACTACAGCGATGGTAAAGCCGGATATTACCGTATGGATGTGGGCTCGTCGACTATTGCGCTCGAGGCTTCTAAGAAGTCGCAGCTGGGCATCAATATCGATGATCTCAAGTCCGCCGACGGCGAGATCGCGCTGGTGGGAACGTATGATTTCTCCAAGGTCACGGGTGCCGATGCGATGATTTCCAATGCTACTGAGGTGACCTATACGCTGACCTTGCAGCAGCGGCAGGATGACGGCTCGTATGGGGACGTGAAGGGCATCGCGAACTACCTGTCGGTGCTCGGCAGCGATCACCTAGGCGCGGGTGAGGTGTCGCCTGATGGCAATAGCTATGTGTTCACCGATAGCAAGCCGAGCGGTACGTTCGCCACGCGTGACGGCAACAGCCTTGCCTTTAAGCATGCCTTCCGCGTCAAGGTGAACACCAATGTCGAGAAGACTGGACAGACCTATGCCAACTACCGCTTGGTGCTTACGGCCCATATGTCCGGTGGCGGCGTAAACGACACGCCGGTCAACGTCAGTAACCTCGATGGCTATGCGAACTCCGACTACGTGACGTACACGCTGGCGCGCATCAACACCGAGGGCATTCCCCACGAGGCCAAGACCAACTAGCTATGCAAGGGGCGGCAACCACCCGGCTGTCGCCCCTTTTCTTGCTCACTCGGCCTGCCGCCCCTTCAACTTCCTACCATCTTTCCAACTTTCCACGTAACTTAACACCTAAGTTGGAAAGCTGGCTGGAAAGCTGGTAAGTTAGGTGGAAAGTTGGAAAGTTGGGAGGTTCGGCATGAATGAGGAGTGGTTGGCGCAGGTCATTCATCACCTGCGAACAATAGGAAACGACACCCAGCAGTACGAGGTAAAAGAAGCCAAGGGCGCACTTCCAAAAAGCATCGTCGAGACACTCTCGGCTTTTTCCAACGCGCAGGGCGGCTTTACTATCCTCGGCATTTCCGAAAAAAAACGGGTTTGTGCCCGTCGAGGGCTTTGATGCCCGCAAGATGCAAGATGCCCTCTCTTCTGCATGTGAAAAGCTGACGCCCGTTGTGAGGCCGGATATCCAAGTGGTTCCCTTTGAGGGAAAACTGGTGCTTTGCGCGCGCATCAAAGAGATGCATCCGCGCGATAAGCCCTGCTACATCACGGCGCGCGGAATGTACGACTCGTCCTTCCTCCGTACGGGTGACGGCGACCGGCGTATGGCTCCCTATGAGGTCGACCGCTTTATGGAGGAGCATGTTCAGCCCACATACGACGACGCGCCGGTCGAAGGCGCCACACTCGATGACCTTGACGCCGATCTTCTGCAAGGGTTTATAAAACGCCAGCGCGAGCTGCATCCTAGGATTTTGGGCGCCAGAAGCGACGAGGAGATTCTCCTTGACCTGCATGTGACCAAAAGGGTAAACGACGCAATCGTGCCGACGCTTGCCGCAATTGTCGCGATGGGACGGTTTCCGCAAAAGTACTTCCCACGTCTCAATGTGACCTTTGCGGCGTACCCCGGGACCACAAAAACGCAGCGAGTAAGCGATAACAAGCGTTTTGTGGATTCTCAGACCATTTTGGGTCCGATCCCTTTCATGATTGAGGACGTGCTTGCCGCCGTTGCGAGAAACACCCGAAACGCCGCGGTTATCGAGGGCGCGTTCCGGAAAGATGTGCCCGATTATCCACCCGTGGCGCTGCGCAAGGCGGTGGCGAACGCGCTCATGCACCGCGACTACTCTTCCGCCGCGCGCGGCTCACAAGTGCAGGTCAACCTGTATATCGACCGCGTCGAGATTCTCAATCCCGGCGGGCTGTACGGCGATGTAACGATCGATTCGCTGGGAGTTTCTGGGGTTTCGTCGTCCAGAAACCAGTTCCTTTCAAATATTCTCGAGACCACGCCGTACCCAGGCGGTGGCTACGTGGTCGAAAATCGCGGCACTGGTTATCAGGAGATAGGTGAGCAGCTCGAGCGGGCAAACATGTTGCCGCCCGAACCAAAGAACTCGACGGTTTCTTTTTCGCTGACGTTCGATAAGCGAAAGATTATGCGGGCGAAACAGGTGACGTCTGTGGGGCATGTGGACGAGGCAATCTTGGATTACCTGGCAACACATTCTTCGGCTTCGACCAAGGAGCTCACGGACGCTTCGGGTTTGAGCAGGAGCGCCGTTTCCAACCACATAAAAGGTTTGATTGGTGCGGGCAAGATTGAGGCGATGGAGCCTCCGCGCAGCCCGCGACAACGGTATCGACTCGCGAAGTAGGGCTGTCCGTCGCCCATGCTTCGGTTTTCCAACTTCTTTCCATCTTTCCACTTAACTTACCACCCAAGGTGGAAAGCTGGAAAGTTAGGTGGAAAGCTGGAAAGTAAGTGGAAAGCTGACATGTTAGGTGCGGGCTGACGAGGGGTTAATAATTGCACAAACCATACCAGCCAAACAAAAAGATACCAATCTGGTTGGTAAAACACCGTTAATGAGCCGCGAGCCAACTAGCTGCGTAAATAAAACCTAAAAAACTGCTACAAATGAATGGCAAATGCCCAGATGCCGATGTTGCGATTTTCAATTAACTGTTATGCGCAAACAGCAAAATGCTACTATCTAACATGCACGTTAGAAAACAGGTAAACGTTTAGGGCTAAGAAGTGGCAGGTATGTCAGAAGCAACAAGGACTCGCACGCATGCGCCCGAGGTTAGGCAGCGCGCCGTCGAGGTCCTCCAAGAGGGGGTCGGTCATCGTGCCCTCGCCGCGGAGCTCGGCATTCCCCAGGCCACGGCTCGTCAGTGGGCTCGCGCATATGCCGTGGGCGGTGCCGACGCCGTGCTCAACGCGGGCTCGCATCACCGCACGTATTCGTATGACGTCAAGCTCGCCGTGGTAAAGGATCGCCTGGAAAACGGCCTGACGGTTCGCGAGGCCATGATTAAGCACAAGATTCCCAGCGAGTCTTCGGTCAAGACTTGGTGTCGTCAGTATCGTGATGGCGGCGCCGCCGCGCTTATCGATAAGCCGCGCGGTCGCAAGCCGCGCGTTAAGCAGGCAGAGTAGCAAGAGGGTGCGCCCACAGGGGCGCATTTTTTTGCCGCGCCAACTTTTTGGACCGCCGCGAGCCTATCGGGACATCCTTCAACGTGGCCAATAAACCGCGCGCAGTGGCCCGTGCGCCCGTCGCTGCGATAGGGGGGAGTGTCGCCTCTCTGCTCCAAAGCGGACGTGCCCTTACCCCGTACGCCTAAAACTCCCCAGTTGACCGAAAACCTGCCGCCGCTACTCCTCAATTGAGCTATAACGTTAAACAATTGCAGCGTTTTTGCATGGGGGAGTGATGGTATGACGCTACTGTATTTCCTTACCCTGTTTCCGCTGGTACCGGCATTGGGCATGCTGCTCGCGCGTGGTGACCGCGCCCGCGATGCGGTGGGGCTCATAGGCTCCGGCATTATTATGGCGGTGACAGTTGTAGTTGCCGTCATGTTTTTTGGCGCGGGTCCGCAGAGCTTCGAGGTGGCACCCGGCACCTCGCACGTGCTCTCGATCATCAGCTCCGCCATCGACGTGATCCTGTGCGCCGTCATCCTGTATAGCGCGTGCAAATATAGGAACGCGCTCACCACGGTGCTCGGCATAGTCCAGTTGGTG
>ERZ1034901.1936-NODE-1936-length-13694-cov-28.517633_pt1 | contig 13694 bp, 10 predicted proteins | sample MGYA00520628_ERZ1034901 | MGnify/ENA primary metagenome ERZ1034901 (study PRJEB33766, sample SAMN09781783) | gut metagenome | biome: gut microbiome | host: Homo sapiens | place: Madagascar | study: EMG produced TPA metagenomics assembly of the PRJNA485056 data... | reverse complement strand
CTCTAATGGGGGCGTTTTTGACGAATATTGTTACTATACCAACTAACATAATGCCTAACTCTAAAATTAGCATTGTTGCAACCATTCTCGTATTAGAAAAGCAACTATATTTGCAACAGAAGTTTAATTAGTACAGATAAAGAACAACGCTGATAATATTTTTCATTCTATCATTAGTGGTGCGGATTTACTTCCATGCCACTAACCATGTTTAACCAATTAAAACCAATTATGAGATATTTTTTTTATTACGCGTCTGTTGCCTATATACAGGATACCTATAACAAAAGGTTCTTGGATAAATTTAGAAGTGAAGGAGATTATCGTAAGCTACTACTAGTAGCTGAGACCTATGACTCATACGGTGCCATAGACTTGAAATACACCTATAAAAGTGCTACGCATAACAATGGTGACACTTTGCTGATAGAAGATGATAATTACGCTTTGGCGTATAATTCTTCAAATGGCGGCACCTATGAGTTGTTTCGCAAGGAGACAGAACGAGAACTCCGTAACTATATTGCTCAAAACGGATTACCTTCTGAGGTATCAAAGGACATTGAAGAGTTGGCAAAATCGCACTTAGAACCGACCCGCAAAATGACAGCAAAAGAATTTTTTAAGTACCTTTTCAAGTACGGGCTTTTTTACATAGATGATGTTATAGACCTAAGAAAGCAGTACCAGTCGCTATCTGACAAAGAGAAAGAAGATAATGGCTGGACCACAGAAGATAAATACATTCAAAAAGATTACATCAAGCCCGTACCATACGGCATGATTGTTTGTGGCGCACTATGCGCCATCTGTTTCCTTGCTTGCATTGGCTCTGTATTTCTCATCTCCGCCTGTGGGTGGGGTGGTGCAGTAGTCTATGCTGCACTTCTTTTCATCGTCCTTTACATAGCCTCTATTTACTTCTACCAGAGGTTCTATTGGTACGAAATGCCTAAGTATAACATCGGAAACAGATAACACACACCATCATGACTATAATTGCTATTATTTGCGTCCTTATTATTGCAGCTCTCTTTTTCGGGGGTCTTTGGTATATTGCAGCACTCATCATCGGCATTCCGCTCGCCTATGGCTTGCACAAACTTCTCATGATGTTCTTCGCTGACTATTTCAAGAAGAAACTTCAGAAATACTGCGAAAAGAAAGGGCTGAAGTTCGACCTTGACGAACTTCCTGACGACTAAATTGTCAGCTTCGCTTAAAATGTGCCTCGGCAGCCGCTAACGCGGGAGACATAAGGACAGAAGGCGTAGCGTGTATTGGCCGCTTAGCGCGGAAAACATAAGCAACATAAGTTTACATAAGATACACAAAAGGCCGCTGCGCGGCTGACGGCCACGGACTAACGTCCGGGTGGCCTCAAGAGACATAAGGGCTGACGCCGTAGCGTTTTACAAGTTATTGCTGTATGGTGAAACGTAAATATGCGAAAGTACTCAAGCACCAAACTCAAGCACCAAACTCAAGCACTAATGGGGGCGACGCGTCTCGCGTCGGGAAAAATGCAATGTTCATATATTTAATAAAGGCTCACAGACAGCGCTAATTACACGCCTGTCTGTGAGCCTTTGCCTTAATGCCCGATGACGCGTCGCCCCCATTAGAGGTTGCGTTTTGTGGTTGCGTTTTGTGGTTGCGGTATCTTTACTATACTACAAATACTTTACTTGCCGAGTATCTTGCATCTTACACTAACTCGTTGCAACTCATTGACTGTCAATGCTTTACTTAGTGTAAGATGTTACAAATTCCACCTACACGCAACCTACACAACTCACATGTTGCCACACGGACAAGCACGGGAGGAAGATGTCACGGCATAGGGGAGCAGAAAGGTCTGTTGCTCCGACAAATTGTTCTGCGTCCCTATGCCGTATTATCTACTGCATACGTCCAAACTGACTGCGTGACAGGGGGTGAGGTGTGTAAGATGTATGCAGGAGTGTGTAAGATACTTTGAAATCATCTTACACTCTTGAAATCTCTGTATATCAACTTGTTACGTACAAAAAGTGTAAGATGGCAGTAAAAGTACATACACTCGTTTATAGGTAGGCTGACGGGGAGAGAATAAATATAACGCAAGCACTAATGGGGGTGACGCGTCTCGAGGCTGCTGAAAAATCCGACGCGGGACGCGTCGCCCCCATTAGTGCTTGCGTTTTCTATCAGATTGACAGGTTAAAAAGCGGATTTGAGGCCAGGTAAAGAACTGTTATGCCAGGAAATTGCGCTCTAATGGGGGCGACGCGTCTCGCGTCGGGGCATTTTTCAGCAGCCTCGTCTCGCGTCGGGATTTTTCAGTAGCCTCTGGACGCATCGGGATTAAGGCAAGGGCTCACAAACAGACGTGTAATTAGCGCTGTTTGTGAGCCTTTATTATTTAATGTATGAACATTGCCTTTTTCCCGACGCGGGACGCGTCGCCCCCATTAGAGGTTGCGTTTGGCATATTAGCACATTGCTATATTAGCACATTAGCCACACGTTACCGCATTCACGCGATAGTTTCGCCCTTGAGTGTGGCACTTGAGGCGTCGGTGATGCGTACACGTGCATACTGCCCGGGACGATAATTGCCGCGGTCGAACACCACCACCTTGTTTTGTTCGGTGCGTCCGAAAAGCTGCTCCTTGGAGCGCTTGCTCACACCCTCAATCAGCACCTCGTACTCCTGGCCTATGCAACGCTGGTTGCTCTCGGCGCTCAGCTCGTTTTGCAGCGCGATGAGCTCCTCAAGACGGCGTATTTTCACCTCCTCGGGCACATCGTCGGGCAAGTGGCGTGAGGCGTAGGTGCCGGGGCGCTCGCTATATTTGAACATGAATGACGAGTCGTAGCCACACTCACGCATGAGCGAGAGCGAGAGCTGGTGGTCCTCTTCGGTTTCAGAGCAGTAGCCGGCAAAGATGTCGGTGCTCAGTCCGCAGTTGGGAATGATGCGGCGTATGGCAGCCACGCGGTCGAGGTACCACTCGCGTGTGTACTTGCGGTTCATGAGTTTAAGTATGCGGTTGGAGCCGCTCTGCACTGGCAGGTGAATGTGTCGGCACACATTAGGCTCCTCGGCAATGACGCGCAGAGTGTCGTCGCTCATGTCCTTGGGGTGGCTTGTGCTGAAACGTATGCGCATGGTGGGCACGGCGCGGGCCACGGTGCGCAGCAGTTCGGGAAATAGCAGGTCGGTGCCGTCCTCGCGGTGCCAGCAGTACGAGTTGACGTTCTGGCCCAGCAGTGTCACCTCCTTGTAGCCGTGGCTTTCAAGGTCGCGCACCTCGGTGAGTATGCTTTGCACGTCGCGTGAGCGCTCGCGTCCTCGGGTGTAGGGCACGATGCAATAGTGGCAAAAGTTGTTGCAGCCGCGCATGATGCTCACAAAGCCCGATATGCGGCTTCCGCAGTAGCGTTCGGGCACAATGTCGCGGTAGGTTTCGGTGGTGCTCAGCTCAATGTCGATGGCCTTGTTGCCCACTTCGGCCTGTGCTATGAGGTCGGGCAGGCTGAGGTAGGCGTCGGGCCCGGCCACGAGGTCGACACCATGCTCGTTGAGCAGCCCTTCCTTTACGCGTTCGGCCATGCAGCCCAGCACACCGATGATGAGTTTGCGGCCCTTGCGGCGCATGGCGTTGAGGGCCTCGAGGCGGTGTATGATTTTTTGCTCGGCATTGTCGCGCACCGAGCATGTGTTGAGAAATACAGCGTCGGCCTGGTCCAGACTTTCGCAAGGCTCGTAGCCGGCCATTTTCATGACAGAGGCCACCACTTCGCTGTCGGCCACATTCATCTGGCAGCCGTATGTTTCGATATAGAGATGTTTCATGTGTGTGAATATTACGCGTTGGCGGATTTCTTGGTTGACTCGTCAACCTGAAATTCCGCCAACGGTTTTGCGTTATTGTTATTTGCGTCCGAAGTCGGCCGGCACCTCGCCCCAGCGTTTTGTCTCCCACTTGATGATGGGAATGTCGCTGTAGTCGTGTGTGCGCAACCATTGTTCGGCGCGCTCAATGAGTTGGAACAGTTGTTCGGTGCGTGGGGTGCGCTCCAGTTTGGTGCGGCATTTGCGGGCCTTTACCCACAGTAGCGCGTTGCGGCTGTCGGTGTAGATGGTCATGGTGCGGCCGCGCTGCTTGAGCAGTGCCAGTGCATGCACTATGGCCAGGAACTCGCCAATGTTGTTGGTGCCGTGCACTGGGCCGTAGTGAAATATCTGTTGCCCGGTGGCCAGATACACGCCGCGGTACTCCATGGGGCCCGGGTTGCCCGAGCAAGCGGCGTCCACGGCCAGGGCGTCGGCCTTGACCTCGGGTGGCAGCGGCAGCACGGTGTCGTGTCGCCAGTCGGGTGGGGGCGGCGGACAGCCTTTTGGGCCGGCGGCAGGCTTGTAACTGCGGGTGTCGGCAGGCTTTTCGGCATTGTCTGCACCTTGGCTGGCGGCGTCGGCATGGGGTGCACCGCTTGCGCTGTTGGGCTCGGGAGCGTTGGCAAAGGCCGCTTTGGCCTCGTCCTCACTCTTGAATGATTTGAACAGGGCACAAGGAAAGCCCGCCACTTGTTGTTGGCAGGCTTCCCATGTGCGGTAAATGCCCGGCTCGCGGCCACGCCACACTACGTAGTATTTGGGGATTGATGACATGAGGCGGTGTTAGTTGTTAATGGGCTACTACGACGGCCGTCAGTATATATTTTGACACGTCAAAGCAGTAATCGCTGAGTTTTCCCCACATACACGACCTGCTTATTACATGCGTTCGGGCATTTCGATGCCCAGCAGTCCCATGCCCAGACGCACCACTTTGGCCACGTTGCGCGAGAGCACAAGGCGGAAGAGTTGCTTTTTGGCATCGGGCTCGCGCATGATGCTGAAGTCGTGGTAGAACTGGTTGTACTCCTTAACCAGCTCGTAGCAGTAGTTGGCCACGGCAGCGGGCTGGTATTCGGTGCCAGCCTGGCGCACCACAGCGGCAAAGTCGGCTATGTGCTGAATGATTTCCTCCTCCTTGGTCGAAATCTCCACGTCGGCAGGCAGAGTGTCGGGAATGTTGATGCCGGCATCGGCAGCCTTGCGCAGGATAGAGCGTATGCGGGCATAGGTGTACTGTATGAACGGTCCCGTGTTGCCGTTGAAGTCGATACTCTCCTCGGGGTTGAACAGCATGTTTTTGCGGGCGTCGACCTTGAGCAGGAAGTATTTGAGGGCGCCCATGCCCACGATGCGTGCCACCTCGTTCTTTTCGTCCTCGGTCATGTCGGGGTTCTTGTTAGCCTCGTCAATGGTCTGGCGGGCCTGGGCTATCATGCCGGCCACCAGGTCGTCGGCGTCAACCACCGTACCCTCGCGGCTCTTCATTTTGCCGTTGGGCAGTTCCACCATGCCGTATGAGAAGTGTACCAAGCTCTTGCCCCACTCAAAGCCCAGGCGGTCGAGCAGTATTGAGAGCACCTGGAAGTGGTAGTTCTGCTCATTGCCCACCACATACACCATCTTGTTGATGGGGAAATCCTGGAAGCGGAGTTTGGCCGTACCAATGTCCTGTGTCATGTACACACTGGTGCCGTCGGCGCGCAGCAGCAGTTTCTCGTCAAGTCCGTCCTTGGTAAGGTCGGCCCATACCGAACCGTCGTCCTTGCGGAAGAAGAGGCCCTTTTTCAAGCCCTCCTCAACGGCCTGCTTGCCCACGAGGTAAGTGTCGCTTTCGTAGTAAATCTTGTCAAAGCTTACGCCCAGAGCCTTGTAGGTCTCGTCAAATCCGGCATACACCCACTCGTTCATCTTGCGCCACAGGGCACGCACCTCGGGGTCGCCAGCCTCCCACTTTACGAGCATGGCGTGCGCCTCCTTAATGAGCGGACTCTCCTTTTCGGCCTTGGCCTTGGCATCGTCGGCAGTCATGCCCTCAGCCTCAAATTTAGCTTGCAGCTCCTTCACCTCGGCACGGTAGTGCTTGTCAAAGGCCACATAGTAGTCGCCAATCAGGTGGTCGCCCTTCTTGCCGCTGCTTTCGGGTGTTTCGCCATTGCCATATTTGAGCCATGCCAGCATCGACTTGCAGATGTGTATACCGCGGTCGTTCACAATGTTGGTTTTCACCACGCGGTTGCCGTTGGCCTCTATTACGCCGGCCAAGGCCCAGCCCAGCAGGTTGTTGCGCACATGGCCCAGGTGCAGGGGCTTGTTGGTGTTGGGCGATGAATATTCAATCATCACCAGCGGACTGTCGGCCGTGGGGTGTGTAATGCCATATTCGGCATTAGCGTCGATATCGTTGAGCAGCCCAATCCACTGTGCGGGAGCAATGACAAGGTTAAGAAAGCCCTTCACCACATTAAAGCCTTGCAGCAGGGTGGTGTTGTCTTTGAGCCATTGGCCAATTTCCTGTGCCGTGTCCTCAGGCTTTTTGTGCGAAATGCGCAACAAGCCGAAAACCACCAGTGTGAGGTGTCCTTCAAATTCTTTCTTAGTCTTTTGCAGAGCCACTTGCGCGGCAGTGATGTCCTGCCCGTAGAGCGCCTTCACGGCCTCAATGACAGCGTTGGTGAGTTGTTGTTCTATTTTCATTGTAGTGTAGTGTTTGCTATTGAAAGTGTAGTGTTGGCAAGCGTTGTGGTTATCTTCCGAGCCAAGCCTCAGGGTTGAGGCGGGCCGTTTCCTTGCGCAGCTGGAAGTGCAGTGTGCTGTTGCCCGAGGCGTCGGTAGCCACCGTGCCAAGCGTTTGTCCGGCCTGCACGTCCTGGCCGCGTCGCACCGAGGTAGAGCTCAAGTTGCAGTAAACCGACATGTACGAGCCGTGTCGCACAATGATGTTGTAAAGTCCGCCTACGGTAAATATGGCCGTCACCTCGCCCTTGAACACGGCGCGTGCCTGTGCTCCGGGGTGTCCGGTAATGTTGATACCCTTGCTGTCGAGTTGCACGCCCTTTAGTCCCGCCACGCTGTATGAGCCATAGTGGCGCGTAATGGCATAGCTGCCCGTAATAGGCATGGGCAGTCGGCCGCGGCTACCGGCAAAACTGTTGTTGATGGCGCGGTCGGCATTGTTTTCGGCAAATTCGGGTGCCGTGCTCGTCTCCACCGGTTGGGTATACGTGTGCCTTGGTTTAGTGCCCGTTTTTGTGGCATTTCGTTTGGTGTTGCTCCTCGTGTTGCCCGATGCCGTTGTTTTTGTGCCAGCATTGTTAGTCTTGGCCCCATTCTTGGCAGCCGCCTTCTTGGCGTTGGCCGCTGCGGTAGCCTTGCGTTTTGCCTCGGCACGTTCGCGTGCCGCCTGTTCGCGTTGCGCCTTGAGTTTGGCCTGCCGTGCCAGTTCGGCCTTGCGCCGGCGTTCAGCCTCGGCCTTGCGTCGGCGTTCGGCGGCGGCAATTTCCTGTTGTATCAGTTGGTCAATGCGGGCATCGAGCGCGGCAGCCTTTTTGCGTTGTTGCGCAATCGAGGCCTGCAGTTCGGCCTGCCTTTTGTTCAGTTCGTTCACCACCTGTTGGCGCTCTTGCTGTTGGCCCTGCAGCTTGCGTTGTTCGGCCTGTCCTTCGCGCAGCAAGCGGTTCTTCTCGGTTTTCACGCCAAGCAGTTCGTTGCGTTTGGCCTGCACTTGCGCCTCCTTCTGCCGTATGATTTCGGCCTGAGCGCGTTGGTAGCGGCTGAAACTGCTCAGGTAGCGCAGGCGGCGGTACATCTGTTTAAAGTTCTTGGCCGACAGAATAAACTGCCACTTCGACACCTGCATGCGGTTGTGAAATATGTACGACACCGAGCGCTGATAGCGTCGTTTGCACACAGCCAAGTCGGCCTCGAGCAGTTTCAGCTGGCGCTCAAGTCCGCTGATGGTGGTAGCCACCTCGGTCAGTTCGGCATGAATGCCGTTCACATACTTTTGTTGTCCTTCAATCTGCACGTTAATCACTTGCAGGTTGGCCAGTTGCGAGTTGACGTCCTTTTTGGTGGACTTCAGCATGTGCTCTTGGTTGGCAATTTTCTTTTTCAGCGACGTCTGTTCACGCTGCAGCGAACGTATTTTCTTGTTCGTCTGCGCGGGGAGTGCCAGCGCTGTGCCAAGGAGCAATATGCAGAGTAATATGCGGTACATTTACTAATGAGTTAATGAGGTAATGTGCTAATCCGTTGACGGAATTTCTGGTTAACGGGTTAACAAGTTGACAGGTTAACGAGTAAGTATGCTAAACGTTACATTCCCAGTTGTCCCAGCACCTGTTGCACGCTGCGTTGCGTGTATTTGGCAGATACTGTGGTGCGCGTGTCAAATGAGGCATCAGCCTTAAGGCTCGACAGACTCAGGGCCAGCGTAATATCCTTTTTGCCCGTACCCGTCACCGCCATGCGCATCTGCGTGGGGAAGGGGCGTCCGCCAAACTGCTCAAAGCCATCGTAGTTAAAGGCAAACTCGCCCTTCTCGGCGGCATTGTTGCTGCGCACCTGCAAGCGTTGAATGGTGTTAGCCTGCGGGTCGGCATAAAAGTGGTAGGCCAGTTTCGGCGTGTTCTTCGGCGTCAGCACGTTAAGCCCGGCCTTTTGCACCAGTTCAAAACGCCCCAGCCCTTCGGCCGAGAGCGTGTGCTGGCCCGGAATGAACAGCTCGTTCCAAAACAGCGATTGCAAGGCATAAAAGTCGAGCCCCGCCTGGCGCAGAAAACTCACATCGCCATATTTGGCACGCACAAACTGCTTGTTCATGCGGTCAACCACCAGCACATCGTTGGGCGTAAACTCCATCAGGCCCACCTCCATGCCGAGAAAGCGCAGTGAGAGACGTATCACATTGTTGCGCTTCATCTGCAACTTGCCGTTCACGCTCAGGTCCTTGCCACCCACACCGCTCAGCCTTACCTTCGTGCTCGCCGTCACGCCCTGTTGGCTAAGGTGCATGGCAGCCACCTTTTTCACACTGGCCAGGGCAGCCGTGTTATTCGTAATATGCGTAGTTTTGGTTGAGGCCGACGTGTTCGTGTCGGGAGCCTTCACCGCGCTCTTGCTCGAGCGGCAGGCCGTCAGTGTAAGTGCCACGAGGGCTATGTATAGATAACACTTCATTTGAAAAGTTGTGTATGTGTTTTAGTGAGTGTGTAAAGTGGTGGGGCGGGGGAGCGAGTTGCCCCTTTCAGTCCCCGTCAGCGGGTGCGCCGTGTACGGTACAATTTGCGCTGCACCCGCCGTTTCGCAGTTCGGTCGGTAGTCAGCGACAGCGCCTTGCGCCAGTAGCCAAATGCTGCGTGACGGTTGCCCGCACTGTAAGCAATGTCGCCCGCGTGTTCAAATATCGACGCATTCTCGGCCACCTCCTCGGTGTACCGCAGCGCCTCCTTTATATATATGTCAGCCTGTGCATATTGCTTTTTCAAGTACAATATCCAGGCATAAGTGTCAAGATACACCGCATTGTCGCCTTCAGCCTCCACCGTGCGGCGGCTCATGCGTTCCGCCTTGTCAAGCTGCCGCCTGTCAATGCTCAGAAAGTAGGCAAAGTTGTTCAAGCACAACAAGTTGTTGGCGTTGTACGCCAGCGCATGGTCATAGGCCGCATAAGCGTCCTCCTTCAGTCCCACGCCGTGCATCACATCGCCCATCAGCGCATACACATCGCTCGCCAGCTCGCGGTCGGTGCTCTCGTCAATGCGTTCCACACCGTGCTGTAACTGGCGTATTGCCTCGTGGTCGCGCCCCATGCGGTACAGCGCCGTACCCTCGTAGTAGTAAAACGTCAGTTCGGCCGGGTCATACAGTTCACCCTCGCGGCAGGTAGCGGCCACCTGGTCCATATTGTTGCGTTGCAGCATAATCCGCAATATTTGCAAGCGCGCTTTAGTATAGTCCGGCTCAATGCTCAGTATTGTGTGCATGGCCGTAAGCAGCGAGTCGTCGGGCATGCGCTTCTCTACCATGTAGTCAGCCAGCATCTCCGCCATGTCGCGGTTCTCCTGCGGCTCCGCCAGCGCCTTCCTGAATAGAGCCAGCACCGGAGCCGCATCGCCCCCGTTGCGCACATTGTCCACCGCAAAGCCACGCATAGCCTCAAGCCGTGCCCCGCTTTGCGTGCGCGGGTTGAGCACCACCCGGTTCAGCAGGTCAAGGTAGAGCGAGTCTGCCCCCGCCGCCTTGTAGTAAGCCAGTAGCGAAATCTGCGCATAGCTGTTGTCAGGTTCTGCCGTCAGCACATCGCGGTATATGTCAAGAGCCTGCTCGTGGTAGCCGTGCTGGTCATACAAGTCGCCCAGCAGCACACGGTAGCGCAGGTCGTAGGGATATTCGGCACACAAGTCCTCAATGGCCTGATAGGCATGTTCGTCGTCCTTCATGGCCAGATACGTCTGAAACTTCTCCATACTCAGCGGTTCGCTGCGTCCGTCAAGCTTTTCAAGCCGCTCGATGGTACGTATGGCCCCGGCGTAGTCGCCGCTCGTTTTGTACAGCCATATCAAGGTCGAGAGCGTCTCCTCATTCTCTTTGTTCTCAGCTATCTCCTCATACAGGTTGATAGCCTCGGCAAACTTTGCGCTGTTGGCCAGATAGGTAGCCAGTGTCTCCTTAAAGTAGCAGTTGCCTGGTTCAAGCTCCACCGCCCGCCGCAGCAGCGTGTCACCCTGTGCACGGCTCAGCGTGTCCGAGTACATGGAGTACGACAATTTCAGCACCCCCATCTCATACAGTGCCTCAGGCGCGTCAGGCCTTATTTTGAGTGCCGCGTCAAGCAATTCATATTCAGCGTCAATGTGCTCCGCCTCCTTTTGCCGTATAGCCTCCAAAAACAAAGCGTCAAATCGCCGTCCGGCAGCATAGTTCACCTGTGTGGCCACCCCCGTGTGCTGTTGTCTGTTGGGCTTAACCCCCTTAGGCGCCGTCATAGCCACCGTGTCGGGTTTGACCAACGGTTTTGCCGTGTGGCACGCCGTCAGCACGCCGCTTGCCATAGCCAGCAACAGCACGCCGCACCAATGCAGCAAGGCCGGGGACCAACTCGTCCTCGGCTTGTGCCATTCAGGTATGTACGACGTCTGTTTCACTGTTCGTTTATGGGGGGTAAGTAAAGAAGAGGGGGCTTCATGAGGGGGTATTTTAAGTTGCCTGAAACGCGCTGAAAGAAAGCGCAAGCTCTAATGGGGGCGACGCGTCCCGCGTCGGGATAGAGGAGGGAGGGAAATACGAACTCTGCTAAACAATAGCAGCATCTTTTCCCGACGCGAGACGCGTCGCCCCCATTCGAGGTAGCGTTTGGTGCTTTTGGCCTTTCAACTTGTCACCCCGTCAACCAAGATTATATCACTGTTTGCCAGTATGCCCAAATCCGCCGTCGCCGCGTTCCGTACTGTCAAGCGCCTCCACAGCCTCCCATTCAGCCTGTTCGTAGCGGGCAATCACCAGTTGGGCAATGCGGTCGCCATCGGCAATGTTAAAAGGCGTGTCCGACAGGTTCACCATTATCACCCCAATCTCGCCGCGGTAGTCGGCATCAATTGTGCCGGGCGTGTTGAGCAACGTGATGCCATGCTTCAAGGCCAGTCCCGAGCGCGGCCTTACCTGGGCCTCATAGCCCTCGGGCAGTGCAATGCTCAGTCCTGTGGGCACCAACCGGCGTTCCATCGGTTGCAGCGTGATGCCCTCCTCCAGGTTGGCACGCAAGTCAAGGCCCGCGCTCAGTGCAGTGGCATACTGTGGCAGAGCGTGGTGCGAGCGGTTCACTATTTTAATCTTCATACTGATATATTCTTCGTAAATGAGTGCATCGTGGGCTACAACAGCCCTATGATAGTGCAAAAGTAGTGATTTTGGGGCAAACTTGTCCGCTTATAGCGTGTTTTTCAATAAATTTGCCACACCTTTGTGTGGTGACAGCACATGACGCAAACCACACCATCATTCCACACATTCAAGAGCAACATGAACTGGCAAAATCTCATATCGTCAAAACGCCTTGGCAAGGAGGCTGAGGCCAAGCCCCTCGAGGAGCGCCGCACCGAGTTTCAGCGCGACTACGACCGCCTTATATTTTCTGCCGCCTTCCGCCGCATGCAGAACAAGACACAGGTGTTTCCGCTCCCCGGCAGCGTGTTCGTACACAACCGCCTCACCCACAGCCTCGAGGTGTCGAGCGTGGGCCGTTCGCTTGGCACCGATGTCAGCCGCGAGCTCATAGCCCGCCACCCCGCACTGGCCAACACCGAGGTCACCGGCATGGGGGCCATTGTCAGTGCCGCCTGTCTGGCCCACGACATGGGCAATCCACCCTTTGGCCACTCGGGCGAGCGGGCCATACGCACCTACTTCAGCGAGGGGCGCGGAGCACGTCTGCATCAGCTCGTCACCCCCGACGGCAAACGCCTCTCCGAGGCCGAATGGCTCGACATGACGCGTTTCGACGGCAATGCCAACACCTTTCGTCTGCTCACCCACCACTTCAATGGCCGACGTCCGGGAGGCTTTGTCATGACCTACGCCACCCTGGCCTCCATTGTCAAATATCCCTACGGTTCCGATGCCGCAGTGCGCAAACCCAAATTCGGTTTTTTCGAGGCCGAGCGCACCACCTACCTCCACATAGCCGACGCCCTCGGTCTCAAACGCTTGCCCGACCTCCCCGGCGGCATCATACGCTATGCCCGCCACCCATTGGTCTACCTTGTCGAGGCTGCCGATGACATCTGCTATGAAATAATGGATATTGAAGACGCCCACAAGCTCCGGCTCCTTTCCGACGAGCAAACCATGGAGCTGTTCCTCGCCTTTTTCGAGCCCGCCGAGCGCGAGCGTCTGCGCAGCCGTTACACGCCCGACACCGATGTCGACGACCAGATAGTCTACTACCGCTCCTGCGTCATCAATGCCCTTGAGCGAGCCTGTGTGCGCATCTTTGTCGACAACGAGCAAGCCATACTCAACGGCACCTTCGAGGGCTCGCTCATCAGCCATTTGCCGCCCCTTTTGCACAACGCCTACCACCAGTGCGAGCAGGTGGCTGCCACACGCATTTACCGTTGCCACGAGGTTACCGATGTCGACCTCGCCGGTTACCACATCATCTACACCTTGCTCGAGCTCATCACCGATGCCGTCATGGCCCCCGACAAGGCCTATTCGCAGTTGCTCTTGCAACAAGTGTCCACGCAGTACGAGGTGCACGCCTCACGCGAGGGCGACCGTCTCATGGCTGTGCTCGACTACCTCAGCGGCATGACCGATGTGTATGCCCTCGACCTCTACCGCAAAATCAACGGCCACTCGCTGCCGAGTGTGTAGCTTGTTGATGTGCTAATGTGCTAATATGCTAATGGGCTGACGCCTTAGCGTGGCTTGGCAGCCGCTAACGCGGGAGACATAAGAGCATAAGTATATCGTTTGTGTTAGCCGCTAACGCGGAAAACATAAGGACATAAGAACATAAGAACAGAAGATATAACGTTAGTGTTAGCCGCTTACCGCGGGAACATAAGAACATAAGCTACATAAGAAACACATAAGGCCGCTGCGCGGCTGACGGCCACGGACTAACGTCCGGGTGGCCTCAAGAGACATAAGGGCTGACGCCGTAGTATTACATATAGTAACGCTACGGCGTCAGCCCTTATGTCCTTATGTTCTTCTGTTCTTCTGTTTACCGCGTTAGCGGCTGCCCAGCCACGCTACGGCGTCAGCCCTTATGTTTCTTGAGGCCACCCGGACGTTAGTCCGT
>ERZ1034901.1925-NODE-1925-length-13756-cov-4.637180_pt1 | contig 13756 bp, 15 predicted proteins | sample MGYA00520628_ERZ1034901 | MGnify/ENA primary metagenome ERZ1034901 (study PRJEB33766, sample SAMN09781783) | gut metagenome | biome: gut microbiome | host: Homo sapiens | place: Madagascar | study: EMG produced TPA metagenomics assembly of the PRJNA485056 data... | reverse complement strand
GAATAGAATCCTTTATAATAGGAAGAAACTTGTTTTTCTGTGGACCGATTTCTTGCTATTATTATAGCATTTGTATTCTAAAATGGCAAATTCGAAATTCATCGAAAAATGTCGAAATGCACCGAAATCTATCGAATTTTATCGTTACGCGGCTTCCACCTGCACTGCGTCAATCGCATAGCCATAGATTCCGGCATATCCATTATCGCCATCTCCATAGTCGGTAATCCATTCAAGCCAGCCAATTCCGATGGCATGGACTCTATAACGAACATGTTTTCCTGAAACACCTACAATGCGCATCTGCAATCCATCAAATTCATTCTTGCAGTCACCAGCGTAGTTCTCTCCGTTTCCATCCATCTGTCTGTCACGCTGCCAGTTATACCAATCGCCTCCAAGTCTATGCAAGCGAGACTCAAGATATCCTACTACCTCTGCTGCTCCTTTGATATTGGCTCTAAGCGCATAAATCGGCAGTCCAATCCATCCGGCAAATCCATTACTATTCACATTATTAAAATTAATAACATCAGGCAACCATTTCTTATCTTTTGTATAGGTTTGATATACGATATCTCCTGATACCGCACCTCCTGCTGCTGTCTCTGCCTTACTGGTTCCAGGTGCTTTTGTTCCTGTGTAAGATACTTTGGCTGAACCTGAGTTTAAGCATTCCCTTACATCTGCTCTAAAATCGTCCATCGTGTATCCTACATGGCACCACCAGTGATCAACATCCGAATGATTAGATGCAATGCCAAACTTGTACCCTTCCGCATGAGAGATGATGTTCGATGGGTCCACTCCATAGGTTTCACACAGATAAGCATATACTTCAATCGCATTTTTTATTGCCTTTTCAAAATATTCTTTATCTGAGTACTGTTTTGGTTCGCATATTTCAATTCCGATCGCTTGTTGGTTTCCACTGCCGCCACAATGCCATGCCTGAATTTCCCACGGTAAGAGCTGATAACAAGATGCATCATCAATAAATCCATGCACGCATACCTGACGATTATTTGGGTGTAATACATTCCAAGCTTTTGCAAATGCTGCTGCCATGACACCTGGACAAGCAGTCGAATGTACCATTAATTTTTTGATATATAATTTTTTCGCACACTTGTAACATTCGTTTTGAGTCGCATAACTTTGTGTAATCTGCATATTTTCTCCTTTCTTGCGCCCGCGCAAATTAAAAAGAGGACGATTACTCGCCCTCAACCTCTGGGATACCTGCTACGCTCGTTGCCACTGATAGCACACCAGCAAGCACAGATGCGGATACGACCAGCTTCCAATCAACAGCTCCAAGATATGTAGCTGTTCCGATTGTTGCAATAAAGGTCTGAGCAATTGTTTTTACTGCTCTTACACCAGCTTTTTTTACCCATTTTTTTGTATCTACAGATACTTTAAATACACAATTCTTAAACATAATTAATCCTCTCTTTCATGGGGTGGCTCTGTCGGCAATGCCATAAGTGCCTGATACATATTTGTGCCAACACCATTCCCCTTTAATGTATGATACTGCTTGTACTCGTCTTCCAATGACTGCTTTACATACAAGGGACAGTATCCATAGTCTTCATGATACTTGTTATAGAGTCTTATCAAGTCCGCCCTGAGCAGTGCACGTATTCCTTTACGCATGGCTATCACTTGATAGTACACATACGCAAGGACGGATGCAAAGCATGATAAAACCGCCCAGTTCTCAGATAAAAATTTAACCATATGCATCCTTTCCATATTTTAGTGTAAAAAATAAGACCTATTGGTCTTGCTCTGATTTCCATATATTTACCTCAATTTGAATACAAAAATACCAACCACCGATATGGTGGTTGGCAAAAAAATTACTTTACAAGCAAATAATTAATAACTTGTTTGTTTATCATTTCTTCAATGACGTTTCCTGGCATCAATTTTTTATCCTTATCATCCATCATTTGTTTGAAGACTTGCTTCGCATTTAATTTGCATTCAATTTCATAGCCCTCATATTTTACAATGGCCTTGAAATTATTCTCATCGACCTTTTCAAACTTTATATCTTTTCCTTCATCTTTTACAAGCATTTCAAATTTATCAAATACCTGTTTATAACTATTGATAATCTCCTTCACACTTCGTTCGTACGTATTCATTATGTTTCCTCCTATATAATTTATTGGAATTTTATATGACAACATTCTTCATACTTTCAGTGTCATATAATCCTACACTTTAATAACGCACGAGATTCGAAAAACTGACGCGATTTGTCAATTTTTTTATTTTTCTTCCGGATATTCTTCCTTATAGAGCATCTCATATTCCTCTGCCGGAAGCTTTCCTTTCTTCACGTACTCGATACCGTATCCTTTTACTTTTCCCTGGATTACATCAAATGCACTCGCTCCTGTAATTGACTAATCTGCTAAAGCTTCCTTAGCTTCCTTTATCGCGTACTACAAACACAAAATGTTCTGTTAAAATTGTGTAATCCATGCTCATTCCTCCTAATTATACATCTTCTGCACCCTCAAACTCAGGCTGCTTTTTAAGCCAAGTATACGCATTTTTAATATTAACACTTTCACTATAATCGGTTACAAAGTATTCATCCATCGTAAATGGATAACAATTACCACTATTTGTCATGTCGTTATTACATACTTTTTCCCGGTCACGCCATGATTCGCTCAAATAGGATTTTACACAAATCGTACAATATTGGTTCACGTCCATATTAATAGTTGTGATTCTATGATACATAAATGTAATACCATTCGGTTTTTCTATTGTTTTTTTTAATGCCATTATTTAGCTCCTTATTTCCATCTTCCTTTTGCTTCCATAGAAACTCTTACTGGATTGGTGTCGGTGCTTCTGTTCGGTCTAAGAATCCACATTAATGGTGTTTTATCTTTTGTCACTAGCGAAGCACTTTCCACACTGATCATCCCCATATAACCATTTGCTGTAACTTGCCAAGCAATATTGTTATCGAAAAATAGCGATTGCGGAAATGAAATAGGATCAATTTTCGGATATCCTTCATATACATTTCCCCATACTTCCCACGATGTAATGCTTGGGGTTATTGTTCCCCAACATTCGGCAACCCCACTTTTCCATTTTCTGTATGTCCAAATACCGCTAATTCCTTGTTCGACCACACAATCGTTTATTTGTTGCAATCTATCAGCTATTTCAATGTTTGTTCCATTCCCATCCACATCCATCAAAGTAAGTGTTTTATAAAATTGCGCTACCAGAAACACCTGATATGCTTCTTCTGTCGGATATCCACCGAAGCCAATTCCTTTTCCACTTGGATGAACTGCAATCGGAACTACTTCGGCACCAACTTTAACCGTATATGTTACAGGTATTCCGAAATAATCAGTAAGGGTTAAGCGCACTTCATACGCATACTCCAATTGTAGAATGTCGTTTTTCATGCAACTGGTATTTGCTTCATACACAGCACCGCTGACAACGGTAGTCCACATAGATGCAGATGTTTTCTTATATTCAATTTTAAAATTCTTATTATTCTTGTTTCCACATGGTGCTATTTTGAATTGATACACGCATTTCAGATTTTTGCTACCGTTTTTTTCGTTTCCAGATGCGTCTGTTCGAAACGCAGTAAACGATACAATAGTAGGCAGAAAATATGCAGTTATAGGTATGGTAGTGGTTTTGCTTCCTTTGCGCCCCCTGCTATCTGTCACAGTAACCTTAACGTCAATATTTCCGGATTGATTAATAACATTAGTTATAATATCTTCTCCAGTATATGTCATACCAAGAACTTCAACATTATACGTAGTAATTGTGCTACCCATTATGCCTGTTCCGGAACTGACTATCCGAAGTTTACTATTGTTCTGAATATAAGCTCCAAATTTAGCAGCTAATCCCTCTGCACCTTCCGAAATGCTAATCGAATCTACGGTTGGGACCATAGTTTCAGGAAGCTCTACATTAAATCGTACTATTTTTTCTCCTATATAGGTGCTTCCACTATATGTTTCACATTTAATTTGGCCCCATGACGTAGCGCAATCCGTCATTTTATTTGCCCAACTAATCGGCACCGCTAAAGTAGCAGACGTTTCTACTCCAGATGCGAATTCAGTCCATGTAGTATCATAAAAGCCATGGTATAGTTTGTGGGTAAAATTATTACTTGCCCTAGGTAGACTTATTGATATACTTTTACCAACTTCTACTGTCGATGGATTTAGTGTTGGTGTGGTAGCTCTTGGAATAGTCGGTAATTCAAAATAGTCCGATACAGTACCATATGGATAGTAGTTACTGAGTTTTCCGTCAACAGTTAATTGAATCCATATCTTTTGCGAACCATCAGCCTTGTGGGGAATCACAATGTTCGACCCCGATACTAATGTAATGGTATTAACATTACGCATATCATATCCAGAACTATCCGATAAGTTAGCGGCTGTTATCCAATTTCCTGCATCATCTTGATACTGTACCAACAATGTAGCCGATTTTCCACTTAAGTGATACGGTTTATATGTACTTCTATTTTTTGTAACCTTTGATGCGATACTTGTAATAGTGGTGCTATTGCCATCTATACTTTGCGTATAATAAAAATCTGCGCCCAGATAAAATCCACCGTCTGGTTTTCCTATACTTCCACCAATAGTTGGCATATTCCATTTCCTCCTATTCTACAAGTTTTAATGCCATATAACCTGAATCCATTGCCACCCAGGCAAACATACCAATCTTTAAATCTTTTAATACTTCGGCATGTGTAAAATACAATGTACGGTTACTGATATAAGCTACCTCTGCATTGTTTTCCAAAAATGAGAGACGATCGTTTCTTAGACGTAGCATAATTGGATTACCTTCTACACCGATGTAGATTTCACCATTGACAAATCGTATATATTTGCTCGTGTTCTCAAACTTTGTATCTGTGCTATTGGATAAGTCATTAAGCGCAGTCTGAAACCGATTAAACTCAAAATTGAAAGAGTTCTTGGTCTGCTCAAAGGATGTGTTCATATCACTTAAAAGCCGGTCTACCGCTTCTTTGGAGTACGTTTTCTCTCCAACCTGCATCAGGATATTGTCGCTTACCTGAGTGATGGAATTAGTGATTTCCTTGTAAATCTGTGTGATTTGTTCTGCATTATCATTTACTACAATCCATTCTTCTCCATTCCACTGCTTCAGCACGGGCGGACTGACTGATGTATCACACCATAAATAGGTCTTGTCTGATGGCTCTGTTTTGGAGATAATAGCGGCATCCTTTCCTTTATCTCCTTTAGCACCATCATTTACCCTTATCAAAGTGATTGATGCACTTGCTTTAACTGTCACAACTATCCCTCCAATTGTGCACTGAAAGTAGCTTTATTATTAACGTCTCCAGCACTGATTGTGTATGTTGCTCCTGTTGCTACCGGTGTAGTTCCACCATCCTTATACCATTTAATCGTTCCCAAAGCAGCTAAACCAGAACCAGCCACTTCTACCCCGCCCTTGTAGACATGAGCAGTTAAGGTTGTGGCAATGGCAGTATTCTTGAAGATTGTCCCACCACTTGAAGTGATTGCCATTGTAATAGCATCCTTACCATTTGTACCATTCGTACCGTTTGTGCCTTTATAGGATACAGAATATGATTCAGTAGACTTACCATCTGAATACTTAACAACAGTCTTGGTCCATAGATACTGTCCATTTGGTACATTAGGCACTTCAGTTTTCCATTCTCCTGTTGGCTTAGTAGTTCCACTTGTGCCAACCTGGTATGTTACAGAAGTTGAACTTACAGTAACGCTTGTACCGTTTGAGCCGTTAGTTCCGTTTGTTCCTTTATATGACACACTGTATGCTTCTGTTTTCTTACCGTCAGAATATTCAACCATCGTTTTTGTCCATAAGAACTGACCGTTTGGAACAGACGGAACTGTTGTAGACCATGTTCCAGTCGGCTTATCTGTACCGCTTGATCCCACCTGATAAGTAACCGATGTGCTCTTTACCGTAACGCTTGTACCACTAGCTCCTGTTGCTCCTCTAAAAGCAATGGAGTAGCTAAATGTTTTATTTATAGTAATGTCATCATCAACAATAATTGGAATAGTAATCGTGCCGCTCTGCGTTAAAGCGGAAGTAGCTGTGATAGTAATGGTTGGTTCTGGTGTCTTCCCGTCACTGACTGCGCTGATTCCTGTCGGACAGCTAATTGTTCCAACCTTACAAGGCACTTGCTCACTACCTCGAAGTGCCATTACTTTCGTGCTTGTTGTTTGCGTTCCGTTCACTGAAGTTGTTGTCCCCAAAAACGTATAGTTGTCATTTGTAAGAATGACGGAATACCCGTCTGTTAAGTCGATTACATCAATCTGATTTACTGCCTTAATTGCCATTTTATTCCTCCTAAATATTCAGTTCACAGTTAAACACTGCTTTAAACCTTATATCTTTTGCTGTAATAGTAAACAAAAAACCATTATCATTTAGCCTTGGATTGTCCATTGGTATCTCTGTAAATTCTGTATCTCCATGCTTTTTCACAAGCCATTGCAAATGTGCATGTTCGCCAAATACTTTTTTTAATTTTTCCGAATTATCAATAACCAATCCTCCAACATATATGCTCACTGTAAATATGGTTGCTACGTCACTGTTTTTAAATGTTGTTCCGTTGCTTGAATCTATGTAGAGCATAATCGCATCCTCGCCCTTGCTTCCTTCCGTTCCATCTCTGACTCTTACAAAGTCCAGATATCCGTTTGCTACATATTTCTCGGTTTCAGATACCGTATAAGTTGCATAACAAATATATCGCACGCTATCCACATTTAAGTTGTTTTTCACAGTCAAAACACCATCCGTAACAGTTTCTCCATCTGCCAAGGATTCCTCGGCAGTTCCCGCTTTTCGCTTCCAGATGATGCGCAGGTTGTCCTTAACCTCAACATTCTTAAATCGTACAACCGGAGTCAGGCTAAGGGGAGTTTTCGTGTAGTCCGGTGACACCGTTCCATCAGATGCGATTTTCTGGTACGTTCCACTGTTCGCTGTAAGCTCCAGCGTCAGCTTATTTTCAATACTTTCAATCCGCTTCTCTACCTTTTCTTTGTTGACTTCGTAGTCCGAGGTAATCTTCTCCACTGTCTTAATGGTCTGATTGATTTTATTGGATGTTTCCACCTGTTTATCTACAAAAGTGACTCTCTCATCACCAAGAGTCAGACTTCCATCGGACGGGTCCAGTAGATTAATATCCAGCTTCCTTGTAAGCAGCATCTCATTAAAATCATGAGGCTTACTAATTACCTTCGTGTAATTGCCAAGTCCAAAGCTCTGGATGTCCAGATTCATGTTATGGAGGTCTACTGCCTGCAATTCTATGGTACGGGTCAGGTTGATGTGATTTTGCAGTTCATCTTCTCCTTTGCGGAGCAAGTTTTCCGGGCGCGTCACATCATCCCAGGTAACGGTCTCAAAGATATATCCATACTTTTCCACCGCCTCCGGGCTGTATACATAATCCACTCCATCATTGACCGAGGATATGGTAAGACGTTCATCTATTTCTTCCCCGTTTTCGTCCTTGAGTTTAGCGCCGAGCGGAATAATGGCAGTCACAATGTCCTGCCCTTTTATGGTTTCCTCAAAATCAAGGAGATTCTTGGCAAATTCTACGGTCTGACTGTTCATGGTCTCAAAGTCTTTCAGGTAATCGATATAGATACCATCCGGCTCTTCTCTGGTCCAAAGATAACCGCCCAGTTTCTCAACCAGCTTCTCTTTCATTTCGTCCAAGGTCTTAGGATATCCGTTCACACCCGTATTTGCTCTTACTATGTAATCGTTCGGGTCTGTTACAGTGCAACGTCCAGCTTTAAATTTCCGCGCTTCATCGTCCATCTGAGCGTTGTGAGAATTAATATAAAACTGGAAAAGCTCCTCCACGCTGCCTTTAAATTCGTAAGGTCGCACTGTGGAATCCAATAAAAAAGCAAGTTCCCCTTCGCAGGTTACTTGCAGTTGGTTATAGAATCCTTTCTTTACATTGAGCACTCGGCCACGAAATAACCGCCTGTCCTCGTTGTAGACAGTGACGATAGACGCTCTCTTCTTGATAAATTCATACCTTGGATTGTCTGAATACACTGTGAACTTGAAAGAACCCGTTTTATTTAACTCCACCGAAAGATTGGCTGCTGCCAGTTTATACTCATCCAGTTTCGGAGTATATAACAGTTCTCCGTCTAAATAACATTTATACATTACAGGCTTCCCTCCTGATATACGAATGTAATATTTCCGGTTCCATAGCAAGTAATCACGTTTGCTCCCTGCGTTAGTTTTAAATCCAGAACCTTATGCTCTCCTGCCGGCACTACTGCTGAAGTCTTTCCAAACACCAGCCGAAATTCCGCATCAGATACAATATCCGGGATTACACTTTTCCTTTCGTTGTTCAGACGAATTTCTAACTGTTCAGATACTTTAAAGGATACTTTTGTCTCCTCTAATTTTAGCTTATATGGTGCAACAGATGCGGATAAAGTCACCTCATAGAAAATAGCATTCTTTTTCGTGTATGAAACTTTAATCCTACCTTCGTAATAGTATGAAGGTTCTGAATCCAACACAATCTTCTTTGTAAACCCATGCATGTCATTGCAAATCTCGCTAAACTTATGTAAAAACGATTGCAAGCTATGAACTTCGATGTCAAACACCGCAGTTAATGTTCTGGGTTTATAAAGGATTTCGCCGAAAAATTCCGACACATCTAACGGCGCATTTCTTCCCGGGATATCTATTTCTTCAATTTTGGGCTCTGGCGGAGAAACTGTGCAGGACAGCATTCTCAACCCGAAATCCCGATAAGTATGCCTTTCTCCTATGGTTAAGCCTTGCATTAATTTCCCCTCCTTCTCAAATCTTCATCGTCTGACATATTCTGATCAACGTACTTCGTCACGGAGTTTCCAACTTCTTTTCCATCCAAATCAACATGGGTATGGATTACTATTTCCTTCGGTTTCGTATCATCGTCTTTCTTCGCTTCATCACCATACACCACGTCTGTTTTGCTTAAGGCACTATCCACTGTTGATGGTCCGTTGGTTGTGATACTGTAGGACATTTTCCTCATCTTATCTACCGATTTAGAAAGTGAATCGTTCATGTCATCTATTGGAATGTTCTTTTCAAATCCCACTCCCATTCCAAGAGCCATGTTCTTTCCAACCTGGTCCCTAAATACAGTGGATGGTGAATGGATACCAAGGAAACTTTTCGCGGAATCAAGTGCCTTTTTCGCTGCGCTTTTAGCGGCGCTTACAATTGCACTAGCGCAAGATCTAATTCCACTTGCAATTCCAGAGATGATATTCTTCCCGATGGAACTCCAATCTAAGTTGAAGGCACCTCTGATATTTGCGATAATGTCTTTTATTGTTGTAACCGGGTGCATTGCAAGTGTTTTAATTCCGCTTACAAGACTAGAGATGATATTCTTTCCTGCACTGGTGATATTGGGAAGCATTCCTTTGATTCCCTCAGCTAAGCTGGTCATCAGACTTTTGCCAAGACTCACGAGCTTACTGAGCGTAAATACATTCAGAATTGCCATAAAAATTGCACCGGCATTCTGTAGAAGAAGTGGTATATTTTTTACCAGTCCTTCGATGAGGGAGGCTATCATCTGCAAGCCAGCCAGAATCAGCTTACCAAGTCCGGAATAAATCGCGTCTGCGAAATCATTGATAAGCCTTGGCCCCTCAGTGATTAAGAGCGGCAAGCTGTTAATAAGCCCCTGCACCAATCCCTTAAGCAATGCTATCCCGGCATCTATGATTTTGGGAAGGTTAGAGATGATTGCATCCGCAATTGTCACAACCAATTGCAGACCTTGCGGAACCAGATTAGGGCGCTGTTCTGCGATTCCTTCTGCGAATGATGCTAGTAATTCTGCTCCGGAATCTATAAGTTGCGGGCCCGCCTCCCCGATTCCTTGCATGAAACTTGATATAATCTCAGAAGCTTTCTCCGTAATTGCCGGTGCATTTTCTGTAATCTGGTTTATGCCATCCAGAAAATATTGAAATAGCTCTTTTCCAACATCTAAAAGTCTTGGAGCACTCTTAGAAAAAGCGTCTACCATAGAACCACAAATGTCCGAAGCTATACTTATAGCGTTTGGAGTCTGTTCAATGATTCCGGTAATCAGATTTGCAATGATTTCGCTCCCGGCAGTAATCAAACCGCTTGCTCCATCTTTCTCAAACGCTTCCGTAAGTTCATTAACTGCATCGACTCCAAGGCTGGCTAAATTCTTAAGCGGACTTTCCATTGACTCATACAGGTCGAGCCCCAGCCCCTCAAGGGATGATTTTAAAGTTGTAAGCTTGCCCTTTAAGTTATCATTCATCGTTTCTGCCATATCTGCGGCAGCACCATCGCAATTTGCGATAGCACCTGATAACTTGTTAAAATCATCATCTGACGCATTCACAATTGCCAGAAGTCCAGACATAGCTTCCTGGCCACCAAGCGCAGAAGCCATTTCCGCTTTTTCAGCTTCAGACAGACTGGCGAATCCATTTCTTAAGTCTCCCATGATTTCATTTAATGATTTCATGGAGCCATCACTGTTGGTCAAAGAAATACCTAATTCATCCATTGCGGACTGTACTTCTTTTGTCGGTTTCGCCATCCTTGACAGAATTGCTCTTAACGATGTTCCGGCTTGTCCTGCTTTGATGCCTGAATTTGCCATAAGACCTATAGCAAGTGCAGTATCCTCTGCGGAAAAGCCAAGTGCGCCAGCTACGGGCGCAACATACTTAAACGTCTCGCCCATCATACCGACATTTGTATTCGCATTGGATGAGGCAGTTGCCAATATGTCTGTAAAATGCCCAGAATCAGACGCAGCCATGCCAAATGCAGTAAGAGCGTCCGTCACAATGTCAGATGTAGATGCCAAATCTTCCCCGGATGCTGCAGCCAGGTTCATGATTCCTTCTAGGCCGCCTAACATATCATCTGTTTTCCATCCGGCCATTGCCATGTATTCCAATGCCTGAGCAGATTCCGTAGCCGAGAATTTGGTTTTCTTTCCCATCTCTTTTGCTTTATCGGTTAACTGCAAAAGCTCATCACCGGTTGCGCCAGATATTGCCTGCACCTTAGACATCTGGCTCTCAAAGTCCATGCCAAGCTTTACCACAACACCAGTAGATGCGGTCACTGCTGCACCAAGCACTGCAAGCCCCTTGGTGGCAATACTGCCTATCTTTTCAATTCCGGAACTAAACCCGGACGCGTCAATTTTTGTATCAAATTTTAAAGAGCCATCATAACCCATACTATCCCTTCCTTTGCTAGATAGCACAGGCTCCAATGGCTCAATTTAAAGTGCTTATATCTCTATTCTTATTTCGTTTTTACAAGTCCTACATTTGATATACAAATTACTGCATCTTGTGGTATTGTCCACAATTGCGAGCTTTGTACCGCATTTCGGACATCTACACCACTTTCTTTTTAGTGGTGGATATTCTATATGCTTTATTTCGTTTACCATTCAAACGCATCTCCAATGTCATAATCGCTCAGTTCATCATCCGGCAGTCGGATTTGATTCTGAATTTTCTCGATTCGCTTTCTCTCTTTTCTGTCCTTGATTTCATTCGGATTTAACCCTCGATACATGATCCTCTTCTTGATTTCTGTGTCATCAGGCAGACCATCAAAGAGCATCCGGAATTCCCACCAATGCATATACTCAATGGTGCGAAGATTGATCTGATACTCCCGCAAAAAAGCAGAAAAAATAAAAGGATAGTCTATACTGAATGAATAGACTTCCTTTTGTTTCGGCTCTTCCTCTTCACTTCTACCACTTCCATGTATACCACACCTTGGCAGTTCTTCCATGGAGACAAAACTAAGCAGACCTTCTATTGCTGCATTCAAATCCGATGGAGGTGTCCGAAAGTACTGACCAAGTACCACTGCCTTTTCAGAACAACTTAGGCTATCGTCCTTTAGCATATCGAACAGTCGGACATAGTCCCTGAAATCCGTAACAATCTGCACCTCTTCCCCATCCACAATAATGGAGGTCGGATAATCCTCGTAAAACAGATTCATGCAAGCACCTACTTCCCTTTCGGCATATACTTGGCAATCCGTTTATTTCTCCTTCTGTTGGCTTCTGCAACATCTTTTCGGCAGACTTCCAAAAACGATTCATAACATTCGTCAACCTGAGAGAGGTTCCGTTTTCCACCAAACAACTTTTCTGACGTACCCTCTCCAAAGATACCGTCAAACAAATGGAAAAACATCTCACAGTATCCAATAGAGAACTCAGACACCGTACCAACTGACTTTAATTTCTTCTCTTCCTCTCCCATCAGAGTAAACGAATTTTCATATCGAACCTGAAAATCCACATCTTCCATATCTATTTCTAATTCTACATCATTGTATTTCCAAAGGCTCATAGGCTCACCTCTCATCTATGCTATTCACCAGACACAGATTCAAACGTAGCAATCTGTTCTGTTGCATCTAACGTAGCTTTTCCTGTCTCAATCGCTGACTTGCATTTAAAGGAGCCGGAATATACAAGTGCATCCGTCCCGTCTCCGTCTGCGCTCGGAATCACCGCATAAGTACGTTTTCTAGCTTCGCATTTTCCTGATGCGTCAGCAGTAAATAAATCTACCACCAAAATTTCTACCAGCGCATCATTACCCACAAGTTCGCCGTCATGGATTTTAGCAATCTTATCGTGTACAGGTGTGTTCGTATGTCTGTCAAAGGTGTATTCAATTGACGGAGAATATCCAACAACATCTGTATCTTCTGATAGCTCATCCACATACTGTCTTCCGTATTCTTTTGGATTCTTATTACTCGTCATGTTTGTAAACTTCTTCATTCTGGTAAATACTGGCGCCTCTGATGTACCAGTATTCATAAAAGCAATTCGCTGATGTCTCTGCACCATCTTTGCTGTATTGTCCACTGCCATTTCTATACCTCCTGCGTGTAAATCAATCGACACTCTATACGATATTTGGCATATACTTCCTCCACATCGTACAGATAGCCTCTGTTTAATGTTTCAAATCTAACAGGGCTCTTTCCGTCTTCCATACCGGGCAGCTTTCCAAGCATACTCTGCTTTTCCAGCCACTCTTCGAAAGCTTCACAGAATCCACTGTTTTCAATATTCACTCTGACATCTTCGTCATACTCTTCCTTGCTGGTGAATGCGAACTGAAACTGCTTCTTCTTCCCACCATCAACATAGGTTGACAAAATCGGGTCGCATGGAAGCGCGTCTATGGAATAAGACATATTGGTTCCTATGTAATCCACATTCACCATTTCTCCATCAAGGAAAGGGCACTTCAGAATGAATTTTCTTATATATTCCAGAATACTATCCAATCTCTCTCGCCCCTTTCAAAATAGAATCCTTATGTCGGTTCTTCATACGCTCAAACCAGTAAGACTTCTCTTTATGCTCATAATACTGCCTGCGGGCATATGGAGCTATCTGGTGGATTTCCCCTGAACCAATTGTTGTCCCGAGAGTTGCTGACTTAATCAGCATACCGGTTCGCCTTGGGGTTTCAGGAGCCATTAGCCGGATGCATTCCTGGTCTACAAAACGCTGCCTACGTTCAAACTTTCTAGATTCCTGCGGTCCGAAACC
>ERZ1034901.1922-NODE-1922-length-13770-cov-4.837769_pt1 | contig 13770 bp, 4 predicted proteins | sample MGYA00520628_ERZ1034901 | MGnify/ENA primary metagenome ERZ1034901 (study PRJEB33766, sample SAMN09781783) | gut metagenome | biome: gut microbiome | host: Homo sapiens | place: Madagascar | study: EMG produced TPA metagenomics assembly of the PRJNA485056 data... | reverse complement strand
GTATCCAGATCAATGTAGCTGAAATTCACATCATAGAACTCCATGCCACCCAGCTTTTTCAGTTGCTCTTTCACACGACGGCGCATTTCCAGTGCAAAGACAAGGATCTCCTCCAGTTGCTCTTTGGTAAACTCACCGTCCGGGTACAGCAGCTTTACATAGCCGCCTACGATCTTACGCACTGCGATCGTATCGCGCTGGTTCAGATTTTTACCAAGGCGGAAATACTTATCTAATGCATCGCCGTACTGCTCCTTACGCAGTTCCCGGATAAATTCAGCAAGATAATCCGTGATAAAGCCGTAGTCGTTGGTGAAATGCTCCGGGCGGAATTTTGGGATCTCCCAGCCGGGAATGTAACAATGCAAGCGATCCAAAAATGCAGTGTCTGTTCCCATTTCAGGCGGGAACGGGTCAAACAGGCTGGAGGTTTTTAGCAGCACATCCACGCTCTGGTTAATATTTCCCACAAAGACCATCGAGGCCGAGGCTGCCTTTTCCTCTTTGCCACGGGCGAAGGAGCCGGAAGCCATATAGTCCTTCATGATCTGGATGCCGTCTTTGTCCTTGAACTTGATACCAGCAACCTCATCAAAAGCCACACAGTCCCACAGACCCACCAGACCAACAGTCTTTCGTCCCATGTTGTAGAACAGGTTTGCCACAGTCGTCTGTCCACCGGACACCAGAATGCTGTTAGGGCTGATTTCCTTATAGATGTGGGATTTACCGGTGCTGCGAGGACCAAGCTCGCAGAGGTTGAAGTTGTTCTCCACCAGCGGCAGCATACGAGCCAAAAGGAGCCATTTCTCCCGCTGGTTCAACTGCTCCGGCTCATAACCGCAAGAACGCAGCATTACATCCATCCACTCGTCCTGCGTGAAGGCTTTACGTCCAGCGCGCACTTCCTCAATGTCGATATGGGGCATCTGGATGGGGGTCAGCTTGCGGATGCTGATAGGCGAAACATCCTTCTGCTTTTTCTGCCGGGGTTCGCTATCAAAGTCCTCCATGCCAAAGGTGCTGTCACCCTCGGATTCATATTCCAGTTGAACGATGCACCAGATGCCGCCGCAGAGCAAACGGTCAAATTTTTCCGGGTAGTCGTCCGTAATGGGCACATTGGAGAGACCCAGATTGGAAAACTCTGCAAAGAAGCAGTCTTTCTTGATATCCAGATGCACGGTCACCATATCGATAATAGTGTGGCTGCCCTTTTTCCGCAGCTGCGAAAGAATCTTTTGTGCTTCATCCGGTCGGACAAAGTTGTCCGCCAGAATGTGCTTTACATTCTGCACGCCTTTTTCAATAATAGCTTCGTCATCTGAACTACAGTACTGGCCTAATAAAAACTCCAGCACATAAACCGGGACATTCGCACCTTCCTTGATCTTTTTAGTCAGATCCTTGCGAACGATCTTTCCATCAAAATTCTGCCGTAATTTTTCCTTGATTGCGTCTCGACGGCAGCTATTTTCCGCATTCGGCTCCATTTATAGTCCTCCTGCTCCCATCAGTTAAAAAAGTCGAATTCATCAATCGCAAATGCGATATCAATCTGGAACTGTTCCCGCTGCTGCATCTGCTGACCCTGCTCATCCGCAATCACCAGATAATAGGTTGCTGTATTGCTGAACTTCATCGATTTGAGGTTGAAGTTGCAATGGAACGTACGATCTGCGCCGTTCTCACTGGTTTTGTCCGCAATAATCTTCTGGGTATCGCTGACAGGCTTTCCGTATTCATCCGTAAACCACACCAGATAAGTAGTAGCCTCACGGTTTGTACTTACCGCATCTTTCTGGTAGAAATCCAGTGAAAAGATCATATTGCTGATCTTCCGACTGGAAGAAAGCAAACTCACTGTTACGGGGAGCGTATCATACTTCTGCTTATTGCGCCGATATTCCATAGAGCCGTTGCGCAGATAATGATATTCGATCACCGGAACCGTCATTTCCTGCAGGCTGATACCGCCATGCACAAAATTCAGCCCGCCACCATTCATCTTGATGCGAATACCTTCCCGTGGAGCAAATCCAGTGTATTCCGTTTTTCCGTCCAGGAATTTTACAGGAAGCAAATACTGCGGATCCGCCTCCTTCTGCATGATTGCATAGCGTCTGCCATATTCCACTTCCATATCATGGAAGCTGGTTTTATCCACTTTGTCATCTTCGGTCAGCGGACTGTAAGTGTACAGGAAGCCATGATCTGCCGTAATCAGAATATTCGCCCCGCCGAAGTCATTGACGATAATGCGCACCATATTCTTCAGTTCACTGATAGCCCTATCGCATGCCGGGAACACAGAGGTGTCCGAAGTATGGCTTGCTTCGTCAATGGTATCATGGTAGATATAGACTACATCCATCCCCTTGACCAGTGCCGCACGCTCTGCACGTTTCATCCCGATGATGTTCTTATACTGCAACGCCACGCTGGCCGGATTTACACCTTTCAGGACCTTATCCCGGTTCGTGCTTGCGGTAGACTGCCCATCGGCCAGAACATTCAGTACCTCATTTTTCAGTTCAGCCGTCAACGTTTTGTGTGGGAGCAATGCCGCCATGCCAAATTTCGTGATAGACGGGAAGATGCCCTGCATACTGCCGAGTTTCACATTGCTCTGCGTTTCTCTGCGCAGTTCATCTGCCAGTGATGCCGCCACCTCGTAGCGCATTGCATCCGAGATGATTACGAACACGCGGCTGTCTGCCGGACGGATGTGCTCATTGTAGAAATCCGACTGCTGCGGAATTTCCAATACGCGGCCATGCTCTGCCATCTCATCAGCACATACATCTGACCAGTTTTTGCCGAGGCCTCCCAGAAACCAGTAGGAGTACAGCCCCTCTACCTTATCTACAACATGCTTGAACAGGTCGTCCAGTTTGATATTGGAGGTCTCCAGACTTCTCCGGAAGCTCAGATGGAACAGTCGATAATAGGTGTCCATCCTGTAATAGTCCTCCGCATATTCTTTCCAGACCTGCTTTGCGTCCGGGGTATGGAACCCTGCGGAGTGCTCTTTGAAGAACTCCTGCATGTTGGCCACTTGCAACAGACCCTCGTAGAAATTGCGGAAGTACTCGTACCAGACACAGGTGCGACGTTTTTCCACCGTCTTTGTGATCACATCCACATCAATGATATGGTCACTGATCTCCGTCATCAGCTTGCTCAGGATGATCTCGTTGATGCACGGGAAACACTCCGTTGTCGCCAGATCATCAACCGTCAGTTTTTCCAGCCTCTGCGGCAGATGTGCTTCATCTTCCACATAGCGGGCCACGTCATAAAGCTGCTGCAGATCATCACTGTGCAGCCACTCCGACACCAGCTCGTAGCAGTACGCCTGATGCGGAATGGAAAGGAACTTCTCAAGCCCTGCCAGAAATTCCGGGCGCAGTGTGCGCGTAGAAGCTGTCAACAGAAGATGAATTGCCAGCTGCCCAAGATCCGGCTCTTCCTCTGCATAGCCACAGCCCTGCCGAACCATTGCCCAGAAAGCTTCTTCTGCACTATAATCCACAAAACTCTGATAGATTGGATTCTGCGCTTTATCCAGTCCACCACGAAGCACGTTCAGCAAGATTTCATTGGGCTGTGCTTTTTTCATACCGCAGAGCGCCGCCATCACGGCCATGTGCAGCTGTGCCGGAGTGGCAGGTATCTTATCCTGTGCCATGATTTTGGCACGACGAGCCTGTGCACCAAAAAACTTCCGGTAGTGCTTCACCAGCTTGCGCATAGAGGGATTGTCCAAGATATCCAGTTCCTGCATCCAGTTGGAAACAGCATCCGTCCGGTAGCTTTCGCTGTATAGTTCAATATCCAACAGCCAGTCATCCTCCTGCCGCTCGTAGGAAATGGGACAGTAGACGACATAGTTGCTCGTCAGGTCATCCACCGACAGCTTTTTTTTGACCGCAAAGGTATTGCTGCCGGTCAGTGCAACCAGCTTAGCATTTTCAAGCCGTATCTCATCCAGCTTGTCCGCATACTCCTTTTCTTCATCGTGCCAGAAGATGATCCGGCGCTCATAAAATTCCGGCAGCGGTGCCGCAAACCGACGGTTGAGGTCTAGTACAATTTTATCTGTTTCCACGTTCATGAACCCTTCGTTTAGTATATTTCCTTATTCCTGACTTGGTGCGATGGGCGTGCCATTCATACAATAGAAACGAACATTTCGAAACACATTTCTTTTTCTCATTTCAGTCATAATGTGTCTTTGCAGTGATGAATCCATTCCGATTCCGAAGTACACAGCTTCAATACATTCCTTCAAGTCCAACTTATTATGAATTTGATTATCCATGAAATACGATGGCTTATAGATAAGCCGCCACTCCTTTTCGTCCGCCCATTCTTTGCTTTTTCTAAGATACAAGTATGGATTATTGTCTAATAAAGCTTCACTATTACAGTTAAATGGAATATTAGAATATTGCACGGGATAAAGATTGCTTAAAATCGCGTCATTTTGTACATTATTAAAATTATATGTAACACAAAGACCTGTATAATTCCCTGCGTACTTCTGCCACATCACAGAACTGTTCCTGTCCGAAGAAAAGCTTTTCAGATATATCTCTTCCTGATTCTTTTTCAGCGTTTCTACCAAGTCAATATTGGGATTTGTGCTGTCCACAACCTTTCCTTCCCAGAAATCGTTCATGTGAGCCGCAGATACCAAATAGACACTGCCGTCTAAAAGTGCTGATACATTGTAATAATCTGCTGGCGAATAGCGATAGAGCAATGGCAAATGCCCCTTATGGCCTTTTATAAAGTCACTTATCTCCGCTACGGTGCGTCGTTTTCCTCGAACAGTCGGCAAGTCTCCACTATTCGGATCAATCAGGACATCTATATATTGCAAAATCCGAGAATTGATAGGATCAGTATAGTGCTCAAAGAAATCTTTTAGATATATTTCCAAAGCCTTCGAAGCGTATGCAATGATTTCCTCTTCCGAGTAGCGCTGCGTTGCAAAAGAACCTTCCGGGCAAAAAATATTTCTATGCACCTGATATACGCATAATAAGAGTGCTTTTATTTTTTCCTCATTGTCCTCATAATTTCTTTCTAAAATTGCAATTTGTGACCTGGTGTCTTTAGGACTTGTACTATAAAGGATTCGTAAATTTGGAATTGGTTCCTCAAAGTACTGCTTATACTCTAAAACTTTATCTTGCGAAGAAGAATAATGCTCTCTCACAAAATTTGTAATTTGATTGGTTTCAAATTTTTCGGGTTGATCGCCGTATAGTGCATTAAATGCAATCCATAGACATTGAAATCTATCCACAGGATTTTCTTCCAATAAAGATTTTTCGTACCAACGCTTTGCCGTGTCAAAATATTTCATTTTGTCACCATCTTAAATTCTTCTTTAGCCATTATTGCTATGCTTTTTACTTGATTTTCGCCAGCACGTCCTTAAAGATCTCATAGTTATGCTTCACACCATCGTCCAGATCAATCTTAATCATTTGATCCGCCAGCGCATGAACTTTTTCCTCATACTGATGCAGCTCGGCGTCCTGCGCCTGCACTTTGTTCAGTTGCTTCGTCAACTTGACACGCTCGCTGGTGCTGGTGGCAGCGGCCACCTGTTTTTCCAAACCTTCGATGGCAGTACGGTAGCGTGCCTGCTGCTCATGCACATAATCGGTACGGATGCGTGCAATGGTATCCGGCTGGTAGCGGTGCAGGTAAATCAGGCACTTGAAGCCATTTTTCTTACCGCTGTCAAACAGCCAGTAGATGGGGCGCTTCTGATAAATCTTGCAGTGATCGGCATAGAAATCGTTCAGGAAGTAGTTGCGGATGACCTCTTTCGGCTGCCCCTTGCCGCCCAGTGCGTTTGCAATAAAGCGCAGATTATCCTCCAGCGAGCTGTCACCATATACCACCCGCACAAACTCCACAAAACGACCCATCATGTCATCTTCAAAGTATTCGTCGTCACAGATGGGAATAATACCGTCTGCATCCGGCTTATAAATATTGTATTTGCTATCATCCCATGTACCGCCTGCATACGCAAGACCATCATAGGTGGGAGAGTAGCGGCCAAACATACAGCCCACAGCGTAGGAGATAAAGGAGCGCACATCCCGGCCAAGGTCCGCTTTGCGCACGGTCACATCCTTATCTTCTACTTCCGGGGTCAGTTCATCCTGCAAGCCGTAAATATCAATAAAAATGCGGTTCAGTTCTTCCTCGTTGGCTTTCAGCTTCTCAAAGCGTTCTTCGCATTCACCAGCCCAAATGTCATAGCACTCAGCAAGGTAAATGTTTCCAATATCCATCATGTTGGGGTACTTGGTAATGGCCTTGATAAAGGGGTGGCGGGTAAAGTCCCAAGAGGTTTCAAAAGAGTCCCAATCTTTTTTTGATTCTAGAATTGTTTCGTCCACAATATCACGGATTCCTGTATCTTCTATGTTTTTGCACGGAATCCTACATACATCACCAACATTATAAGTGAGTGTAGGCGCAATAATATTAAGGAACATCAAGCAGACCTTAGAATTTAAATATCCAAGAAGCTCCAATTTATCCGAGTACACAAATGGGCCTCGTGCATTTGGAATAAAGCCTGTCGGCTGAAATCTAAAAGAAGTTTTTCCCGAACTGACATCGTTAAATGAAAATCCGCTCTGTAGATACATATTGTAATTACGGATATATCGAGAATAGCTTGTTGTTTTGGGGTCTTTAGGATTATGTTCAAGCCAGTATTTTAACTCTTTTCCATCCTCTCCAAAATTCAAAACATACTCATTATTTCCATACCAACGTCTAAAGCTCCCACCCTTTGCCATCGGTATCCACTTTTCGTTACTTTTCAGTTTTCTTAAATCATCTCTACACGTCCCATTGAATTTTATTTTCAAATACGCAACTTCCCAGAAAACACGTAAAAATCGTTCGTTGTCTGCGGTAGACAATCCTGCCTTTGGCGGACAACAATCTGCTAAAGTTTTCATCGAAAAAGCCTCGTATACGGCTTTACTCACCCAATACGCCACCGGACTTCCCGGAATTTTTGCAAAGTTATCCTGATTTGCAACATACCGATTTTTTCCTGTAAGGAACATTTCTTCCTTGCCCTGCTGGGTGGTAGGCTCAATCAGGCGGCAATAAACGCCTTTATAATTATCAATATGCGTCCGCACACGCACAAACGAGGTCGTCTGCACCACTTCGCCGCCAATTTCCTCAAAGGCTCGTGCGCCAAGATGTGCCATGCTGACGGTTTCAGTCAGCATCATCTTCTCCCGCAGCTTTTCAAAGCTGGACAGGAACATCCATGCGTGCTGGGTAATCATTGCCTGATAACCGTTCTGTTTTGCCATACGGGAGCATACTTCAATAAACACGGCAAACAGATCGCTCTTGCTGTCCGGGTAGTATTTTTTCACATACTCAGATAAATCCGAGTTCATATTAGATGCACCCATATACGGCGGATTGGTGACGACCACATCGTATTTTTGTGCCAGCGTCCGTGCCACCCGCACCAATGGGAGTAATTTTTTGCGAATACTCTCTCGATGGAACGAGGACTCGTCTGCCACCTCGTCAAACCGGGCATAGAGATCATCCCAGTCCTGCGGGGTGATGGTGAGGATGGAGCCATACTCCTTGGCATCATACAGCTGGGTGAGGATGGTGTGCATAGCATCTTTCAGTTCCGGCTTGCCGTTACAGAAATACTCCACATCCGGCTTTTCGATGCGGTTGCTTTCCTCAATGGCATACACATGAGGCTGGGTGGTGTGGCTGAAAAAGCGGCGGTCGTACCGGCGAGCCTTCATCATCACAGCAAAATAGGCCAGCTGCGCAGCGCGGTCATCAATATCCAGACCATAGAGGTTGTTCTGCAAAATACTGGTCACGGCATCGCGGGGCGTGTAGCCGTAGTTCTCGTAGATCTGCATCAGTACATCGAACAGATACGCCAGAATATGGCCGCTGCCGCAGCAAGGGTCGATGACCTTGATCTGTTCCGGGGTCAGATCGGCATACTGTTTACGGATCTCGGCCAGCTGAGCCTGTACCTGCGGCTCCTGCTGGGCTTCCTCCAGATAATAGTGCCACTTGGTGTCCTCTGGGTCACGACTTCCGGCAGTATAGGCCGCTTGCTCCTCCGGTGTGGGCAGCAGCTGTGCCTTTGCGTCCGGGTGACCCTCTACCCACAAGCGGCCAAGGCTGTTTTCCACCATGTACCGTACGATCCAGTCCGGGGTAAACAGCTGGGTCGCCGCCGGGATATTCTCCTTGGTGATCTTGACATTTTTCTTGAGGGCGGCAAACACGTCGTCCTTTTTCTCACTGTTGTAGTACTGATACAGCCATCCAATGATCTGGACGGCATCCTGCCAGTTGTCCTCCGGGATCTGGGAGATCATCTGCTCAATGACGCTGCCCTCCCGGAGCAGGTTGTCCGGCAGAAGCAGCTCCGTGTAGTCCGCAATGGTCTGGAACATTGCGGGCAGAATGCTGTTCAGCGCGTTGCATTGCACGATGAGCAGGTATTTGTACAGTTCTTCGGTCTGCTCAGCCTCTTTCAGGGCATAGACCTTGTCCTTATCCAGCTTATCCAATTCCAGATGCAGGGCTTCGGCCAGAATCTGGGGCTTGAACGCATTGTTTTCATCCGTAAACACGCGCACATGGCTGGGCAGATAGCCGTTGACCTCCATGAACCGCAGTGCCGAGAAGCGGTTGAACCATGTATACGCCACCTCTTCCATAACCTGCTGGTAGCCCTTTTCATTGATCTGTGCGATCAGTGCCCTGCGCTGCTGCATCTCTTCTGCAGACAACACTTTGCCGTTGACGCTATCAGCACCGACGTCCACCATTTCCGTTTCCGTAATGCCGTACTGCTGGGCTTTCTGCGCCACGCGGGAGATCAGTTCTTTCCGCGCCCAGACCGCATATTTCTTGATGGCGTTTTTATCCATGATGGTTCTCCTTAATTCAACGATCCAATTTCTTCCAGTGAAATCTCTGACAAAATTGCTGGTATTGGATTAGCAAAACCCGAATACTTCATTTGAGGATCAAATGTACATTTCGAAACAGCATTCTTCAATTCTTCAAGATTCGTAACCCCAAACAAATCATATATCTTTTTGCAGAATCTCCTAGATTTCATTTTAGCCCACTCCTCTGGGCCTTTTCGAGCATAGACATAACAACGAGGAAACCAATATAGATCTCTCCACTGATTTTGAGACTGCTCTAATTCATACGCATTACAAATTTGGTAAAGAAAAATATCTGCCTCTGCAATTGATTCTTTGGAGTAAATCGGAAGTTTTTCCCGGTCATTACATAACGTATGACCCAACAATGTATATTTATTTCTATTTTCAGTAGTCGGCTTATACTCTTCTTCTATAATTTGGCTATAATATTGAAATTGACAGTAATTACCAGCTTTCGGATTATTATCTAGAGAAGCATTTGTAAGAAAGTATGTGTTACTTACCATTCCATAAATTACATCATACTTTTTCCGATACCTAAGATATACAATCGTACAAATAAACAACTCCCAAATTAAAATATGAAAAATCTCATAATCACGGCTTCTTGCTTGGCATGCAGATGAGTTGTATCCATACTCGCAGGTGAGCGTATTATGCATTCTTTCGAACATCTCACACAAAACATCCACAGTGTCAAGTTCCGTTTCAAACAATACCGACAAAAAATCCAAAAACAAATCACGAGCGCCTTTTGTTGCAATATACTGCTCATAGATTGCTTTTGCATCTGTATTATCTTTTAATCGAAAAGTTTTTAACGTCTCAATATATGTGTCCGCAAATTTTAAAACAGCATCCTGCTGTTTTTTCAATACAACTGCTCCTTTGATTCGCTGAATAAGATTTGTTAGCGGGCTAAGACTTGTTTTTTCTTCGTCTAACCAGTCCGGCTTTTTTCCAATAGGAGGTTTTCTATACAACGGTTTATCATGGATATCTCTTAATAATTTTTCATATTCAGCCTCATACTTAACAAGGTCATCTGTCGATAAATCAATGTGAATTCTTGATTGAAGATATGCTGGTTTATACGCTATTCCATTTTCATCTGACTCGAAAATAATTGGAATAAACTTTTCTTGTTTCGCTTTTCCGTAAACCTCACTGGATATGATAACCGTTTCGTCACCAACCCCACCTTTTCGAGTATTAGCTTTTTCAGCATATACTTTATCGCAAATAATTAGAACCTTTTTTATTTCCGGGTCAGTCACACACTGTTCCATAAAAACATATTTATCATTTCCCTCTTTTAAATCCCATTTGTCTAAAACAACATCAACTCCGTCTGAACAAAGCCTTTTGGCCAACTCTAGAACTTTTTCTTCAGAACTCCAAGAATAAGAAATAAAAATTTTCGGAAATTCAGTTTTGTCCATAATTTCACCTTTAGTTCAACTTTATCTCATCACAGCCATCCAACAGGTTCCGCAGCTGCTCCCGGATCTTCTCCACATAAGCATCGATATCCGCATCATCTCGCAGCGTTTTGGCAGGGAAGAGGATCTGGCGGCTGCAAGACTTTACTTTTTTCGGCTTTACTGCCGGGATATTGACATCTTTTTTCGTTACCACCGGTTTCGGTGTCGGAGGGGCCAGCGCAATCTCAATGCTGCTGACGGTCTCATCCTTGTACTGGCTCAGCGGGATAATCATACCATCCAGCAGCGCAAGGCTCTTGCAGCTTGCAATTTTTGCCTTATAGCCATCAAAGAAAGCATCCGACTTGCGGACGATGTCCAATGCTTTTGGATCTCCGTTTGCAGCGGTATGAGTCGCTTCCATGCACTGACGCACTGTTTCCAGAATCTCAGAGCGTTTGTCATCCAGCATCTGGTCATGGACTGTACGCACCGTTTGCATCAACCCATTCAGCTCCGGAATGCGCTTGTAGTTGAACTTCTGCCCAAAAGATGGCACTGTGATAATAAGCCGAATCTTGTTCAGGGCCTCGTATGCCGCCGCATCCTGCGCAATGCGGTCCAGATCCGCCTGCATCTCGTGTTCCAGCCGTGCAGCATCATCAAAGGTGCCGACCTGACTCTTGAAGAAGGTCTCTACATTGCCCATGGCATCCTTCTGATCAAAGAGGTCGTCCTCTTTCTTGAGCAGATAGTCGATCAGCGCGATGTTGTCCTTCTTCTGGTTCAACACTTCCTGCGTTGCAGTAATAGCGTTGCGCACCATTGTCTGATCCGGGTACTTGTGGGCATCATCGTACTTCTCGTTCAGTTTGTTATAATGCTGCAGCTGGTTTCCGAACTCATCGGCAATAAATTTAACCAAACCATCTTCGTCCGCAGGAACATCCATGACATCGAAATAATCCCGCAGAAGGTCCCGCACAGCCTTCATTTTGGTTGCCGATACCACCACGCGCTTGCTAATGGATGTTTTACCCACCTCACTCTTTTTACGGAGCATGTCAGGTAATTTGGCGTTGTCCGGCTGGATAGTAGTGCCTGCATATTTGATGGTTACCTTCTGATTCACGATCAAACGCGCCACCACATAAGCAATGTCGATTTCCTTCCAGCCATATGGTATACTGCTGAACTTACTCTGTACATCCGCCATGGAGGTTGGCAGGTGATGCATTGCCTGCATCTCAAGATATTCTTCCACAGCTGCTTCCGCATCTCGGTTGGGGTCAGCTTCTGCAAAAACGACATCTGCACCAGAAAGCACCGCCATAATTTCGGCATCGGTATCTGCGTTTTTCCCAATCAGGTCCAACTTGCTGTAAACATGCGAGACCAGATACTCCATCGTCTGGTCAATTTTGGCCTTAGCATTGCCGCTCTTAATGTCCAGATGTTCACCATCGGCGTAAAATTTTGCGTTTTCAATAGCCTCTACCAGAGCTTTGCTGGCTTCAGCTTCATACTTGGTTGCTTCTTCCTGTTGGCCGCGGATAATATCCTGAGCACTCTTGGGCATCTGGCTGACATTCCGCTGTTTGACATATTTGCGGATCTTCATGGATGCTTCCAGTGATTCATAATACGGCGTATCGCCCAAAACTACAATCGCCTCGCTGCCTTTGGAGCTGTTCATCAGGCGAAATTCCGTTTTTTCCGTTGCATCAGAAGCTGCCGTCAAAAAGCGCAGACGCATGCCGCCTGTGGCGATGCCGTACATAGTGTTATCCACCATCTGATCAAACGGGAAGTCACACTTGCCGTAACGGAACTTTTTTGCATCATAAATTATGCCAAAAATAATCTTTGCTATATCCCCAACAATAGCGCCCGTATCCACCTGTGTAAGGTTGATTTCTTTCTGAATGTCCTGCTCTTCATCCGTCAGGAAGTTGTAGGTATCACCAGCACGTCCGATGTAATTCTGCCCAATCAGTCGATCCAAACTGCCGCGCAGCTTTTCGCGCATCGCGACCTTTTCCAGACGGATGTCGTCTGCCATCAAAATCACAAGGTTGTCCAGATTGGCCGGCATGTCCTCGTTGACATATCGAATGAGATAGAGAAGCTTCAGAACATCCACATCCATCGGCTCCAGACCATCGTGATTTTCTACGGCTTTGCTGCAGCGATCAATCACATTGCGAATGGAACCATCCAGGAAAGAATGTACAGTATCATAGAAGCGGAACAGCGGCACCAACGCAAACTCGTTCTGCTTTTCCACTTTTTGTGCTGCTTCCTGAAATCCGCTCAGCATGGAACGCTCGCCGCCGGAGAAGTGTTTACCTGCATTGCCGTGTTTGCGGATCTCCACAAAAATTTTCTGCATGATGAGAAACTGGTATGGAACGAACGGAAAGTCCTCTGCAAATTGTGCCGGACCAGAGAAGCCCTTGATGTCCGGCATTGCATTTGTAAAGCTGAACAAGTTGCGCATCCCGGAGCTTTCTTTCTCATAGACCGCATCCAGCGTTCTTTCTGCTTCCGGAGTCTTTTTCAGAATACGCTTCTGAATTACTTCGTCTACGGAAGAAGAAGAAAGGCTCAGACGAGTTTTGAAACGAGCCTGAATTCGAGAAAATTCATCTGCTCGTACTTTGATAATCTCATCAATAGCTTCCTGTCCGGTGCAGACCACCCAGACTTTTCCTCTGCATTCGCTGCCGATTTTTTCCACCAAAGACTGCAGATTCAGCAGCATATCTGTGTCCGTGCCAACATACTGCCCCGCCTCGTCCACCATGAACAGAAGGCGGAAGTTTGCAGGTTTTGTGCTGACGTATGCATTGATGTCTTCTACAAGCTGTGAAACAGAGAATTCCGTTGCACTCTTATCGTTAAACCAGTTGTTTGCATCCTCTTCACTGATATCCAATGCTTCCGCCAGTGCAGGCTTAATGAATTTTCCATTAAATGCAAATGCTTTCCGCACTTCAGTCCAAGGTTTGCCCTTCTTTTCTTCAATCAGACGGCAAAATTCATCCATTTTGCCCTGCTGCGTAATGTACTGCTCCAGCATAGCAACTTTGAGATTGCTGCCAAAGAATCCCAGATGATTATAGAACACCTTAGCAAAAACACGTAAAACGGCTGTTTTATCCTTATTGATAGAGCCTTCATAATCGATATTAAACAGAATCGTCTCGGTTTCACCTTTGGTTGCACGATCCACCTGCATAAAGGTACCAGGGTCATCCTCAAATTTCTTGCGGAAGCGCTCCACCGTACGAATGCCATTAACCTCTTTGTTTTCCAACAAGTATGACAAC
>ERZ1034901.1915-NODE-1915-length-13803-cov-14.544952_pt1 | contig 13803 bp, 9 predicted proteins | sample MGYA00520628_ERZ1034901 | MGnify/ENA primary metagenome ERZ1034901 (study PRJEB33766, sample SAMN09781783) | gut metagenome | biome: gut microbiome | host: Homo sapiens | place: Madagascar | study: EMG produced TPA metagenomics assembly of the PRJNA485056 data... | reverse complement strand
AGTCGTCAAAGACGTGGCTCATGATGCCCGTGCCGCGGCACATCGTCATGAACATGCTCTGGAAGCCGATCAGGCCGCGGGCCGGGATGCGGTATTCGAGACGCACGCGGCCCTTGCCGTCGGGAGCCATGTCCTGGAGGTCGCCGCGGCGGCGGCCGAGCTCTTCCATGACGGCGCCCTGGTGCTCTTCCTCAACGTCGACCGTGAGGAGTTCATAGGGCTCCATCTTGACGCCGTCGATTTCCTTCAGAACGACGCGCGGACGCGAAACGGCGAGTTCATAGCCCTCGCGGCGCATGTTTTCAAGAAGAATCGTGAGGTGGAGTTCGCCGCGGCCGGCGATTTCCCAGACCGTTTCGTCCTTGGTCGGACGCATGCGCATGGCGACGTTCGACTTGAGTTCCCTCTCAAGACGCTCGCGGATCTGGCGCGAGGTCACGAACTTGCCTTCGCGGCCGGCGAGCGGCGACGTATTCACCTGGAAGTTCATCGTGAGGGTGGGTTCGTCCACCTTCAGCATCGGAAGCGCCTCAGGATGATCCTTGTCGGTGATGGTCGTGCCGATGTTGAGTTCCTCAATGCCGGTGACGAGGATGATGTCGCCCGCCTGGGCTTCATTCACTTCCTTGCGCTGCAGGCCCTCGAACTCAAGAATCGAATTGATCTTGGCGCGGCGCGGCGTGTCGTCGGGACCATTCATGATCGCGACTTCGGAATTCGGGTAGATGCGGCCGCGGTGGACGCGGCCCACGCCGATCTTGCCCACGTAGCTCGAATAGTCGAGCGAGCAGATCTGAAGCATGAGGGGGCCGTCGGGATTGTCGTCGCGGACCGGGACGTACTTGATGACGGTGTCGAAGACGGCGCGCATGTTGCCGATCTTCTTCAGTTCCTCAACGTCGTCGGTGTAGCCCGCGAAGCCGTTCAAGGCCGAGGCGTAGATGACGGGGAAGTCAAGCTGATCCTCGGTGGCGCCGAGCTTGTCGAAGAGGTCGAAGGTCTGGTTGAGCACCCAGTCCGGACGAGCGCCCGGGCGGTCGATCTTGTTGATGACGACGATGGGCTTCAGACCCTGGGCAAGGGCCTTGCGGGTCACGAAGCGCGTCTGCGGCATCGGGCCCTCGACCGCGTCGACGAGCAGCAGCACGCCGTCGACCATCGAGAGCACGCGCTCGACTTCGCCGCCGAAGTCGGCATGCCCCGGGGTGTCGATGATGTTGATGTGCACGCCTTCGTATTCAACGGCGCAGTTCTTGGCAAGAATCGTAATGCCGCGTTCGCGTTCGATGGCGTTGGAGTCCATCACGCGCTCTTCAACCTGCTGGTTGGCACGGAAGGTGCCCGCGCACTGCAGAAGACGGTCAACCATCGTGGTCTTGCCGTGGTCGACGTGCGCGATGATCGCAATGTTGCGAATAGCTCGAGTCATGGGAGTCTCAGTTTTTTGAAGGAAATTTTGGATCAATGTGCAATAAGTCGTTCGGGCTCGAGCACGCCGCGGTCTGAAACCGCAGCCGTCCCGAGAAGTCCCGTACGGGGGCCGTAGACGCGAACACGCGCAAGGGCCCCGAGGCCGAGCGCAAGGCGCTGGCCGAGCAGGAAGCGGGCTTCATCCTCAGCCGAAAGATCGACACGGGGAAGCTTGGTAATCAAAGTGTCTGCGGGCGAGAGTTTAGCGCGCACCGCTTCCGGCGTCGCGAGCGCCCGCAGATTTTCAAGCGTGAGGGCGCCTTCGAGCGTGAGATGACCCACGCGCGTGCGCCTCAGGGCCGTGAGGTGCGCCCCGCACCCGAGCTTTCTGCCGATGTCTTCGGCGAGAACGCGGATGTAGGTGCCCTTCGAAACGAGGGTCTTCATCGTGAAGGAGGCGCCGTCGAAGTCCGAGACATCAATCTCGAGAATCCTCACGCGCCGGGGCTCGCGCTCGACCGTGCCGCCCTTGCGGGCGATGTGGTAGAGGCAGACGCCGTCCTTCTTGAGAGCCGAATACATGGGAGGAATCTGCTCGATTTCGCCGAGGAAGGAAAGAGCCGCCTCACGGATCATGTCGAGCGTGATGCCCTCCGTCGGGGCGGTTCCCGTCACCTCGCCGTCGGCATCCCCGGTATTCGTCGTGACGCCGAGCTTCACGCGCGCTTCATAGCCCTTCTCGGCATTGAGAAGGTCGGCGGAAAACTTCGTCGCGTCGCCGAAGCAGACGGGAAGAAGCCCCGTCGCCATCGGGTCGAGCGTGCCGGTGTGGCCCGCCTTCTGCGCGTTCGCGAGGCGCCTTGCAATCTGCACGGCCGCGTTCGAGGAGAGTCCTCCGTCCTTGTCGAGAAGGAGCACTGCGCTGATCGGATCGCCCTTTTTCGCCATTCTGAAATCACTCGCTCAAATTAGTCAGGAGGCCCTCAATCAGCCTTCTTCGCCCGAACCGGTCTTTTCGGTCTGGGCAATGGCGCGCTTGATGAGCGCATCCATCTGGAAGCCCCGGACGGTGCTCGTGTCGAGCTCGAAGTGAAGCGTCGGCACCGTATGAATGTGGAGCTTCCTGAAGAGGTGCGTGCGCAGCATCCCTGCGGCGGCGTTGAGCCCTTCGGCCGTTTCCGCCGGGTCGGAGCCGAGCACGGTGAAGTAGACGGTCGCATGCGCGTAGTCGGGCGTCACCTCGCAGCCCGTAAGCGTAACGAGGCCCACGCGCGGGTCGCGCACTTCCTGGGGGATGAGCTGCGCGAGATCACGGGCGATCTGGTCGCCGATGCGCTGCGCGCGGCCGGGTTTGGCGTTCTTCATAAGAAATTCTTTCAGTACTTGAAAATCAGAGGCGCCCGGATCCGCTTTTCCGCTTAAGTTCAGAGGAAAAGCGCTTCCGGGCGTCAATGTCGGGCTCGCCTTCATCGGGATTCCCTTCCGGGGGCTTCTTGAGCGCCCCCGGCGGAGGAATCAGAAGGAAGGATGCCTTTAGAGCGTGCGGGCGACTTCGGTCACCTCGAAGACTTCAAGCTGGTCGCCCGTCTTGATGTCTTCATAGCCCTTGAGCGAGAGGCCGCATTCGTTGCCGGCCTTCACTTCGCGGACGTCGTCCTTGAAGTGCTTCAGGCTCGCGAGCTCGCCCGTCCAGACGACGACGTTGTCGCGGAGCAGACGGACCTGCGCCGTGCGGCGCACGAGGCCTTCGAGCACGCGGCAGCCGGCGATGTTGCCCACCTTCGGCACGCGGATGATCTGACGGATCTCGACCAAGCCGAGCGGCGTCTCGCGGCGTTCGGGCGAGAGCATGCCCGAAAGCGCGGCCTTCACATCGTCCACGGCGTCGTAGATGATGTTGTAGTAGCGGATGTCGACGCCTTCGGTTTCGGCGAGCTTCCTTGCCTGGGCGTCCGCGCGCACGTTGAAGCCGATGATCACGGCCTTCGACGCGGCGGCGAGGTTGACGTCGGATTCCGAGATGCCGCCCACGGCAGCATGCACGACGCTCACGCGAACCTCGTTGTTCGAGAGCTGGGTGAGCGCATGGATGAGCGCTTCCTGAGAGCCCTGAACGTCCGCCTTGATGATGAGGGGAAGTGTCTTCACTTCGCCCTCGCCCACGTCGGCGAAGAGGTTGGCGAGGTTCGTGGCGTGCGCCTTGGCGAGCTTCACGTCGCGGTACTTGCCCTGGCGGAAGAGCGCGATTTCGCGCGCCTTTCTTTCGTCGGCAAGCGAAATCACCTCGTCGCCCGCCTGCGGGACGCCCGAGAGGCCCTGAATCTCAACCGGGATCGAGGGACCGGCGGTGTTCTGCGCCTTGCCGAGCTCGTTGATCATCGCGCGAACGCGGCCGAATTCAGCGCCCACGAGCACCACGTCGCCGCGGTGAAGCGTGCCGGACTGAACGAGGATCGAGGCCACGGGGCCGCGGCCCTTGTCGAGGCGCGATTCAATGACGAGACCCTTGGCGGGACCTTCCTCAGGAGCCTTGAGGTCGAGCATTTCGGCCTGCAGAAGCACGTTTTCGAGGAGTTCGTCGACGCCCTGGCCGGTCTTCGCGGAAACCGGGCAGAAGGGAACGTCGCCGCCGTATTCCTCAGGGATGACGCCCGCGGTGACGAGCTCCTGCTTCACGCGTTCGGGATTGGCTTCGGGCTTGTCGATCTTGTTGATCGCGACGACGAGCGGAACGCCGGCAGCGCGGGCGTGCGAAATCGCTTCCTGCGTCTGGGGCATCACGCCGTCGTCGGCCGCCACCACGAGAATCACGATGTCGGTCGCCTGGGCGCCGCGGGCGCGCATGGCCGTAAAGGCTTCATGGCCCGGGGTGTCGAGGAACGTGATGATGCCGCGCGGCGTCTTCACGTGGTAGGCGCCGATGTGCTGCGTGATGCCGCCCGCTTCGCCGGCAGCAACCTTCGCGCGGCGGATGTAGTCGAGGAGCGACGTCTTGCCGTGGTCGACGTGGCCCATGATGGTGACGACCGGGGGACGGGGCTTCTCGGGATAGTCTTCCTTTTCCTCGATTTCGCCGAGCCAGGCTTCCGGATCGTCCGCCTTGGCGGCGATCGCCTTGTGGCCCATTTCCTCGACGACGAGCATCGCCGTATCCTGGTCGAGCATCTGGTTGATCGTGCACATCTGCCCCATCGTCATGAGGGTCTTGATGACTTCGGTCGCCTTCACGGCCATCTTGTGGGCAAGGTCCGCAACCGAGATCGTCTCGGGCACGGTCACCTCGCGCACCACCGGTTCCTGAGACTGCGGCACGGGGGCGTCCTGACGATGACGGTCCTGGCTCCTGCGGCCGCGGGCCGTGCGCCATCCGCTCGACGAGGATTCCTCCTCCACCGCGCCGCGGGTCTTGAGGCCGCGGCCCTTACGGTCGTTTTCCTGCCAGTCGCCGTTCTGCTGACGACGGGCGCCCTTCTTGTCGCCGTGGGAGCGCTTGTCGCCCGAATTGGCGGGTGCTGCGGCCGGACGCGTCGCATTGTTGCGGCGCGGCTGCTGCGCGGGTTTCTTCTCGTCGCGCGCGGCGGCCTTCTGGGGCTGAGCGGGCTTTTCCTCCGCCTTGGGCTTTTCTTCCTTCGGGGGCTTCTTGGCCGTGAGGACGCCGGCCTTGCGGTTCATCATCTCGCGGATGCGGCGGGCTTCCTCCTCGGCCTTCTTCCTCGCGGCCTCGCGGCGGGCATTGGCGGCGGCTTCCGCCTCCATGCGCGCGGACGTCGCCTGAGCGACCTCAGCCTCGAGCTTCGCCTTTTCGGCTTCGCGGCGGGCAGCCTTGAGAGCGGCCTCGTCGGCAGACTTCTTCGCAGCCTCTTCGCGGGCGCGGGCCTCCTCGGCCGCACGGGCGGCTTCGGCGGCGCGGGCGGCCGCAGCGGCGCGCTCGGCTTCCTCGCGTTCGCGGCGGGCCTTTTCCTCGGCGGCGCGGCGCTCTTCCTCGGCCTTCCGGCGGGCGGCTTCCGCCTCCTGGCGGGCCTTCTCCTCGGCGGCGCGGCGTTCGGCGATCGCACGGGCTTCAGCCTCCATGCGAGCTTCTTCCTCGGCCTGCATCTGGGGGTTCTTCACGAAGACGCGCTTTCTTCTCACCTCGACCTGAATCGTGTGAGCGCGCCCCGAGGCGTCGCTCTGCTTGATCACGCTCTTTTCCTTGCGGGTGAGCGTGATCTTCCTCTGGCTCGACTGCGTGCGCTCGATGCGCAGGCTGTCGAGGAGCCGGCTCTTGTCGGCATCGGAGAGGGTATCGGTTTCATTCGACTTGTCGACGCCGGCTGCGCGCAGCTGCGTAATGAGGGTCTTCGCAGGGACCTTCAGTTCCTGCGCAAATTCCTTAACCGTCATGGTCATATTTTTCTACTCCTTCGAACGCGGCGCTTCTTGGGGCTTCCTGGGGCGGAAAGGGGGAATCCTTCAGGATCGCTTTCGTTTTCCGCCCCGCCGCATTCGCGCGGGATATCGGGTTGTTTCTGGACTGCTCCCGCGGGAGCGTTATTCGGCCTTCTTCGCTTCGGCTTCGCGGGCTTCGCCTTCGCCGAACCAGTGGGCGCGGGCGCCGAGGATGAGGTTCTTGGCGGCTTCCTCTTCAAGCCCCGTCATTTCGACGAGCTCTTCGGTGGCGAGGTCTGCGAGATCGTCAAGCGTTCTCACGCCGTGGCTCACGAGCTTGCTCGCGAGGTCGTTGGTCATGCCGTCGAGCTTGAGCATCTCCGGATCGGCCTTTCTCAAGTTCTCTTCGCGCGTGATGGCGTCGGCAAGCAGCTTGTTGCGGGCGCGGGCGCGGAGCTCCTCGATCGTCTCGCGGTCGAAGGCTTCGATCGAGTAGAGCTCCTTCTCGGGCACGTAGGCGATTTCCTCAACCGAGGAGAAGCCTTCCGAAATGAGCACGTTCGCAGCGGCCTCGTCGATGTCGAGGTTCTTCATGAAGTCCTCGCGGATGCGGGAGACTTCCGCCTCGCGCTTCTCGCTCGCTTCGGTCTGCGTGAGGATGTTGATCTGCCAGCCGGTGAGTTCGGAAGCAAGGCGCACGTTCTGGCCGCCGCGGCCGATCGCAACGGCGAGGTTGTCCTCGTCGACGACGACTTCCATCGTGTGGGTGTCCTCGAGCATCACGATCGAGCGGACCTTGGCGGGTTCGAGCGCGCCGACGACGAACTGCGCGGGGTCGGCATTCCAGACGACGATGTCGATTCTTTCGCCCGAAAGCTCGGCCGTCACAGCATTGACGCGCGAGCCGCGCATGCCGATGCAGGTGCCGATCGGGTCAACGCGCTGGTCGTGCGACGTGACGGCGATCTTGGCGCGGGCGCCCGGATCGCGGGCGGCCGCCTTGATCTCGATGATGCCTTCCTCGATTTCGGGAACCTCGAGCTCAAAGAGCTTCTTGAGGAATTCCGGCGACGTGCGCGAGAGGAAGACGGTCTTTCCCTTCGGCGTCTCGCCCACGTGGTCGACGTAGGCGCGAACGCGGTCGCCCGTGCGCATGTTTTCGCGCGGGATCATCTGATTGCGGGGAAGGCGCGCTTCGAGGCGCTCGATCTCAACGATCGCATCGCCCTTGTCCATGCGCTTGATGAGGCCGTTCACGATCGACTGGTTCTTCGCGAGGAATTCCGAGAGGATCTGTTCGCGTTCTGCGTCGCGCAGGCGCTGCAGGATCACCTGCTTGGCGTCCTGAGCGAAGCGCCGGCCGGCGGAGTCGATGTCCACGTTTTCAATGGGGCGCTCGATGTAGTCGCCCGGCTGAAGATCCGGGAATTCGTCATGAATGTCGGAGAACATTTCCTGACGGTCGGGTTCCTGAAGGCCCTCTTCATCGGGCACGACGAGCCAGCGGCGCACGGCGGTGAATTCGCCCGTGGCGCGGTTGACGCGCACGAGAATGTCGGCATCTTCACCGGGGAAGCGGGCGCGCTTCACGGCGCTCGCGAGCGCAATTTCGAGGACGCCGAAGACGATGTCCTTTTCGACGTTCTTTTCGCGGGCGAGCACGTCGACGAGCTCGAGCATTTCACGGCTGTTCATTTTTTCATTACCCCTTGAAATTGAGTTCCTTAATCAGATGGGCGCGCTCGACGTCGGAGAGCGGGAAGACGACGCGCACGGGCGCGGATTCAACCGTCTTCTTCTTCTTCGCGCGAAGCGCTGCAGCGCGAGGCGTACGGGCCACGTCGACTTCGAAATAATCGAATTCAATCTCTTCGGCGCCCGATTCACCGGAAATGCCGATGATGCGGCCCTCGAGCTTTCTGCGGCCGGCTTCAGGAAAGCCTTCGGCCTTGAGAGGCGCGAAGAGCTCGAGCGCGGCGAGTTCGCCCTCAAAGCGCTTCCAGTCGCGGGCGCGCTTCAGCGGCCGCTCAACGCCGGGCGAAGACACCTCAAGACGATCGTAAGCAATGTCCTCGACCGTGAAGAGGTGCGTAAGCTGATCGCTCACGCGCTCGCAGTCCTCAAGCGAAATTCCGCCCTCGGCGGTCGTGTCGATCGTCACGCGAACCAGGCCGCGCGCGAGACGCTCGCAGTCGACGAACTCGTACCCGAGTCCTTCAACCGTCTTTTCCACAAGGGCGCTCAGCGCTCCGGAGGATGAATTCATTGATTGACAAATCCTTCAAACATGCGAAAAGGGCCCCCCGAGACCCCGGAGTCATCCTCCGGAATCAGGGCGCCGCGTTCCGCTGAAATCAAAAAAAAATGGGCATCCCTGCCCATTTCTCTCTCCATGCAGTCCCTCAGCCCGGAGTCGTCTGATGCAACTCTCTCCCGAAGCGGACCAGCAGGCGGCAGACGCAGTAGAAAATCCTTCCGCTCAGATCATGAGCGGCGCGCTGCCAGAATGCGACGTCTCAGAGCAAACTGGAAAAAAGGCCCGCAGGGGCGGTTTCTCGCTGCCCGCAGACAAAGAAAGGCGCCTGGGGGCATTCGGTCTCCGGCCTTCCCAAGAGGAAAGCGGCTCTGACCGGCTCTGAAGAATGGGCCTGATTTTAGGAGAATCGCGGCGGCCGCGCAAGCGCTGAGAGAAGCAAATTTGCGTCTTTGCTCTCCCGGAGAGCGTGTTTTCTCCGGGAGAGTTCAGGTGCGATTCTCAAAACGCTTCCGTCAGAGACGGCCGCCTCTCGGACCGCGGGAGCCTCTCGCCGCACCGATGCCGCGGGGAACGCGCTGCGAGCGTTCGGTGCGCTCGTTGCGCTCAGTGCGATCGGACCGCTCGCCGCGATCCGCGCGCTTGGCGCCTTGAGAGTCGCCATCCTTCCAGCCCTTCTGATAGGCGCGCTGCGTGGGCCGCGCCGACATGTCGCGCCCGCCCTTGAAAGGCACGCCCGTACGGTCGGAAGCGCCTTCCGGGCGCCTTCTCTTCGGGGCTTCCTCGGCTTCGCGCTCTTCCCTTTCCATGCGTTCGCGCCAGCGGATGCGCGCGGCGGCCTTCTCAGCCTTCACCTGCGCGGCCTTCTCGGCCTGTGCTTCCGGCGTCGACTGCTTGTCGAGGCGATCGAGCTCAGCAATCCAGCGCTTCACGTCTGCGGGCTCGAGCTCCTTCATCTTTCCGCGAAGGAGCCCCGAGGGGAGCTCCACGGCGCCGTAGCGCACGCGGATCAGGCGCGATACCGTGAGATTCACCGCTTCAAAGAGACGGCGCACCTCGCGGTTTCTGCCCTCGCGAATCGTGACGGTGTACCAGTGGTTGAGGCCCTTGCCGCCCTCGTCGTTGAGCGTGAGGAACTTCGCCGGACCGTCCTCGAGCTCGATGCCGGTGAGAAGCTTCTGCTCGTCCTCAACGGGAAGTTCGCCCACCGTGCGCACGGCATACTCGCGCTCCATTTCGTAGCGCGGATGCATGAGGCGGTTGGCGAGCGCCCCGGAAGTCGTGAAGATGAGGAGACCCTCGGTATTGAAGTCAAGGCGCCCCACTGCAATCCAGCGTCCGCCCGGAACGCGCGGAAGGTGATCGAAGACGCTCGGACGACCTTCCGGGTCGTCGCGGGAGACGATCTCGCCGGCGGGCTTATGGTAGAGAAGCACGCGCGGCGCTTCGCCCGGCTCCTGAGCCGGACGGCGCACGAGGCGGCCTTCGACGCGGATGACGTCAAGCGCGCCCACGCGGTCGCCGAGCTTCGCGGGCGACCCGTTCACGGTGACGACGCCCGACTCAATCAGGCGCTCCATCTCGCGGCGCGACCCCCAGCCCGCATCGGCGAGCGCCTTCTGAAGCTTTTCAGTGAGGGCATTCGCCTCAAACCCCGCTTCCGCCGGCAATTCCTCAGCCGCCGCGTCCGGACGCGGACGCATCGGACGGGGCTTCTTCATGGGCGCGCGGAAGGGCGTGCGCTTCTTCATCTGCGGGCCCTGCGGGCGATTCCCGCGACCCTTCGTTTCGTTCCTGGTCAAAATTAAGTTCCTCCTGCAGCTGCATCGAGCCGATACCGGGCGATTCCTGCGCCTCCGGGTTTTCGTCGCCGAGCTCAAATTCCTCGGACGGCGCTTCCTTCAGATTGGGCAGCTCTGCCAGGCTTTTGAGACCCAGATCATTCAAAAATTTCTTCGTTGTTCCAAGGAGCGCCGGTCGTCCCGGCGTCTCCCGCCAGCCCACGGTCTCGATCCATCCGCGGTCCTCAAACTGCTTGAGAAGCTGCGCGGTGAGGGTGACGCCGCGGATTTCCTCGATGTCGCCTCTCGTCACCGGCTGCCGGTAGGCAATGATGGCAAGCGTTTCCATCGCGGCGCGGGAGTAGCGGGCCGGGCGCTCCTCCTCGAGGCGCGCGAGCCAGGTCATGGCTCCCGGCGCCGTGCGGAAGCGCCAGCCGCCGTCCGCGAGCTCCTCGAGCCTCATGCCGCGGTCTTCCCAGAAGCGCTGGAGCGCCTCGAGCTCCTGACGGATCGTCTTCGCGGACGGCCCGTCATTGAAAAGACGCCTCATCTCCCGGATGGTCAGGGGCTTTCTGGACGTGAGAAGCGCCGCCTCGAGAATGGTTTGAGAGGTGAAGTCGGCCATATGACCCGATGAGGAGCCTGCTGTCGGCTCTCTCCCCGAAAACGAAGAACAAATTCGATTCTAGATCGAAAAAGCAAAAAAAATCCCGGACTTTTGTTTGTCCAGGATATCGGTCATCTGTCTTGTGGCGGAAGGGGTGGGATTCGAACCCACGATACGGTATAACCGTATACCGGATTTCGAGTCCGGCGCATTCGACCTCTCTGCCACCCTTCCGCGTCAAGAGAGAGGACGCATATTACAGAGCTTTTCGGAAAAAAGCAAATTTCCATAAAGAAAATCCCGCCGCTCGCGAAGAGTTGGCGGGATTTTCTTCAGATTGAAGCGAACTTCAGGGAATTACTTCGCAGCCGGAACGATCTTTTCCTTGCCGTTCATGTAGGGGCGAAGCACCGTCGGGATCGTGACGGAGCCGTCGGCGTTCTGATAGTTCTCGAGAACAGCAACGAGGGTGCGGCCGACCGCAAGGCCCGAACCGTTCAGGGTATGAACGTAGCGCGTGCGGCCGTTTTCGTCCTTGAAGCGGGCGCCCATGCGGCGGGCCTGGAAGTCCTCGCAGTTGCTGCAGGAGCTGATTTCGCGGTAGGTGTTCTGCGCCGGGATCCAGACTTCAAGGTCGTAGGTCTTGCAGGAACCGAAGCCGATGTCGCCCGTCGAGAGCGCCATCACGCGGTACGGAAGCTCGAGCTTCTGCAGAATGGCTTCAGCGTCGTTCGTGAGCTTCTCGAGTTCGTCGTAGGAGCCTTCCGGACGGACGATCTTCACCATTTCGACCTTGTCGAACTGGTGCTGGCGGATCATGCCGCGGGTGTCGCGGCCGTAGGCGCCGGCTTCGGAACGGAAGCAGGGCGTGTGGGCCGTGAGGTAGATGGGGAGGTCCTTGGCCTTAAGAATCTGGCCCGCAACCGAGTTGGTGAGGGTCACTTCCGCGGTCGGAACGAGATACATCTGTTCCATGTCGGAGTAGGCGCCGCCCTTCTTCGCAGCGAAGAGGTCCTCTTCGAACTTCGGCAGCTGGCCCGTGCCCGTCATCGTGGTCGCCGTGACGATGTAGGGGGTGTAGCACTCGGTATAGCCCTGTTCGCGCGTGTGGACGTCGAGCATGAACTGAGCGAGCGCGCGGTGCAGATGCGCCACTTCGCCCTTCATGAAGCAGAAGCGGGCGCCGGAGAGCTTCGCGGCGGTGTCGAAGTCAAGACCGAGGGGAGCGCCCACATCGACGTGATCCTTGATCTCGAAGTCGAACTGGCGCGGCGTGCCCCAGCGGCGGACTTCAACGTTTTCCGTCTCGTCCTTGCCGATCGGCGTCGTGGGCGAGGGGAGGTTCGGGACGCGAAGCATCAGATCATGAAGCTTCGTGCGCGTTTCCTCGAGTTCGTCCTCGAGCTCGGCGAGCTGAGCGGGGATTTCAGCAGCACGGGCGAGAAGCTCGGTCGCGTCCTCGCCAGCCTTCTTCTTCATGCCGATGTCCTTCGAGAGGGCATTGCGCGCAGCCTGAAGCTCTTCGGTCTTCTGCTGCACGTTCTTGCGGCGGTCTTCGAGCTCAGTGAAGGCCTCCACGGGAAAATCGAAATTGCGCGTCTTCAGGCGAGCCACCACTTCCGGAAGGTTCTTCCTGAGCATCGTCACATCGAGCATGTTTATTTGTCCTTGGATATTGACATGAATGACGCAAAGTCCAGCTTCTCTCGTCTGATCCGGAAAAGCGGATTCTGCATCCATAAAAAATCGGTCCACCCTCTTCCGGGCATCCGGGCATTCGGCATGCCGAATGCGCGAGCCGGGGCTTCTGAGGGAAGAAACTATTATTTTCGCGGTTTCCGCCGCCCTATGCAAATGAACTAGCCTTGTCCGCGCTTTCTGCCGCGGCCTTCAGCGCGCGCTTTTTCGTTGAGCACCTGAAGGCCCTTAAGCTTTTCAGCAATTCTTGCCTCGGTTCCGCGGTCCGTCGGCACGTACCAGCGCTTCCCCTCGAGCCCCTCGGGCAGATAAATTTCGCCTGCAGCAAAGGCCCCGGGCTCATCGTGCGCGTAGCGGTAGCCTTCCTTGTAGCCCAGGTCCTTCATGAGCTTGGTGGGCGCATTCCGAAGGTGCATGGGAACCGGGCGAGTGCCGTCCTTTCTGATGAAGTCTCTCAGCTCATTCATTGCCGTGTAGACGGCGTTGCTCTTCGGAGCGCAGGCGAGATAAACCGCCGCCTGGGCGAGCGCAAGCTCGCCCTCGGGGCTTCCCAGGCGCTCGAAGATTTCCGCCGCCTCAAGCGCGACGGTCGCCGCCCTCGGATCCGCGAGTCCGATATCCTCCACGGCCATCCGCATCAGACGCCTTGCGATGTAGCGGGGGTCGCACCCGCCGTCGATCATGCGCATCATCCAGTAGAGCGCCGCATCCGGGTCGGAGCCGCGCACGGATTTATGCATGGCGCTGATCTGGTCGTAGAAGTTGTCTCCGCCCTTGTCGAAGCGCCTCAAGGTTGCGGGCGTCGTTTTTCTGAGAAACGAAGCATCAATCTGCGCGATTTTGCGCTCGCGCGCCATGGTGCAGGAGACATCGAGCGCATTGAGGCAGCGCCGCGCATCGCCGTCGGCGAGCGTGATGAGAATCTCCCGGGCTTCAGGCGTGAGCTCGAGCTCTGCAAACTCGCGCTTCATCGCGCGGTCAATGAGTTCGCCGGTTTCTGCTGGCGTCAGGCTTTCGAGCTGGTAGACGGTCGAACGCGACAAAAGCGCGCTCACCACCTCAAAGGACGGATTCTCGGTCGTTGCGCCTACAAAGATGAAGAGCCCGGACTCCACGTGCGGGAGGAACGCATCCTGCTGACTCTTGCTGAAGCGGTGCACTTCGTCGACAAAGACCACCGTCGGCTTTCCGGTTGCCGACATGGTGCGCTTCGCCTCATCTACCGCGTCTCGAATGTCCTTGACGCCCCCGAGAACGGCGGAAATGGCAATGAAGGGCAGATCAAAGGCATCTGCCATCAGACGCGCAATCGTGGTTTTGCCGACGCCGGGCGGCCCCCAGAGAATCATGGAGTGCGGGCGGCGGTTTTCAAAGGCCACGCGCAGGGGCGCCCCGGGCCCGAGGAGCTTCTTTTGTCCAATCACCTCATCGAGCGTATGCGGACGAAGCCGCTCCGCAAGAGGCTGCAGCATGGGCTTCACCGGCTGACCCGGATTTCGTGCTGAGCGGCGGGGCTCATCAACTGCATCACTGCCGAAAAGCGTGTCCTCAGGCATAGCGTCAGGAAACCTCTCTGATGAAGAAGAAAAATGGAAAAAGGATTGTACCGAGCGAACAGACAGCACAGACGACAAAAGCCCCTGCTGACATCAAATCAACAGGGGCTTCGTTTATAGGGAGCCTGG
>ERZ1034901.1913-NODE-1913-length-13808-cov-146.834872_pt1 | contig 13808 bp, 15 predicted proteins | sample MGYA00520628_ERZ1034901 | MGnify/ENA primary metagenome ERZ1034901 (study PRJEB33766, sample SAMN09781783) | gut metagenome | biome: gut microbiome | host: Homo sapiens | place: Madagascar | study: EMG produced TPA metagenomics assembly of the PRJNA485056 data... | reverse complement strand
CCTCACTCCTACCTCCTAACTAAAACCAAAGGAGGTGTATATTTGCTCCAACCAACTCTCACTCTCCCAAACGGCACCGAGTTAAAGGGCGGCTCTCCCGGCAGTGTGGTCAAAAACCTTACCCTGCACACTGCGGTAAACGCGGGGCAGGAATTTACCATTGGCTCTGCGTTTTCGGACTACATTGAAGCCGAAATCTGGGCAGACCCGGGCGGCAGCCTGCAGATTACTGCCGGAGACGCCCTGACCTACTACCGGCAGGACGATGCCGGGAACCGCACCAAGGTGGGCATTTTCTATGCCGAAAAGCCCACCCGCACCAAGCGCAACAGCTACAAGGTCACGGCCTATGACACCATGTCCAAGCTGGATGCCGATTTCTCCGGCTGGCTGCGGGCCAATCAGGCGCAGTTCCCCAAGACCATCTGGCAGCTGGTTCAGCTGGCTTGCCAGCGGGCGGGGGTTACGCTTGCCAGCAGCAGCCTGCCCATCAACGGCAGCTACAGCGTGCAGGCGTTCTACGCGGACGACCTGACCTGCCGCCAGATCATCTCCTGGGCGGCGGAAGCCGCTGGCTGCTATGCCCACATGAATGCAGACGGCAAGCTGCAATTTTTGACCTACGCCGATAAGCGCAGCACGGCCAAAATCACCCCGGACGGTGCCAGCAGCAGCACCGCCTACTATGCCGACAGTTTGAGCTATGAGGACTACACCGTCAAGGCCATTGAGAAAGTCCAGATCCGGCAGTCGGACAGTGACGTGGGGGTCATCTACCCCGACAGCACCACTGCCACCAACACCTACGCAGTGCAGGGCAACCTGCTGCTGACAACCGGCACCGAAGCCAACCTGAAAACCGTTGCCCAGAACCTGTACAACGTGCTGAAAAGCGTGACCTACACCCCCTGCAAAGTGGCCGTTCCCAGCAACTCCGGCCTTGCCTGCGGGCAGATCGTGCACGTTAAGGACGCACGCGGGCGGGAGTTCGACACCTACCTGATGAGCGCCACAATCTCCTCCGGCAAGGCAAGCTTTGAAAGCGTGGGCAGCGCCAGCCGGGAAAGTTCCAGCGCCGTGAACAGCCAGAGCTACAAGAACCTGACCGGCAAAATGCTGGAGATCAAGACCAGCGTGGACGGCCTGGAAGTAAAGGCCAGCGACCTGACCGGAAAGTATACCGACCTGAAAGCAACGGTGGACGGGCTTTCGGCGGAGGTGAAAAAAGACACCAAAATCACCGGCGGCGGGAACCTGATCCTGGGCAGTGAGAGCTTCAAGAACGCTAAATTGAGAGGTAACGCGATCGGCGGCAGTTCGGCCACGTACAACGATACCGGCAGCGCGACCGTAACAAACGCAAACTCAAATCGGTATTTTGTTTTCAACACCGGTGACGCTCGCATTACCAAAGGCGTTACCCTGTGCCTGTCCGTCATGTACAAACCAATTTCCGGCACCGACGGGTTGTGCCTGAGCTTTACGTATGCCGCAGACAACGGAAAATCTTACTTTTCCAGCATAAAAACCGAAAATCAGCTTGAAATTAAGCAGACAGACGGCTGGGTGCTGCGGTATGGCACATGGACACCCGACGCTACGGGTGTTCTGGACACGGTCGAGCTTGGCTGCGGCAGCATAAGGGCGGGGTATGGCGGCAACTACACCAACAAGTTTGAACTGTTGCACCCCATGCTGCAATACGGCAATGCGCCGACCGCATGGACAGCTAGCAGCGGGGACTACATAACAGAGGAAAACGCCAAAAGCCTGATCTCCCAATCGGCGGATGAAATCAAAACGGAAGTCCGCAGCCTGAAAGAGACCACCACAACCATTTCCAACGACCTGGACAGCACAAAGCGGGAATTCAAAACCGTTAAAGAATCAGTATCCGCGATTGACCAGAAAGCCGACAGCATTACCCAGACGGTAACGCAGCGGATCACCGGCGGCAACAATATTATTGTGGGCACCGACGACTGGAACAATGCGACCCTGGATGCAGGCGGCAATGACCTGAGCAAAAAAGGAACATACACGATCAGCGGTGAATCCGTCCGAGTGACCAATAAGGCGCGGAACACCCGCTTCCACTTTGGTGCGGACAAAACACTGGTGATTGCCAAGGGCATGACCTATTGCGCCAGCGTACTGTACAAGCTCAACTCTGGCACGGACAGCCTGTTTTTGCAGTTCGAGACCAAGAGCAGCAGCGGCACAAAAAGTTATTACGGCAATGCATTCAAAAATGCGAAGCAGGACATTGAGCTGGACAACGGATGGAAGCTGCGCTGGGCGGCGTTCACGGCGACCGCGGACGGCTATGCAGACGGTCTGTTTGTAAGCACAGCCAACGACAACGCCACCGTTACCAACGATCTGACCATCATGCACCCCATGGTGCAGATGGGCAACGCACCCACCGCCTGGACGGCCAGCACCGGCGACTATATGACCACCAGCGAAACCAAGACCGAGATCAAACAGACGGTGAGCGAAATTAAGCTGACGGCCAGCACAAGCGGAACCAGCAGCACCATCAAGCTGACGGCGGGCGGAACAGAGATCACCAGCGCACAGATCAACCTATCCGGCGTGGTGACATTTTCGGATTTGAGCACCTGGAACCAGGATAAGACCATCATCAACGGCGGAAACATCACGACCGGGCAGATTCACAACCTCAACTACACCACCGTGTACGACCTGGACAACGCTTGGATTCGCATGGGCACCGAGGCCGGTGAGCGCGTGTTTCTGGACAACCGGCACATCGCATGGTATGCCACCATCAACACCGGCAGCATTGGCCTGACCGGCGTGCTGTACTCGGAGGCTGGCAGCAGTTATATTGGCGCGTGCAGCAAGTACGCCAAGTACGGCTGGGTGAATGGACTTGACCCCACATCTTACGTTGGGATGCAGATCACCTACAACCGCAGCGACGACAGCGACGCCGATTTTAACACGACCCGCGTCGGCGTGAGCGGCAAACTCAACGTGCACAATCTGGACGTTTGGGGCGAGAAATCCCGCGTGGTAAATACCAGCTTTGGCGCGGTCAAAATGGCCGCATTTGAGACCCCCACCCCAACCTTTGCCGATTGGGGCAAGGGCCAGTGCGGCCCCGAAGGCTGGTGCCTGATTGCCCTTGACCCACGCTATACGGAGACCATCGCCCAGTACGGGCAGCCCGCCTGGCTGCTGACTGACCTTGACGGCACCGGCCATTTGTGGGCGGAGGATTGCGGCCAGTATGCCATTGTGCACGGTGCGGCGGGCCAGCGCTTTGCGTGGCTCTGCATGGCCGCGCAGCGTGGGTACGAGGGCAGTTATGCCGACCGCAGCGACAGCAGCTACCCCGCCGGCGATCCGGCAGGCATTGAGCTGGCCGCCAGCACCGCCGCCCGTGCGCAGGAGGCCAGCACCGATGCCGCAGCTGACCTGCTGACCATGGACACCGGCGCCAAACAGGCCGTTGATACACTATTAGATGATTTGGAGGGCAGTGAAATATGAAGAAATTAAGCGCAGTAGCAATCGTGACCACCGCCGAAGGCGAGCGAGTAAGCTACACCTACATGGAACTGGACGACGGCGGCAACATCACCAGCCAGAACAACCGGGGGTCTTTTGTGGCCCTTGACGAAGAGGTTCTGGCCGCGATCAGCACACTGAAAACCGCCGTGAACGAACGGCTGTAAAGGAGGATGCCCCATGACTGACAACAAACGCATTAAAGAGTGCAAACGAAAAGTTATTGCTGCAATTAACGAAGCAAAGCTGCCGTTTGCCGTGACGGAGTTGATTTTGGAGAACGTTTTGAATGCCGTGCGGGAGAACATGGCGGCGGAGGAAATGGCGGCAAACCAGTCGAACCAGGAGGACGCATGAAACAGGGAACACAATTTGCGCTGCCGGTTGAAATCGGCATGAGCCTGGACGAGGTAAGCCGGATCGAATTTGTGTTCAAGCAGAAGAGCTGTAAGGGCTTCCCGGCCATTAAATCCAACGTCTGGCCGGATGACTGCACCCGGCAGGAAGGACAGAACATCATCCTTATCCCCTGGACGCGGGCGGAGACATACAGATTCATGGGCGGCGAGACGCTGTACATGGACACCCGCATCACATTGCGGGACAGCACCGACCAGCCGCAGACTGAGATTCTGGCGCTCAAAATGAGCCCGACCTTATTTCAGGAGGCTGATGGCTCATGATCCAGGTGCGAGTGGCCCAACAGAGCGCCGTATCGGTGCGCATTGCCGGAGCGGCACCCGTGCGGGTAGACGTAACCGGCACCGCAGTGGTTGGTGCGCCGGAGTATAGCGGGCCATATGACATCACGCCGTTGTTCTCGGCGCAGGTTTTGCCCACCGCAAAGCGGTTGATGCAGCAGGACGTAACAATCCGCAAGATACCGCAATACGAGGTATCCAACGATTACGGCACAACGTTGATTTTAGGAGATGAGTATTATTATGGCGGAGAAATACATCAATAAAGTGATTGTCGGCAAGGAGACCAAGCTTGACCTGACAGCCGATACGGTAACGCCGGATAAGCTGGCCGCGGGCACCACTGCCCACGATAAGTCCGGTGCGCCAATTGTGGGTACCAGTACCAAGGACGTGGATTCCAGCGACGCAACGGCCGCAGTTGCCGAAGTGCTGGCCGGCAAGACTTACTACGCCCGCGGGGCAAAGATGACCGGCACGATGCCCAATAACGGGGCCGTGGCGGGGAAAATCACCACCGTTGACGGCAAATACACCATCCCCATGGGCTTCCACGATGGCGGCGGGTCGGCTGAAATCGCAGCGACCGAACAGGCCAAGCTGGTGCCCGCCAACATCCGCGAGGGCGTTACCGTCCTGGGCGTGGTTGGCAGCATGAGCGGCAGTGAGGGCATGAAACCGCAGGCCAAGAGTGTCACGCCGTCTTTCGAGCAGCAGGTCGTGCTGCCCGACACAGCGTATAACTGCCTGTCGCAGGTCACCGTGGCGGCTATCCCGGCCACATACGTTGATAATGCAGCTGGCGGTCAGACGTTAACGATTGGAGGCTGACAATGGCGGTCAACAAGGTTGTTATCAATGATAAGACCGTCCTTGACCTGACCGGCGACACCGTGACACCCAGCGATTTGGTGGAGGGTGTAACGGCGCACGATGCCACCGGCATGCAGATCACTGGCAAGCGCCCCGCCACAAGCGGCACGGATACCAGCGATGCAACAGCGACAGCGAAAGATATTGCTAGGGGCAAAACGGCGTATGTGCAAGGGGAAAAGGTCACCGGCACGCTGTATGAATACGTCAAAGGGACAAAGCTGGAAAAGTGGGCATTGGCGGGTGGATCGCAGTACTTGATAGTTAACAATAGGGGGGACATCTGTATTAGCATGCCCCAAAATCTTAACGATGTGATATTGCGGATGGGTTGCACCGTCGAGCTTGGTGCCGATCCGTCCCTCTTCGGTGATGCCACCGCCGCCGATGTAGCCAAAGGCAAAACCATGACATCTGCGGCAGGACTTATGGTTACCGGTACCAACACCAATGATGCCGATACTTCCGATGCCACTGCAACGGCGGATGACATTGCCAAGGGCAAAACTGCCTACGTGCAGGGGGCCAAAGTTACCGGTACTGCGGAGCCTGCCGAGAGCAATAACAACGTTGAGGCATACGCCGTCACGGACACAAGCCCCAGCGTGAGTTTTAGGCGCACTGACGGGACAATCAAGATTTGGGGCTACGGCACAATGACCAGCCAAAGCAGCTGGGGCCAGCAGACTACGAGCCTGATCGCGTTTGCGGGTGACAAGTATTACAAGAGCGCCCTGTACGGTGGCCCAAGCAGCACCAGTCTGAGCCTAAGCATCAGCAACGGCAAGCTCTCCGGCCTGCCGAGTGGACTGACGGCGATCAACGCCGTCGTTACAAGAGGTATATGATATGAGATTGTCGAATGACGACGTCCTGCTCCGCTGGCCCCTGGCCCAACACATTATCACCGCAGGCTGGCTCTACAATGACGGCAGCCTGCACCGGGCGCTGGATTTCCGCGCGGCGGTGGGCACGCCGGTATACGCCGCAGAGGGCGGCACAGTGGAGACGGCCTACCGCTGGAATGGCCGCCGCACCCAGGGGGATACCAACAGCTATGGCAATATGCTCAAGCTGCGCCATGCGGATTACCGCGGCGGCCGGCTGGAGACGCTGTACGCCCATTTGAGCAAACTCTGCGTGGCCCAGGGGGAGACGGTATACGAGGGCCAGCTGATCGGCTACAGCGGCGATACCGGCAACTGCTATGGAGCACACCCGCATTTTGAGGTGCGCTGGAAAGGCCAGCGCACGAACCCGCTGAACTGGCTGGATGCTGATTTCAGCACTGCTAGCAGCGCGGTGCGGCTGGGCAGCTACAGCAGCGTACAAAGCACAAGTACAAAGGAAGTGAAGCGTATGTATTACGCAATCGACGTAAGCAAGCACCAAGGCAAATTCAACTGGCAGGCGGCGTATGACAAGGGCATCCGCCATGCCATGCTGCGCGCCGGGTATGGCCGTTACAGCAGCCAGAAAGACCCCCAGTTTGAGCGCAACGCGGCTGAGTGTGCCCGCCTGGGCATCCAGTACGGCGTGTACTGGTACAGTTATGCCACCACCCCGGCGGAAGCCCGGCAGGAGGCCCGCTGCTGCCTGGCCGCGATCAAGGGCAAGCACCTGTGCCTGCCGGTGGCCTATGACATTGAGTATGAGCCGTGCATCTTGCGCCTGACCAATGCCCAGCGCACGGCACTGGTGGAGGCGTTCCTGGGCGAGGTCGAGGCGGCTGGATACTACGGTATCCTGTATGCGTCCTGCGATTTTGTCCGCAACCGGCTGGATTATGCCAAGCTGGCAAAATATGATATTTGGGTCGCCCAGTACAGCAGCACATGCACCTGCCCGCTGCCGTATGGCATCTGGCAGTATTCCAGCCGCAACGCGCTGGGCATCCCCGGCTACGGCACCAGCCTGGACTGCAACCGGGTCTATAAGGACTATGAGCAGCTGATGATCCAGGCGGGCCTGCAGGGCCACACCGCGCCCACACCGGAGGATACCACCCCCAACAAGCTGGACAAGCAGCAGATCACCATTGGCCGTATCTCCAGCGGCGACCGCAATACCATCCGCGCCCTGTGTGATGGCCTGGGCCTGATCGTGGCGGGCCTGTACCGCGAAACCTGTGCGGATGGCAACCAGTGGATGCTGGACATCGGCCCGGTATCCAGCGGCGACGCATGGTACATTATGCGTAAGTGCGCAGAGCTGCAGCTGATTGACGCAGGGCTGTATAAGGCCGAGTATGTGAAGGGGTGATCCGGTGAATGCTATTGTTGTTGCGCTGATTACTGGCGGGTTGAGCCTTATCGGCGTTATTATTACCAATCTTGCCGGGCAGCGGCAGACCGAACAGAAATTAGCGACCGCGCAGGCTGTGACTGATACCAAGATTGAGGAGCTGACCCGCGAAGTGCGCAAACACAATAACTTTGCCCAGCGCGTGCCGGTGCTGGAAGAACAAATCAAGGTTGCAAACCACCGGATTGCAGACCTGGAAAACAAAACCGCTTGAGAATCACACACAGAGATATAGGAGGAAAAAATCATGGATTTTGCATCTTTTGGCATCGCATCCGTTGCCTGCATCACCGTCATCTGCTATCTGGCCGCCACCGCTGTCAAGCAGACCCCGCTGGCCAACAAATGGCTGCCGTCCATCTGCGGTGCCCTTGGCGGCCTGCTGGGCCTGGCCGCCATGTACATCAACGTCCCGGACTTCCCGGCCACTGATCCGCTGACCGCCCTGGCCGTGGGCATTGTTTCCGGCCTTGCCGCTACCGGTGCGGATCAGGTTATCAAGCAGGCCCAGAAATAAGAAATTCAATAAAAAACGCACGCGTGCGATAAAAACACACGCGTGCGCTTTTTATTGAAGTATTTCGCATACGATTACAAACCGAGAAGAACGCGGAGCATCACGCAGCAAAAATACGTCCGGGTACAAAGTGGGTACAAAAGTGGGTACACAAAACGAAAACGACGTCAAATCTTAACGATTTAGCGTCGTTTTTATGGTGCGGAAGATGGGACTTGAACCCACACGTCATAGACACACGCACCTCAAACGTGCCTGTCTGCCGATTCCAGCACTTCCGCATAAGGCAATGCCTCGGCATTGCAAAAAGTATTTTAGCATACCCGCCGCAAAAAAGCAAGGGCTTTTTGGGCTTTTCTTCAAATTATTAACCACTGTGCCTTCTCGCGCGAAAATTGTTCGTTATACAGCATCTTTTACCCCATTTTCCCGCATTGCAGCAAAAAACTTCAATTTTTTTCAAAATAGGGCTTGCATTTTTGCGCAAGCTCTGATATACTAATCAAGCACTGTTAAGGCAGGCGCACAAATGAATATGGGAGCTTTCCCGAGTGGCCAATGGGGACAGACTGTAAATCTGCTGCTTAATGCTTCGGTGGTTCGAATCCACCAGCTCCCACCAAAAGAGATCCGCAACTGAGGTTGCGGGTCTTTTTTTGTGCTGGAACTGGTAGGGTTCGAACAGGTCGGCTGCCCGAAGGCGGCAAGCAACAGTCCTGCGGACCGTTGCTTAGACCGCGGCTTGGCGAATCCACCAGTTCCCGCCAAAGTGTTGAACGTTAAAACGTATGTTTTATCGTCTAGTTCTTTTTTTATCTGACCGCACTTTTGACCGCATTTATTATAAAGCCCATATCAAAGCGCCCCTCTGTTCCTATCACAGAGAGGCGCTTTTCTTCATTTCAATTTTATCAGGTTGCCTCCCGGCGGGCAAAGTAGGAGCCTACTGCGGTGATCTGCTTGGGCAGGTCAGGGCGGTAGAGGGGGGAATCCGGGTAAAAGCTGTTGATCACAACACCATTATCCCCTGCTCGCGCGGTGGAATGAATGTACTCTCCATTGCCAAGATAGAGCGCCACATGGCCGGGGAAATACACCAGATCTCCCACGCGCATATCCGAAACATGGGCCGGATGGATGGGGTAGCCATCTTTCAGCTCGGAATCCCGCCAGATGGAAATACCGCACAGCAGGTATGCCATGCTGCACAGGCCGGAGCAATCAATGCCCGCCGGGGTTTTGCCGCCCCAGCGGTAGGGCGTGCCAAGGTAGCGCTTGGCTGCCTGGGCAATGGCTGCACGCAGCTTTTCCTGATCCTGCTCGCAGGGCTGGGTGTACAGCGGGGCCAGTGCGTCCGCACGCAGGTAACCGGTGCGGCCATCCGGCAGCGTTACGGCCTGCCAGCCGTCTTCCGGCTCCCCCTGCACGGCCACGCGGGCGCCCAAGGGCAGGCCAGCAGCCACGCAGGCCCCCTGCACACGGGATTCTGCCAGCACATCAGCCCAGCGGGCTATGACCACCATCTGCGGCTGAACCAGCCATTCTTCCGCCTTGGGGCCAGTCAGCAAAGCATCCTGTGCTACCCAGCCGGTATAGCCGTAAAAGGTGCGTACCGGTACCATGTGCTGTTCAGCTTCGCCGGTAATTTCCACCGGCATGCCCAGCAAAAGCTCATCCACCAGACGGGATTGCTGCGGGTTCTGCGCCCAGAGGGCCGGGTTTGTGGTAAGCGGCGCTATGGCCACGTTGATTACTGCCTGCATTGTTATTTCCTCACTGTGTTATCTCAGTCCCAGTTTTCGCCCGCGCGGTGACAGGCAACCATACGGCCATCCCATTCCCGCAGCTCCGGAACCTCGGTGCGGCAGCGCTCCGTTGCGTAAGGGCAGCGGGTATGGAAGCAGCAGCCGGACGGCAGATTGACCGGGCTGGGCACTTCGCCCATCAGCACACGGCGGTGCTGGTTGCGGCGGTGTGGATCCGCCTGCGGGATGGCATCCATCAAAAAGGCGGTATAGGGGTGCATGGGGCGGCTGTAGAGCTCTTCCTTGGTGGCAACCTCGCACACATGGCCCAGGAACATTACGCAGACGCGGTCCGCAATAAAGTTGATGACAGAAAGATCATGCCCGATGAAGAGATAGGTCAGGCCGTACTGCTTTTGCAGGTCCTTGAGCAGGTTCAACACCTGGCTCTGCACCGAAACATCCAATGCGGAGACCGGTTCATCGCAGACGATCAGGTCCGGCTGCAGCGCAATGGCGCGGGCAATGCCGATGCGCTGGCGCTGGCCGCCACTGAACTGGTGCGGGTAACGGTTCAAAAACTCTGCCGGTACACCAACAGCCTGCATCAATTCCAGCACGCGGTGGGTGGTTTCGGCTTTGGTTTTGCATACATGATAGGTTTCCAGCGGTTCGGCAATGATATCCCGCACCTTCATGCGCGGGTCAAGGCTGGCATATGGGTCCTGGAAGACCATCTGCATCCGGCGGCGCAGGGGGGCAAATTCCTTATCCTTCATAGCGGTAATGTTCTGCCCCTCAAAGGTCACGCTGCCCCTGGTTGCGGGCAGCATGCGGATCAGGGTGCGTCCCAGGGTGCTTTTGCCGCAGCCGCTCTCCCCCACCAGGGCCAGCGTTTCGCCGCGGTACAGGGTCAGATCCACATTGGTCAGGGCATGGACGGCCTGGTCTTTTTTGCTGGTTTCAAAGTTTTTATAAATACCTTTTGCCTGCAAAAGAACTTCGTGTTTTACCTCGCTCATTGATGTTCCTCCTCACAGCGGAAGCAGCGCACCTGATGATCCGGTGCAACGGGATGCAGCTGCGCTTTTTCCGTGCGGCATTGGTCGGTGGCATATTCGCAGCGGTTGCTGAACGGGCAGCCCTGCGACAGGTGCAGCAGGTTGGGCACCACACCGGGGATGGTGTGCAGCCGCTCGGCGTTCTGGCCAATGCGCGGGATGGAATCCAGCAGGCCCTTGGTATAGGGGTGCATGGTATGGTCAAACAGCTCAAAGGTTTCGGCCTGTTCCATGATCTTGCCTGCGTACATGACATACACATAGTCACAGATTTCCGCCACAACGCCCATGTTATGGGTGATGATCAGCACGCTCATGCCGGTTTCGTCCCGCAGCTCCTTCATCAGGCGCAGGATCTGGGCTTCAATTGTCACATCCAGTGCGGTGGTGGGCTCATCGGCAATCAGCAGCTTGGGCTTGCATACCATGGCCATGGCAATCATCACGCGCTGGCGCAGGCCGCCGGAAAGCTCGTGCGGGTAGCAGTCATAGCGCTTTTCCGCTTCGGGGATGCCAACACGCTGGAACATTTCCACCACGCGCTGCTTGGCTTCCGCCTTGCTCATGGTCGGGTTATGCACCAGCAGCGTTTCGCGCACCTGGCGGCCCACCTTGAGCACCGGGTTCAGGCTGGTCATCGGCTCCTGAAAGATCATCGAAATATCATTGCCGCAGATCTTGCGCAGCGCTTTATCCGAAAGTCTGGTCAGATCCTGATCTTCAAACCGGATGCTGCCGCCCGCCACGCGGCCGGGGTATTTCAGCAGGCCCATAATGGATTTGGCGGTCATGCTTTTGCCGCAGCCGCTCTCCCCCACCAGGCCGATGATCTTGCCCTTGGGAATATCCAGGTCCAGGCCATCCACCGCCGGGGCCACGCCTTTTTCGGTAAAGAAATAGGAGTTCAGGCCGCGGATTTCCAGAACATTATTATTATTTTCCATCTTTTACTTCTCCCCCGCCGTTACTGGTTCTTCATGTAGGGGTCCAGCACATCGCGCAGACCGTCACCCAAAAAGTTGAACGCCAGCACCACGATCATAATGGCAATGCAGGGTGCCAGGGCCAGCCAGGGCTGGGTGAATAAAAACTGCTTGGACTGGTTGACCATCAGGCCCCAGGATGCTGCCGGGGGCTGTGCGCCGATGCCCAAAAAGCTCAGCGAGCTTTCAGACAGAATGGCAGAGGGAACATTCAGGGTAAACAGAACGATCAATGAGGGAATGCAGTTGGGCAGGATATGCTTGAGCATGATTTTGCCGTTGCTAACGCCGATCGAACGGGCAGCCTCAACATATTCGCTCTCCTTCAGGCTCAGGGTCTGGCTGCGCACCACGCGGGCCACACTGGCCCAGCTGGTGAGGGAAAGCGCGATAAACAGGTTGACGGTGGACTGGCCCAGGGTGTACATAACCACCATGGCCAGCAGCAGGGACGGGATGGACAGCATGATATCCGCCAGGCGCATGATGACATAATCCACCCAGCCGCCAAAGTAACCGGCCAGCAGGCCAAAGAAGATACCCACCACCAGCGAGATGATGCTGGGCAGAATACCGATGGTAAGCGAGAGGCGCGAACCATACAGAATACGGGAGAACACATCGCGGCCCAGTTCATCCGTGCCAAACCAGTGGGCAGCGCTGGGGCCCTGCAAACGGCTGATCAGGTCCTGCTCAGCCTCACCATAGGGGGCCAGAACGGGAGCAAAAATAGCTATCAGGATGACAACCAGAATCAGCACAGCCGAAAAGGCAGCCAGCTTGTTCTGGCGGCACATGCGCAGCAGCTGTTCTTTCAGGCCGTCCTCTTCGCCGATCTGGCTTTCCAGTTCCTGCGGCTGGGCATTTTTCAACATTTCGTCTGCCATGGCTTATGCCTCCTTTCTGATGCGCGGGTCCAGCACAGAATACAGCAGGTCCGCAATCAGGTTGCCTGCAATGACCAGCACGGTGGTAAACAGCACGGTCCCCTGCAGCACCGGCATATCACGGTTCTGGATTGCTGTGGTGGCAAGGCGGCCGATGCCGGGAATGGCAAAAATGCTCTCGGTGATAACTGCGCCGGACAGCATGCCGGAAAACTGCAATGCCATCATGGTAATGACCGGCAGCATGGAGTTTTTGAGCGCATGGCCCAGAATGACCGCCTGCTTGCGCAGGCCTTTGGCACGGGCGGTATCAATATAATCCGCCTGCATCACTTCCAGCAGGCTGGAGCGCGTCATACGGGCAATGCTGCCTGCGCTGTTCCAGCCCAGGGCAATGGCGGGCAGAATCATGGAAAGGAAGGTACCATCCAGCGTAAGCGGGAATGCCTTGATTTTGAAAGCAAACAGGTATTGCAGCAGCAGCGCCACCATGAAAATAGGCATGGAAACGCCAGCCAGCGAAACGCCCATGAACAGGTGGTCCACAAGGCTGTTCTGCCTGATGGCTGCTATAATACCGGTGCCAAGGCCCAGCACCCAGGCGAACAGCGCCGCCAGCAGGGCCAGTTCCAGCGTGTAGGGGAACGCCTCCATGATCATATCGGTAACAGCACGGTTATATTTATAACTGATGCCCAGGTCCCCATGGATCGCCCCGGCCAGATAGTCAAAAAACTGCACGATCACCGGCTTATCCAGCCCCATCACTTCAGTCAGGCGGTCAATGGTGGCCTGGTCCACATGTTCACCCAGCAGCATAGCCGCCGCATTGCCGGGAACAATGCGCAGCATGATGAAGATGAGCAGTACCACGCCGATCAGCACCGGAATGGTGCCCAAAATGCGCTTTATCACGCTTTTCACACGGAGTCACTCCCCTTTTGTCCCTCACAGCCGCTGTTTCCAAACTGCCAATCGGTTAAAACCACGCTCTGTGCAGGTGAACATCATTTTCCCCGCAGGCGTTGCTTCGGCACAGCGCTTTTATAAAAAGCGCTAAGGCAATACCGCATAATTCTAAGTGCCGATACGGCGAGCGAAGTGCGGCAGATGCCAAGCCAAAAGCGCAGATAATACTGGATATCTTATCGAGCATTTTGGCAACGCAGATGCCGTGCCGCAGCTGCCGGAGCGGTG
>ERZ1034901.1911-NODE-1911-length-13813-cov-21.887120_pt1 | contig 13813 bp, 32 predicted proteins | sample MGYA00520628_ERZ1034901 | MGnify/ENA primary metagenome ERZ1034901 (study PRJEB33766, sample SAMN09781783) | gut metagenome | biome: gut microbiome | host: Homo sapiens | place: Madagascar | study: EMG produced TPA metagenomics assembly of the PRJNA485056 data... | reverse complement strand
GAATTCCCCGTAGGGTAGGGGGGGGGTTGTTTCCCCCCTAGTTATCGACAGAGTTTTCAACAGGTTATCGACATAGGACGATTAGCGGCCCTCAATCCTCTTGGCCGCAAGCCCTCGCAGGTAGCCCTTCGTAAGCTCGCCATCGTCCGCCATCCTATGGTGCAGCCTGCACAGGCACACGAGGTTGCCGTCCTCAATCAGCCCGTCCGGGTCATCGCGTAGCTTCTCGATGTGGTGGACTTCCAACCCCTCGGTCGTTGCCTTCCCTTGGTCCCTGCACACCTCGCACATCCAGTGCGCATCGTCCCTCACTTGTAGGCTCTTCCTCTTCCACCTTGAGGTGAAGCGCAGCCTGTCCGCTCCCGTCCTCTCGTAGCTGTAGGCTGGCTTCTTCCTCGGGCAAGGCTCACCGTATGCATGCATCTTCCCGCACCTGCTGCAAGCCCTGTATGCTCCCATGTGCGTCCCCCCTTCAACCGGCAGCGGGTCCCGCCGATTAGACGAGACCCGCTTGGTGGTCTTGCTCAGTTGCTGACTACACCTTCAGTGCACCGCTTGCATCGGAACCCACGCCGTACTGCATCTCGCCGTCCGCGCCGAAGGCATACCACTTGCCGCCGATGCTCTCGACATCAGCCGCGTGCATCGCTCCCGTGCCCGGGTCCATGTAGTACCACTTGCCGCCGTCGTTCACCCATCCGGTGGCCATCGCGCCGGAATCGGTGAGGTAGTACCACTTGCCGCCGACCTGCTGCCATCCGGTCAGCATCCAGCCGTCAGCGTCGAAGAGGTACCATTTGCCGTCAATCTTCTCCCATCCGCTCTTGGTATACGAGCCGTCTGCATGCCTGTACCACCAGCGGCCATCCTGCTTAATCCAGCCGGTCTGCTGGGCGCTTGCCGCGCCCACGTACCTTGCCCATCCATCGGCGTCCATGTATGCCTTGTCGAGGTCGAGGTCACCATTGTATCCCGCAAGCCTTCCGGTTGGGCTGTACTGCCTGATAGCACAGTTATACGCGCCCTCGTTCCAAGGGCTGTCTTGGTATCCGGTTGGCTCTTTGTTCGCATACTGTGCGACCCATGTGCCGCAATTGAGAGCCTGCGCGACGTCCCACGGGAATGAGCCTGCGGGCGCGTAGATGAGCGGCTTGACTCCCGTGCGGTCGATGACTCGCTGGACAAGCTGCTTGAGGTAGCCGGTGTTGCCCCACGCGGAATTCTCAGCGCTCTCCCAGTCGATGCACGGGATGCCCTTGCCGAAGTATCCTGCGCAATGGTCGATGAAGAAGTCAGCTTCTGCCTGTGCTCCAGAGCCGCCCACGTAATGATAGAAGCCGAACGGCTTGCCGAGGGCAATGGCCTGCTGCACCTGCGAGTCACAGGAGCCAGAAACGAAATTCACGCCCTGCGTAGCCTTTACGATTACGAAATCACATGGAACCTTCGAGAGGTCGATTCCCGCCTGCCATCCGCTAATGTCGATTCCCTGCATTGTCATGTCTACTCAGTCCTTTCTGATACCTGCTTCGACGTTGCCGCGCTCACTCCGATGAGCGCACCGATGAGAACCCCGGTCGCGTTGAGCGTGAGCACGATTGCATCGACGTTCGGAATGCCCCATGCAGGGAACACCGCGCCCACGAAAGTCGCTACTGCCGGGCATGCGATAAGCCCGAGCCATTTCAGCACGTGATACAGCTTGTCCGTGATAATGTACTCTTTCTCGGGGGCTTCTTCGCTGACCTCGGCACCACCATTAGCCAGCTCGCGCAGATGTTCGCCGACCGGCTGAACAACGTCATCGCGACGGTTGCCAAATTTGTACTCTTTCATTCTTTCACCTTCCTAATCGTCCTTTGTCGGCAACGCCATCATCTCGTCGTGGAGGTTCGTGGCGATGCCGTTGCCGCCTAGCCTGTGGTAGCTTTGATAGGTGCGCTCCATGACTTCCTTGTCCACGGTCGAGGCGTGGCCGTCGCGCACGGCATGATGATGCGTCCGCATTAGCTCGCTCCTCAGCAGCGCCCGCAAGGCCGATTTGAAAAGCTCATTTTCCTCGTCGGACTTCTCCTTCTCGGCGCGCCTGTTCGACAGCGTTATGCCCAGAAGGGCGACAACTGCTGCTGCCGAGTAGATTGCGAACTGCGAATCGAGCCTTGGATTCGACACGAGCGTTGCGGTCGCTGCCAGAACGCTCGGGATGCACACCCACAGAAGTTTTTCCCAGAATCTCTGCAATGCAGCTCTTTTCAGATTGGTTTTTTCACTCCCTTTATTATACGACACGCTGAGCGGGAATTGCGGGAACGAGAAAGGCCCCCATTTCTGGGGGCCTTTGCTGCTATGCGCGTGGGCAATTTGCTTTATATAGGACTTCTTTGGTTTCTTTGTCTATGACCTCAACCGTCTTATACTCCATATACTCATATGTCACTTTGGGCCTTGCAATTGACATTGCCTTTTCAAGTGTCTTGTAGCTCTGCCTAACCACCATTTCGCTCTCGCCGTGGCACTTAAACTTGCATACGACCTGATACCTAAGCATGTTGGGTTCCTTTCTCTGGCCCTTTCCTTTTGATGTTTACAGTATACACTTATACCGTATGAATGTAGGCGAGCATTGGGAGTTTTTCAAAATAAAAAACGGGAACCCTCTCGGATTCCCGTCAGTTCCTATTTTTTCAAATCGGCGCGTATAAGCTCCTTGATGTAGCCCTGCTTGTTGGCAACGCTGTCGAGCTTTTCAAGCACGTCCCCGTCGGTGCGTCGGTTCAGCTTCAGGTGAACCTGCCGCGTGTTCTCCGCGTCGTATTTCTTCTGGGCCTTGATTTGAGCTTCAGTTGCCATGCGCATCACCTCCGGTTGTCGATTAAGTCTGCCAGCATGTCGGTGTCCCTCATCATTGCTGCACCATCTCCAGCATGTCGTTAATCATCGCCACTTGCGGAACGGCCAGATGCATAGCGGCGTCCACGGCGAAGCGCACGAAGATTACGAGCGCAACCAATCCGAATGCAGTGAGTACGACCACGACGAAGGGCTTGTCGTAGCCCCATGCCTCGTCACCTTCCGTCTTCAAGGTCTTGCGCATGACGAAGACGATGAGCGCGAGGATGAAACCCATCAGCAGGACTCCCGCCAAGTCCTGAATCGCCTTGAACATGCCCCACTGCGGCGCGAAGTCCACGAGGTGCTCGGCGAGATAGTTCGCCCCCACGCCCAACTGCTTCGCGATTTCCTTGATTGCGTCCTGATTCATCAGTTCTTCCCTTCGATTAGGTCTGCCAGCCTCTGCCACATTCCCGGCCCCGAGCTGTCTAGGTTGCAGAGCGCGTCATCGTTCCCGAACAGCGCCCTGCTCGCCCTGATGCACCCGTAGCAGTTGCCTACGGTCTTGTACGCGCTGCCCTCGTCGGCGCACCTGTGGGTGCGCAGAAACTCGACGGCCTCGCGCTTCTCCTTATCACTTGGCATCTGTAATCACCGACCCGCATTTCGGGCAATAATTCCAGCGCATGTTGCCGATTGAATACCCGCAGACCTCGCAACACGGAGTCTCCCTGCCGTACTTGGTCTTAAACTTGCCGTGGCGCGTGGTGGTCGGACGGTCGATTAGGTCGGCAAGGTGCAACAAATCTTGGTAGCGCGGAAATCTATCAAAAGCGCTGCAGAAGACATTGAACGCGGTGAACGGAGAGTAGTCAGGGTCATCGTTCAGATTGTCCTTGTTACTCTCGGCTACTTCTCGCATCTTCGCCGCTACCTTGCGACGCTCATCATCGGTAATCATTCGTCCTCCTCTATCTTTTCAACGAGGTTGCGCGGGTCCATTCGCATCGCGTCGGCGAGCGCGAAAAGGTTGCCCACGCGCATGTCGCGCTGGAATCGGATGAGGGCACTAAGCGTACCGGGAGTGATGCCCGCCATCTGCGCCAACTGCTTCTGCGTGAGGTCATGGTCTGCCAAGTAGCGCTTGATAACCTTCTTGCTCACCTTGTATTTTGTCGATGCCGGAGCTACCATTTCGCCCTCCTATTCCATGCCTCTGTGGCCTGTTGCTTTATGAAGTAGACGCCTGTCTCTGGTAGAATCAAGCACTTGTCTTTGTTACCGCACCTGACCTTGAACAGCTCGCAGCCCCAAAATACGCCGTTCGCGAACTCGGCATCTCCGCCGCAGAACGGGCACGGCTTCAGTTCATTCATGGTCGAACATCCCCTCCCAGTCGTCGCAAGTCTCGTTCCATTGCCGTATGGTATCTAGAGTCAGCTGCAGGTCGCTCGGTCGACACTGTCTGGCGAACGGCCCGGTGAGTACATAGTCGCGTTGCGCGTAAATGTTGCACTCCGCGCAGGCTACTATTGCTGACAGTCTGCCGTTCAGGCAGTCCTCGGTTATCCCGATGTGCAGGTGCTCGGTCGAATGGCACTTCGGACACGGCTTCATGGTCGTCATTCGTCCTCACCCCTCAGCTTGCGGATGCGGGATACGATGTCCTTAAGCACTTTCGGAGCGCAGCCGTCTGATGTATTTCGGATAGCGCAATTTCGACAGGTTCCATCCTTGCTGAAGTACATGCAAGCTGTGTTTTCTGCAACGCACATGTCCAAATCCTCTTCCAGCTTCTCCCAGCTGTCGGGCGGGGTGAGGTGCATCGCTGAAGCGAACCTTTCAAATCCGCCCACGAGCACGACACTCCAGCCGCTGGAGTAACTTCGCGGCGCATATGTAAAGTACGAGACATCATTTGGATGGCCGTCCTTGTCGTACAGTACCTCGGTGTCCAGCGGAATCTCACGCCCCTCGGCATCCTTGGGTGCCGGTACATCGATGCTGTACTCACTGCAAGTCGGTGTGTAGTTTGCCATTGTTCTCTCCTTTGCTCATTGGAAATATGCCGTTTTTGTCCACCTCTGGTGAGGGGAATCGGTTGAGAACCTTGGTACGCAGCTCCGCACAATCGGCGCTCGGATAGGTCGGCGCCACCTCTTTTCGGATACACGCGGCACATGCCGCTACGGCATATGCCATATCCGATGACGTTGGTTTTTCATCACGCATAAAGCACCAATGAAGACTGTCCACGTTGGCCAGCGCCCTCTCCCACGCCTTGCAGCGCTCGCGGTACATCTTCATGCGGTCGCGCGTCTTGGATAGCTTCGATTCAAGCCCCCGGCAGTGGCGCTCTAGGCTCGCGTACCGACGCTTTAGGTCGGACAGCTCTTCGGCGTAGCTCAGGGCCAGCGTTTGGTAGTCCTGCATCACTCGTCTTCCTCCTCGCTTTGTTGGCTGAATATGCCCCTAGTCGTGCGCCATGCCGAGTACGAACCCGTCAGCATCGACCAAAGCAGGCAAAGCGTCGAATCGTCCCTAAGGCTCTTCGCGCCTTGCATCCTATAGTCATATGCAAGGCGCAGCTTGCCGCCTCTGTCGGGGCAGTAGACCTGCACACCGAACGGCAGCAGGCGTCTGTCGTGCAGCTCGTCCGCAAGGTCGCGAGGGCACACTAGCCAGTTCTCGTCACCGTGGAACGTCAGGCCGTGGCCGCTCTTGAAGTCATCCATGCACGACTTGACCTCGACGAACACGAACCTGCCGTGCTCCAGCGCGCAATTCCTGCCACCAACTCCGGGGGAGAAGGCCACGAAGTCGACCCTGTGGTGACTGTCGACCCAGACCTCCTGCGCGACGATGGCGAACTCCCTGCGCAGCTTCGCAGCCACTTTTCTGGAAAGCTCTGCGGTCACGTCACCGCGCTTGTCGCTAGTGCATGTCATCGAAACCAGCTCCGAACATGCAGTCGTAGTCACACTCCCAAGTCTCTCCGTCGCGGCTCATGGTCGCTCCGTACCTCGGAGTAGCGCCGAGGTCATCGCCCCAGAAGTGGAAGTGCCATCCCAGCAAGTCGAACTCCTCGTCGTACTTGTCGGCGGCGTACCTCGTGCCGCCGTACTCCTCGTAATCGTCCCACCCGAACTTGCGGGAAAGGTCATCGAACGTGTATTTGGTCGGCTTGTCCTTGCCGTCCTCCCACTCGTAGACCTCTGGCCAATACTGCTTGTAGCACCCGACGCGGACGTTGCCGTCTCCCATGACTCCGTGGTGCGAGAACTCGAACCACTCGAATCCGTCATGGTGCTTCATGATGTTCGCGTACACGCGTAGTCCAGAAGGCAGCGAAGCCTCGTCGGTGTCGTATACGCCTACGTCCTCCTTATCGGTTCTGCGCTCGCCGTTTAGGTACACGAACGCGCCGTAGTCGCTGTATGCCATGTTAGTTCTCCTTCTCCGCCAGCTCGTCCATCTGTGTTTCAATCGCCTCGCACGCGAAGCCGCACGACGGCATGACCTCTTTCATCATGTTTCCGCGATTCGGGTCAAGTTCATCGAGGAACACGCCCTTGATGCAGCTGTGCCCGATTTCGCGCTCCTGCCTTGCTCGTCGCTCGAACACGTCCGGGAAATCCCGGCGCTATCGTTACGTCCATGCGCTCGGCCTGCCCGCGCACCCTCGGGTGCTTCCTCACGTGCAGGTCTACAACCTGCGCATCGTCGGCCCACGCAACCCCGGTCAGCGCGTCAATGACCAGCTTGGCCTCGCTTACGGCGTCGGGCTTGAAGGTGTCCGGCTCCGAGCGCACGCACCTCTGTCTGCTGTCCGGCAGCGGCCTGTAGACGTCGATGGTGGCTATCACCGGCTCGTGCGGACCGAAGGCCGGGGCCTTGATATCTGCCGCGCCCATCGCCTCCTCGCATGCCGCCGTGACTTCCCTCTCTGCTCTCAGGCCAGCCACGAGACCGACCGAGAACTCGATGCGGGCCGTCATGCCGGAACCTCCCCGAACAGAGCGAGTACCGCCCACAACACAGCCGGTATCAACACGTACTCGATAACCCAGCAGAGTCCGATGAACCCGACCGCTGCGCCAGCGGCCCTGAGCTGCCACGGGAAGCGCGTGTGTCGTATCCCGCGCACCTCGTAGCGTTCGCGCCCGTTCACTTTCTCCATAACGTTCCTTTCTCTCTGGGATTCGCAGTGACGGCCTGTATCTCGATGGTATGTGCCGTTTGCCCTTTCCCTTCCTGATGTATCTAAGTATATACTGATATTTAAGAAAAGGGAAGCCTTCTCGGTGATTTTTTAAGCGGCAATTCCTGGCATGGAAAAGCCACCGTTTCCGGTGACTTTCGGTTAGAACTCGTATCCGTGGCGCTTTGCGTAGCTGACTGCTCCGCTCTCGGTCTTGTACTTTGCGGTGGCTCCGTAGAGAACTTGTCCAGTCTTTGCGTTCTTGAGCCCGTAGCGCTTGCCGTCCGTGGTGTTGATGCTGAACGTCGTAACCTTCATTGTGGGTTCCTTTCTCTCTCTTCCCCTCTTGCTATTGCAAGTATACACCTATAATCACGTTGCGCACGCGAGAATCGGAAATTTTTCAAAATAAAAAAGGCCCCATTTCTGGGGCCTTCTCCTACCTTACGAAAAGCGCCTTGTACTCCTCAACCTTATCCAGAAGGAACCACGTTGCCACGTCGTAATCCTCCTTGTCGGATTCCGTCATGTCACCGACCTTTCCGCTCCAATGGAACCATGAGCCTTCGTAAAGAAGAACCTCATCGTCGGGCTGGAAGTCAGTATCGAAGATTGTGTTTGCCATTTGGGGTTCCTTTCTCTCTTTTTCCCCTATTGCGGTTACTAGTATATACCTATACCGAGCAGTCGCAAGCGAGAATCCGAAACTTTTTTGCCCATATATGGGTGCGGCCCGCAAGGTCGGGACTTGTGGGCCGCTAGAGAAAGGAGCACCGACATAGGTGCGGCTACATTCTACCACGGAGGAACCTGCGGAGCTGCTTGGCTGGGCTTGTTCTCTCGTAGTGCATCCGTCTCGCTATCGTCTCCCAGCTCTTCCCTTCGAGGAACCTCATGACCGCTATCGCCCTGACCCTCGCGTCTGGCACCGTCGCTATGAAGGCCATGACCTCCAGCCTTGCGGCTTCGACCGCCCGCGCCTGAGCGTCAATCGCCCTCAGCACGTCCTCGCTGCTCTCTTCGGCTGCAACCCTGCGGAGTGCGTCCAGCTCCGCCTTGAGATGCACGGCCTGCGAAAGCTCGCGCTCCGTCACAGCCCGAGAAGCTCCTTGGCTGCCGCAGTCCTCGCAGCGTAGTCCGAACGCCGGCGGTCTTGCCCATTGAAGGCCACGGGGACGCACATGTCCATGATGCGGCTGTAGATCCGCTGCTCTCCGATTCCGTCGGCACCCATGAGGTCGCGTGGGTTGATGTTCGTCGTCACTATCAGTGGCAGCTTAGAGCGATAGCGGGCGTCTATCACGGCCGTGACCTGCTCCGTCATGTACTCGGTCTTTCTCTCAGTTGCGAAGTCATCGATTATCAGAAGGTCGAACTTCTGAAGGCTGTCGATGTACTCCTGCTTCCCCGAGAACCCGCTTGACAACTTGTTGACTATCCGCTGGAAGTTGGTCATAAGGCACGGCGTGCCGCTCTCAATGAGTGCGTTCGCTATGCACGCGGCCGCGAAGCTCTTCCCGCTGCCGACGTTTCCGTAGAGCATGAGGCCCGTGCCGTTCTCCAGCATCTGCGGGAACTTCTCGACGTAGCGCTTCATCGCAGACATCGTCTTCGAATCCTTGCCGTCATCGTTGGCGAACGTACAGTCACGCATCTCTGAGTCAGGGAAGCCGGTGCGGCGCATCCTGTCAACGCGCTGCATCCTCTCGCGCGTGCGCTCGTCCTCCTTCCTGCGCTCCTCCTCCTCGACCTCACACTTGCACATGCAATACGGCTTGATTATCCTGCCGCCGCACTCAATCTCGCACTGCTTCGGAGTGTGGCACTTTCCACAGTAGAGCAGGCCGTCCTTGATGTAGTCGCACTCTTGCGGCTTGTGGTTCTGGGCTGCCGACTTGGCAAGCCCTTCGATGATTCCGTTTGTATCCATGCCTCGCATTCCTCCTTAATTGTTCGCATTCGGCGCGTATTTGCCGAGTCCCAGAACCTTGTCGACCTCTTCATCGCCGGTGCTCTGGTAGTAGTAATCTGCGTCTACCTTCTTGTCGAATCCGCTTGATGTTTCACGTGAGACGGTGCCCCTATTTGCGTCCCTGTCGCGCCGTGCCCAGTTCCGAATCGTGGCTAGGTGGTTCTTGTAGCTCTTGCCAGTTGATGCCATGTAGGCGCTGAGCCTTTCGATTCTCTCCTCCCAGTCCGTGGGAAACTCCGTCTTGAGCTTCTCCATGTCTGAGTCACTGAGAAGGACGTTGGAGTATTCGCCGTACTTGTGGCGCGTCTCCTTCTTCCGCGAGGGTTTATCGCATTTGATAGATGGATTGGTGATAGACGGGTCACTGATAGATGAATCTTTGTTGCTACTTTGAAGTGGTACGGGGTCGCACTTTGAAGTAGCACCCCCGACGCACTTTGAAGTTGTACCCGTATCACTTTGAAGTTGTACGGCCTGTTCAGTTGGGCGGTAATACGCACGGGTGCCGACCTCGCTATTCTTGACTTTTTGATGATATAGCAAGCCGAACTTCACCAGCTTCTTGAGCCTGCGCCGTACCGCTTCGGGGTTGAGGTGCATAATCGGCAGTTCGTCGCATACGTACGACGCATTGACCCACCCATATTCGACACCATCTATTACAAGCTTCTCCATGCCGCCAAAATAGAAGTCCATAATCCATCGCAGAAGAAGGAGGTCGCGTTCATCTATTGATTGATGTTCATCGCACAGATTAAGGACTTGCTCTTGGCTGAAGCCGAATATCGTATATTTCATTTTCGCCACCACCTAAACGAAAGCCCCATCACAGGTAGCGGCTGTGATGGGGCTTCTATTTTTCATGCCGTGAAGGCTTGAAAAGCTATGTCATTTGCAAGGCCGCTACCCTCGCGTTCCCATATTATAGCATCAAGACTCCTCGATGTTTACGTGATTGATGTACGCCATCAGCTTTTTCTTCAGCTTGTACTCGGCGGTCTTGAAGCCCTTGCAGTCTTCAACGACCCGCTTGCCGTCTCGGATGTAGACGAAGTCCGCAACGTACTTCATGCCCCGATACTTAACCCCGTCGCATTCGAAGCTCGGCAAAAGCTCGAACGGAACCTGAAGGCGCAAGTCCTGAATCACGCCCGCTTCCGCCATATCTCTGAGCTTGGTATACCGCTTGGCTTCCTTGGCGCTGTCGAACTCGATGCCGTCAACGACCGTCTTATTCGTGTGGTACTTACTTCCCCGTGCTGCCATTGCCTTCACCCTTCCCGAAGCTGTAACGTGCGTACCTCGTGGGCTGTCCGAAGCGGTTCTTGCTACGCTCCCGATCCGTGTGTATGTCGTGGCCGTCCTCCTTAAGCTCGAAGATGACCGCCGCAAGCCTTGTGACCCCCAAGTCCTTGAATGCGTCCAGCGGCGTGATGCTTCCGAACTCCCCGATGTAGTCGAGAACCATCTTCTTTTGGCTCATCATCGTTGCCCCCTCTCTCTCTATGCGTAGTTACGCCCGAATATGCTTATAAATTCATCAATTGTCCAGCCGTAGTGCTCCATGGCACGCTGCTGCGACACCTCTTGCAGGTACGTCTCGAACGGTCTGTTGAAATGCACCGCATAATCGCTCATGTTGTGCGCGTCTGGCGATAGGAAGACGTACAGGCCAAGCTCGATTGACTTCTTGCGGTTCGGGCCGTGGAAGACCTCGTGCCGTACGAGCCACGGTTCTCGCTCGTCGAACCAGCGAATCAGGACACCGTGTCGCTCGTCGTACCACTCGCCGCACCCGAGAATGCTGTGCTCCTTCATCATTCCTCGCCCTCCACGTACCTCAGCCGTGCGATTTCCTCGCGCGTGAGAACCGGGATGCCTTGCGCTTCGCATTCCTCACGCGCCCCGTCGATGAGCCGCGAGAACTCCGCCGAATCCATGTGGCTCGAACCCTTGTAGACTCGATAGTGCGTGAACTCGCGCCCGCCAGCGAATCCCGTTCCGATTTCCTCGTAATAGCGAAAGTAGCCGGACACGTCGATGTCGGAACGCACGCTCACGACCTCGAAAGGCGCGTGCTCCTTCAGCATGCGGAAATGAAGCTCCGAGGTCGGGATTCTCAGGACTCGCCCAAGCTGGTTGACCATCGACCAATAGTAGGCGTTCTGTGTCAGCGTGCGCTTGCGCTTGCGCTCCTTGATTTCGTAAAGCTGCTCGCCCTTCGGCTGCTCGAAAAGCCAATGGATTATCTCCTCGGCTGTTCCAATCGTGCTACCAATCATCCCGCGTCACCTCCTTCAAAGTAAGGGGCGGGACGCTCTGAAGCGCCCCGCCGATTAGGTTAAAACGGGATATACTCGTCGTAGACGGCCTGCGCCTGCTGCAGCGGCTGGTAGTCCTGCTGCTGCTGCGGCTTGCGGTTCTGCATCAGCTCGATTTCCCGTGCGATGATATCGACCTTGGAATGCTTCTTGCCGTCCTTCTCCCAGCTCGAATAGTTGAGCTTTCCGGTGATTGCGACCTTCATGCCCTTCGTGAGGATATCACTCAGCGCCGTGGCTCGGTTACCGAACGTCGAGCACTCGAAGAAGTTGGGCACGTCCTCCCACTGCCCCGAAGCGTTCTTGCGGCTGTCATTCACCGCGATGCCGAAGCTCAGCACAGCCGTACCGCTCTGCGTGCTGCGAAGCTCAGGGTCGCGTGTCAAATTTCCAATGATTAAAACGTGGTTGATGCTCATTATTCGACGCACCCCTTGCCGTTCAGCTCTCCGAGCTTCTTGTCGTATGCGTCCCCCATGATGTGGCGGAAGACGGCGCTGGTGGTCGCATCGTTCCATGTGAGATATTTTCCAGACCAATCAGTGCCCGCCCTGTTGAGCAGGACGTCCTTGGCCATCTCAAGGTCGAACTTCGCCTTCAGCAGGTTTTTGTATTCAGCGGTCGCGATTTGCACCATGTTGCTCTCCATTTTCATCGTTCCTCTCTATTTGCCGGTTGCGAAGACGTATGCCCTGCAACCCTTCGTATCGTTGTAGATGCTCAGCCCGGTAATCTGGCCGCTCTCGATTCTGACCTTCTCGCAGCGGAAATTGTCATAGCATTGAAAGCGGCCGTTCTTCCCCTGCTTGATGTTGCACTTATCGGCGGGAACCCAGATGAAAGGCGCTGTGTAAAGCTCGCGCCCGATGCCGAGCATGAATCCGGCCCTCTTAACCATGTGTTCACGTCGGCTCGCTAGTTCCGACGCCGCCCGTTTGGGCAGCTGCATGTTTCCATGCAGAGCAGACCATATCATCATGTTTCCATGCCCCCCGCTTCCACCCGCTTGGGTGTACTCTTTACAGATGGTCGTTGAACGTTCCCATTTCTGGGCTTCGCTGCTGATTGCCCTCGTCTTTACGTTAGGGTGTTCCAGCAATTCAAGGGGTTTTAGACGCACCTAAGACACCTTTCTAATAACCCTGTATCCGCCAGCCCTGTTACCCTTTGTAATGGTCGCATGAAGGTTGCCAGAGTTTATCCCGTGCTCCCTAGCGAATCTATCCAAGTTGCTCACCTTTGCAACCTCACCGCTTGGATATTCGACAAGATATGTCTTTCCCTGTATGGCCATACGGTGTTCTTTCGATTCGCGTAGCACTTGCGCATACCATTCACCGTTTACAAGGCGCTCCTTTTCGTCTTCGCTCATTGCTTCCCATTCATCAATGTGGCGCAGTATGTATCTTCCACGGTGGGCTAACGGCTTCCTCATAGCAGTGCCTATGAGTGTCTTATACGCTGTTCCGTGCGAATCGCTCCAACCATGTACGTTTGAAACGCTCTCGTACGTTTTGTTCTGCATATCAACAACGACGTACTCTTTAGAAGAAGGGTTCTTTTCTCCCTTCATGCCTTTCCTGCTGCAGTGTTCAGAGTAGTTGTCATTAAGCACTAGGACGCCTGTACCACTGACTGATTTGACCTCTTCGCGCTCCCTAACTAGGGCATCATGCCTGTTCTCAAACTCGTCTATTACCTTAAAGTCATCAACAGTCAGCTTTATGCACGACTGATTAAGAAACCTACCGAAGAAGCCTCTTCCATTTGCCGCGTTGCCGTTGTGCTGGTCTTTCCTTCTCCTTATGTTGTTGGTACAGCCTATATACACTGCGTTGTGCGATGGGAACTCGACCTTGTAAACGTAGTACATTTCTACCTCCTTCCATCGCTAGCTAAATAGTATGCTTGTTCGGTTAATTAGTAAAGGCAGTTCATAAGATAAGTTAATGCGTCGCTCGCTCTGCCCTTCTCGGCCTCCATGTTGGAAGGCGTGCCGTTCGACTGCTTGGCAATCCACTGTGATTTTTCCGCGTCCCAGATTTCGATTGTGCAGAACAGCTCGCCGTTGATGCTCTGGTAGCTGTCGCGCCACCCCGTCATGCCGAAAGTCTCGTCGAGGATGCGCATGTCGCAGCGGCTGTCCTTGTAAAGAAGAAGAGCCACGCCCTTCTGGCTGCATTGCGCCACGCGCACCTCGATTTCGTCTGCCCTCAGCTCGCGCATATCACTTCACCTGAAGGCTTTCATTGGTGACGATTTCGGCGTGCTCGATTTCGCGCCCGGCATCGAGAGCAGCCTTGATTGCCTTGAGGTTCGGCGTAGGCTCCTTGTAAGTCAGCAAAGCACCGGCGTTCTCACACGCCCAGTCGATGAAGTAATCATCGACCTGAACTCTCTTGGACTTGCGGTAGCTGCAACGAAGCCTTGGAGATTCGAACTTCTCGCCCCTCAGCGCGTAGACCAAAAGGTTCTTGATTCGCTCGG
>ERZ1034901.1905-NODE-1905-length-13852-cov-5.236066_pt1 | contig 13852 bp, 8 predicted proteins | sample MGYA00520628_ERZ1034901 | MGnify/ENA primary metagenome ERZ1034901 (study PRJEB33766, sample SAMN09781783) | gut metagenome | biome: gut microbiome | host: Homo sapiens | place: Madagascar | study: EMG produced TPA metagenomics assembly of the PRJNA485056 data... | reverse complement strand
GCTTTCCGCGCGCAATGCTTCGCGATTAGGTATCATATTCGCTACAGGATTATCGTTTTGACCGCAGCTTCCGCGCGCCAATCTTGCGTGGTGTCCGATTTCGCTGCGGTCGGTCATCGACGAGGAGGCCTTTTTTGCAGAGCATGCCCACCGCCCAGGAATGGTGCGATTTCTACCGAAGTGCCGACAAGAATGCCGACAAAACCCTCGATGAGCTCAGGGTGCGCTGGAACGAGATGGCGCCTCACTATGCTCACAAGAACCGGCGGAGCGGATATCTCGCACAGCTTACCGAGCTGCTCGCGCTCGCGCCGGGCGAGAGCATCCTCGATATGGGCTGCGGTCCCGGCGTGCTCAGCGTCCCGTTGGCGAAAAAGGGCCATGATGTGGTGGCAGTCGATTTCTCGGACGGGATGCTCGGGGAGCTGCGGCGGGCGGTTGCCGAAGCTGGCGTCGAGGATCGTTTCTCCATCTTCCGTCGCGCATGGCAGGAGAGTTGGGACGGCATCCCTCAGGCTGATGTGGCGATTTCGTCGCGCTCTCTCACAACCCATGACATCCAAGATGCCGTCGCCAAGCTCGAGTCAAAGGCGAAAAGCCGCGTCGTGGTCACCACCGCTTGCGGCGAGGTGCCGTGGATCGATGCCCGTGTGGAGCGCGCTTTGGGTCGCGAGATCACGCCGCCCCAGCTCGCGCGGGATTTCGCCGTGCTTTTGAACTATCTGCTGGGAAGCGGGCGTTTTCCGGAGATTCGCTACATCGAGGTGCCGCGTGTGCCGCAATCGGATAGCGCCGAGGAACTCAAAGGATTTCTCGCCAAGGCGGCGGACGTAAAGCCCGAAGAGCGCCCTCTGCTCGACGCGTTCTTCGACAAACATGTGAAGGAGCGCCCTGGCGGCGGCGTCTTGATGGACTACACTCAGGAGACGCGCTGGGCCGTCCTTTGTTGGAGGCCGCTTTAGCCGCGCCCGCTCGCATGTCAACGTAAGAATGTCGTGCGCAGCTTCGTGCGGCAAAGCGCGTCCCGTATAATGGTTCTCATGCGATAGATGCAATCGAAAGGGGAGTGCATGGCAGACAAGAACAACAAGGGCTACGGTGTTCCCGCGGCTCCCGCTGTGCCTGCCTCTCCTGCGAAGCCGGCTGCTCCTGCGGCACCTGCTGGGCGGCCAGGGAAGTCCGCGGACGACGCTTCGCTTGACGTTCGGGAAGTATCCGCGAAAGAGCGCATTGATGCTCGTCGCCGCGAGCTCGAAAAGAAGCTCGCCGCTCAGGCGACTGCGGGTTCCTCGGAGGCTCGCAAGAGCTCGCCCTCGAAGGCATCCTCTGCAGATATGGGAGCATCTCCGCAGGCGGGAAGCTCGCCGACGCGCACTGCTTCTCCCGCAGGAACGGGAAGGCGTCCTGCGGCGGCACCCTTCTTGGAGGAGCATCCCCATCCGAAAGGTGTTTCCGACCGCTTGCGCCAAACGATAGCGCACGCGACGTCGGGGCGGCCGAAGGACGCGTTCGGCAAGGGAATGAAAAAGCCCCAAGCGACGGTCGGGGCGGAAGGCGGCAAGCCCGCTTCGCCCGAAGAGGCTCCTAAGAAGAAGTCCTGCCTCAGCTCCATATTCGGCATCATCATCGCCCTTTTCTTGCTTTCCCAGGTCGGAGGATGTGTGGCGTCTTGTGTGGGGGATGTTTTCGATTCGATCGATGACGATACCTCGAGCTGGTTTGAGAACTCGGGCTCGGAGCGCCAGGACGGCTCTTCTAGTTCCATGAACAGCTTCTCCAACGATGAAGCCGACGAGGCTGCGGCGCTTGCGTCCGCGCGCGAAGCTTTGGCGTCGCTCGGTTCGCACGAGAAGATCGTCGACCGCATTGCTCAAGGGATAAATGCGAGATACGTCAAGATGTTCGGGTTCTCTGCTGACGATGCGGGCATTGATTCGAAGGAGCTTGCCCGCTGGCTCATCGAGGGGGCATCATGCACGGTCGGCGATGACGACGTCTTCGTCTACACCGACGGCACTGCCGACGTGTTCGCCGACTGCACGAGCGTTCCGGTGTACAACTTCGTGTCGGCGGTTGACGATGCGGCGCGCTCGCTCGCAACGGGCTCGCGCACTCCCACAAAGCAGCAGGTCGCTGCGGCAACGGAGACGGCGAAGGAGCACGCGAGCTCCGAGTACGCTTTCATCATGTTCTCGCTTGTCAAGACCGATGCTGGCTGGATGCTCGATGAGGATGCTTTCGCGAGCGACACTGCCGACCACCTGTTCGGATTGTAAGGAGCCTTGCCATGAAGATTCCGAGCGAGGTTGTTATCAAAGCGCGGTCGCTCAGGATGGGAAACGGCGTGAGCGTTCCTGCCGTCCAGTTTGTCTGCGGCGCCTGCGGGCGCGTGCTCAAGCCAGGCGAAGGTTCGCGCACGTGTCCCGACTGCGGAAGCCGCGATATAGAGACTCGGGTCGACCCTTCGCGCAGTGTTGTCGTCCGGCGTGCTTGTTGAGGATAGGGCGTTCCGCCGGTCTGGCGGGAAATACGGCAAGAATCTTCGGCCACTTCTTTAATTGGTACATATGTTCGTGTATACTGAGCCCATGAATACGAACGAACATACTTCATACGACGTAGTCCTGCTCCCGACATACGCCGAGGCGCTCTCCTATCGGAAGCGCGTTGCTGCCGAGGCCGGTCCCCGTGCGCTTTTTGGGGTGACGGTTGCCACGTTTCCCGCCTGGATTGCCGACCTCTGGGAGCTTTTCGGCGACGGCCGGGTTATCGCGAGTCCTCTCGAAGTGGAGGCGCTCTCCGCGTCGCTGTGCTCGAAGGACCCAGCTGCGGCAGGCTGCGCCCGCGTGGTGACGGCCTGCCTTCAAAGCGCGGGAATACCCACCTTCGACGAGGCGTGTGCCCGTGCGAAGCGCGGCGAGGATTGCGGGATCACTTCCGCGCAGGCTCACGTGCTGCGCCTGTGCGCCGATGTGCGCGATGCGCTGCGAGGCTCCGGCCGTGTGCTTGCGGGGGAAGCGCTCAAGATGCTTCCGGGCGCTATGCCGTCGCGGCCCTCGCGCCTGCTCGTCGAGTGCTCCTCGCCCTTGTCGGCGCAGCAGAGGGCATTCCTCGAAGCGTGTCCGCTTATCAGCTACGAGGTTCGCTTGGCACCTGGCGGGGGAGGGATTCATCGCGCGCCTGAGGGCGTTCTCGTGAGGTTCGCCTTCCCCTCGGGAGGTTATGCCGAGCCAGCGACTTTGCGCGATGTCCTTTGCGGCGAAGATCGCGAAGGCGCGCTCGTCGCCTGCAAGGAGCCCCTGTCTCTGTTCGAGAAGCTTGCGCCTGCGCTTGCGGAAGCGGGGCTTTCGTGTGCCGCTCGAGCTAGCGCCCCCTTTGCCCAGACCGACTTCGGGCGTGCGATGCTCTCGCTTCGCCGATTCCTCGTCTCCGATGCTTGGCGCTCGGGCGACCTTATGGACTATCTGCTCTCGCCCTTCTCGGGGTTCTCTGTCGAGGGCGCTTATTCTATCGATGCGCAGATCCGCGGCAACCGGCTTATCGATCGCGAGTCGATAACGGCGTCGCTGCGCGAGAAGAGCCGCCTGTTCGAGGCGATGGAAGACATCGCAACCGAGCGGGACGCCGACATACTGCTCGGCGAGCTCGAAGACGCGGTGCGCTCGATGGTCAAAAGGCCTGAAGCCTGGCGCCGCGAGCAGCTTGCGGCTATGGCGTCGCTGCGGGACGCCGCCTCGGCGGCACGTCTCGCCGATCTCGATATGCAAGGGGTCGTCGATCTTCTGGCCCATGCGAGCGTCGACGCCTCGCGCTCGTTGGGCGTGGAAGCAGAAGGGCACTTCTGTGGCAGCGATCCTGCGGCCTTGCCCGCCGACGTCGTGTTCGCGGACTATCGACATGCGATATCTTTCCCCTCCGCATCCTGCGATCTTGCTGTCGCATGCGATCTCACTAGCGCCGCGTTTCCCGCCTCCGATTCCGACGATGCGGCGACGACGCTCCTTGCCAAACTGGGAATCTTTCCCGATGACGATGCGCTCTCGCGCATGCGCCGATCGTTCACGGCCCTGTTGGCGGCGCCCCGCAAGATGGTCCTCATCGTTCGTTGCCTTAACGATGAGAACGCCGACCCGACGTATCCTGCTGCCGTTCTCGAGGAATTCGTCGACTGCTATCGTAAGGACCCGTCCGCAACCGACGACATCAAGAATCCCTTCAAGTTACCCGCTTGTTTGCAGGAGGGAATTGTCGAGCGTGGGGAGGAGACTCTTGTCGAGAATGCCGTCATGGCGGGCGGCGACGTGCCATGCGAGAAGGTGGAGCTCCCTGCATCCGGCGAGGTGTCGGCGCCGAAGCGCTCGCTTGTCGTGTTGCCGCGCGTAGTGGCGGGCCAGGTGGTTGACGAGCCGTGCCTCTCTCCCTCGCAGATTGAAAGTTATCTGGAATGCCCGTACAAGTGGTTCGCTCAGCGTCGTTTGCGCCTCGAAGGGCTCGATGAGGGCTTCGGCCCGCTGCAGATGGGCGATTTCGCCCATAGTGTGCTCAAGAGCTTCTATACCCATTTCCAAGAAGAGGTCGCTCCTAAGGTGACGCGCGGAACGCTCGATTCCGCGCGTGCCATCATGCGCGATGTGCTCGATCGGCACGAATCGCATCAATACGAGCTGAAGCCTTCGGACAACCGCCTTGTTCCCACGACGGAGCTCGAACGGCGCGACATGGATTCCCTCAAGCGCAAGCTGCTCGACTACCTCGATTACGAGGCAGAGCTTCTGCCGACGTTCCGTCCCGCCTATCTGGAATACAACGTTGCGGAAGGAGCGACGGCCGAATACGCAGGTCATCTGCTCGTTGGAACGGCGGATCGTATCGATGTCGACGATGAGGGCCATGCCGTGGTGCTCGACTACAAGGCGTCGGTTTCCCCGGAGCACGAGTTTGCCGTACGCGAAGAGGGGAGGCTCGGCAAGGTACAGGCGCTCATCTATGCGCAGGTGGCGCGCCGAATGCTCGGGCTTAACCCCGTTGGCGCCCTCTATGTCTGTTACGGGAAGAAATGCGCCGTTACCGGAGCCTACGACGCTACCGCGCTCGAGTCGCCGCACCTTCCTTCCATGCGCTACGACAAATGCCAGTTCGCGTCGCAGGACGGCGAGTCGTTTGTCGACCTGCTCGACAGGACCGAAGAAGCGATCGCTCGCGGCGTCGAGCGCATGCTTTCGGGCGATGTGCGCCCTGATCCATCAAGCCCCCATGCATGCACCTGGTGCCCGGTGCTCTCGTGCGCAGAAAGAAGGGCATAACATATGGCTCTCACACCTGGACAGAAGAAGTGCGTCGATACGCTCGTGGGTCCCGTGGCGGTTTCCGCCGGTGCAGGTAGCGGCAAGACGTTCACGCTCACCCGTCGTATCGTTCATTCGCTCGAATGTGGGTTTGTCTCCGGCATCGACGAGGTGCTCGCAATCACGTTCACCTCGAAGGCTGCGGGCGAGATCAAGTCGCGCGTGAAGGGTGCGCTCAAGGCCTGCGGGCGATCCGACCAGGCGCTTCTCGTCGACTCTGCCTGGATTTCCACCATCCACGGCGCCTGTGCCCGCATGCTGCGCGCCCATGCGCTCGACTTGGGAATCGCCCCCGATTTCACGGTGGCGGACGAGGCGGCTGCAAGTGACATGCTCGATGCAGCGCTTGAGGAGGTGCTCGGCTCGGAGAACGACATCATCTCGCCGGGCGACTACGACGCGCTTTTCACGGAATATGCAGCACGTCAGGTGGGGTCGGTGTCTGCCGCAAGCGTCGAGGGCATGGTGCGCGACATCGTCGTCGCTGCGCAATCGAGCCCCGAAGGGATGGCGTCCATCGTGCCGGCCCCGTCGGCGGCATCGCCCTGCAAGCTTCTGGCGCGTATGGCGTCTTTGGTGGGTGATATCACGGCGGTGTGCGAGGCCCAAAAGCCGGGAAAGACTCGCGACGCGTTCCTCGACGGGACAGCCCGTGCACTCGAGGGGCTCGAAGCCGCGCAACAGCAAGGTGAGGAACCATCCCCCGAACAGGTCTTGGGTCTATTCAACGCCTTTCCAGTTCCTAGTCGCGCGTTCGGCACGTCTGAATATAAGGAGTTCGCAGCCGAAGCGGCGCAAGGGTATCTCTCCTTGATGATGGAAGCTCGTCTTGCCCTTGCCGAGCCGCGCATGCACGAGGTGATCGACCTGTCGGGTCGTGTCTTCGACGCGTATCGTCGGCGCAAGCGTGAGGCGGGCATGCTCGACAACGACGACCTGCTCACGATGGCGTCGCGCATGTTCAGCGAGCACCCTGAAATCGCTGCGGAGTACGCCAATCGCTTCAAGCTGATTATGGTCGACGAGTTCCAAGACACCGATCAGCTGCAGGTGAACATGATCAAGCGCATGGCGGGCAAGAACTTCGAGCGCCTGTGCACGGTCGGCGATGCGCAGCAGAGCATCTATCGCTTCCGCGGGGCGGACGTCTCGGTCTACGACAGGCACCTTGCCTCGGTGGCAAACACTAACGAAGCGGGCCTTATCGAGCTTGCTGACAATTTCAGAAGCCATGTCGATGTGCTCGCGTTCGTCGACTGCGTGTTCAGCCAGCCGAGTGTATTCGGCCGATCGTTCATGTCGCTTTCCGCGTCGCGCGACTCTGATCGCATCGACTGCCCCTACCAGGGATCCGATCCGCGCATCGAGGTGCAGCTCACCACCTATCCCCGAGGTGTTGCCTCGGACACAGCGCGCGCCGCGGTCGCGCAGCGGATTGCACAACGTTTCGCGAAGCTTGTCGACGAGGGCCATTCGGCGGGCGACATGGTGGTCTTGCTTGGCAGCATGCGATGCGCCGACGTCTACGCCGATGCCATACGCGAGCAGGGGCTTTCCTGCGTGGTCTCAGGGGGGTCGATCTTCGGCCGTGCACCGGAAGTGCGCCTTGCGGTGCGGCTCGCCGAGGTAATTGCGAACCCTAAGGATACCGAAGCCCTTTTCGAGGTGCTCTCGAGCGAAATCTTCGCGCTCACCGCAGACGATTTCATCGATCTTTCGACGGGCCTCGACGAGCTGCGGGGCATTCCCCGCCGCCGTTCGCTCGATTCTGGTGTTTCGGTGTGCGCCGCCGCTGAAAACGATGCGTCGCTCATACCCGGTCTCCGAGCTGCGGTTCGAACGCTGAAAAAGGCGGCGTTTCGCGTGCGGCTCGAGCCCCTCTCCAAGGTCATGGAGGGAGTCCTCCTCGATTCAGGCTGGCTTCGTCGACTCGAGGATGAAGGCGCCGAAGGGCTTGCGCGCGCGGCAAACGTCTACAAGGCGTGCCGCCTTGCCCGTGACATCGAGCGCAGAAAAGGGTCGGGCCCCGCTCAGACCGCAGTCGAGCTGCGTGCGCATATTGAAATCGCCAAAGAGGCCCCGGGCTCGCTTTCCTCGAAGTCGGGCGATTTCGTTCGCATCATGACCGTCCATGCGAGCAAGGGTCTCGAATTCCCCATCGTCGCGGTGGCCGAGCTGCGCTCCGACGAGGTGCGCTCATCGCGAATGGTTCGGACCACGCTCAATGGCAAAACCTACCTCTCGCTCGATGCGGGGGCGACCGCAACGCGCTTGACCGCGAAGCAATCGCAGCTCATCGCGAAATGCACGTCGGTGGACCCTTTCGAGGGAGACGAAGACGATGAGTTCTACCAACAGCTGATCGAGCACCCCGGTGGCCACAGTCCCGTGGAGGTCCGCTGCGCGATTCGCCAACATGAGCATCTCGGCGAAACCGAGGAGACCCGTCGGCTTCTCTACGTCGCGCTTACCCGTGCGCAGGAGGCAATCATCTGCGCAATTGCCGGGAAGACGACGAAGGACGACCCGACGGGCCTTGCGAAGAGCGTATGGGGAAGCGTGGAGTCTGCCCTGTGCGGCGAGGGCAATGCCTTCGAGCCCGGCGTGACCCTTCTCGATTTCGGCGGTGAGTCTCCCGCGCGCGTTGAGCGTATTGACCTGACTGTCGAATCGGAAGAACCCTATGATTCTGAGGTCGCTGGCGCCGAAGCGGCAAATCAAGAAGAAGGGTGCTCGCTTGCAGGCGTGTCCGACCCAGCACGGCGAACCGTCGAGATCCCCGAAGTCTTGCCCCACTGCGAGCTGCTGGCTCAGGCGTGGCCTGCATCTCGCGCCGATGTGTTCAGCTATTCGTCGATCGCGCACAGCCCATCTGATGAGGCGGGGACCAGCTCGTCTGCGGAAGAGATTATTTCGTCGAAAGTGCCGCCCGTCGAAGAGCCTGGTTTTTCGGAGGTGGATGAGGCAGCGTGGACCGCGATTCGAGCTTCGCTTTCGGGAGACGCCGACAAGGCGACGGACTTGGGCACCGCCTTCCATAGGCTTGCCCAACAGGCGGTATGCACCCATGCCGAGAGCGCTGCCCTCGTCTGCCCCGACAAATCGCACGTTGATGCGCTTGCTCGTCATTGCGGGCTTTCCGACTTGCAGCGCATTCGCCTCACCGAAGCGCTTGCACGATGGTTTGAAAGCGATCTTGCAGCACGCGTTGCGACATTTTCCCGCCTTCGTGCAGAGGTTCCCTTCTTCGTACGCGTGGGGCGCGGAGCCAGCGCGCCATTCATGGAGGGGGAAATTGACCTTCTCGCCGACGGGGAAGACGGCCGCACGGCGCTTGTTGTTGACTACAAAACAGGTGGGTCGCCAGGGGAAACGCCGACACAGTTGCACGAAAAGCATCGACTGCAGGCGCTTTGCTACGCGTATGCCCTGCTCATGCAAGGCTATGAATCCACGGAGTTCGCATTCGTGCGTGTGGAGCAGCCCGACGATACGAAAGAAGGCCAGCCGCAGCAGGTGAACTACACCTTTACCGCAGCTGACCTTCCGACAATCGAAGGGGAGATACTTGCGCGCTACGCGAGCAGCTTCTCCGCGTAAGCGATCTTCACGCAGCAGACGAACACGCTGAGCGCCTCGCGAAGCTCGTAGAGCGGGGGAAGCGTGGGCGCGATGCGGATGTTGCTGTCGTAGGGGTCGTGCTTGTACGGCCAGGTCGCGCCAGCATCCGTCATCGTGACGCCCGCTTCCTTCGCGAGCTGTACGATGCGCTTGGCACACCCCTCGGGCGCGTCGAAGGACACGAAATACCCGCCGCGCGGCTTGGTCCACGTGCACCCGCCGACTTCGGAAAGGCCCATGGTGAGCTCGTTTTCGACGAGCGTGAACTTCGGGCGCAGGATATCGGCATGCTTCTCCATGTGGGCGGCGATGCCGTCGGCGTTCTTCAAAAACCTCACGTGGCGAAGCTGGTTGAGCTTATCGTAGCTGATGACGGTCGTGGCCATGCGCTTCTTGATTTCGGCGATATTGTCGGGGCTCGCGGCGATGGCAGAGATGCCGGCTCCGGGAAGCGTGACCTTCGACGTGGACGCGAACTTGAAGTAACGGTCGGGGTTGCCCGCCTCGCGGCATGCCTCGGCGATGTCAAGAAGTTGGTCCTGGTCGGCCTTGAACGGGTTCAGGTGATGGACGCTGTAGGCGTTATCCCAGAAGATGCGGAAATCGTCAGCAGCGCAGGGCATGGCCGCCAAGCGACGAACGACTTCCTTGGAATAGGTGACGCCCCCGGGGTTGGAGTACTTGGGGACGCACCAGATGCCCTTCACGGAATCGTCCTCGGCGACGATTCGCTCGACCTCATCCATGTCAGGGCCGTTCTCGTCCATCTTCACGGGAATCATCTCGATGCCGAACGACTCCGTGATGCCGAAGTGACGGTCGTAACCCGGAACAGGGCAGATCCATTTGATTCCCGGGTACTGCGCCCAGGGCTTGCTGCCGAGGGTGCCGAAGTCGAGGCATCGCGCAACGGCGTTGCCCATGAGCGTCAGGCTCGAGTTGCCGCCGACGATCACATTTTCCGGCACATCGTCAAGCATTGCCGCCATCAGGCGCTTTGCCTCGGGAAGTCCGTCGAGCACGCCGTAGTTGCGGCAGTCGGTGCCGTCCTCGGCGATGCAATCCTGCGCGCTGGAGATGCAGGAGAGCAGAGGCAGGCTCAAATCGAGCTGCTCGGCGCTCGGTTTGCCGCGAGCCATATTCAGCGAAAGGCCCTTTGCTTTGAACTGCGCGTACTCTTCCTTCAATCGATTGAGCTCGCTTTGAAGCTCCGCGCGATCCATTTGTTCGAATGCAGCCATTTCCCATCCTTTGCCATGTGCGACGAAACATGCACGCCGCCGCGAATCTTGCCGACCTTGATATTACGTTTGCGCGCCCGATGCGACAAGTTTCAATTGCGAGAAATCCTTGGCTTCCCCTCGTATCGCGCATCTGCGAGCACCTCGACGCCCGCAAGCGCTATGCCTTGCCCTTGCGAGCGGCGACAATAACGCCGCCGTTTCGCGAATCGTTCACACAGCGACCGAAATATCACTTTAGTCGGGAAAAGTATGCCGTATAATTCGCTTATTCGACTATCGAGAGGGATGAAAATGGTTACTGGTGATTTTTGGGTACTCCTGGCGATGCTTCTGTATTTCATCGTCGTTGTGCTCGTCGGCTTCGTCTATGCGAAGAAGTCGAACGCCTCAAGCGAGGCGTACTTCCTCGGCGGTCGCGGGCTCGGCCCGTGGCTTACGGCGCTTTCTGCGGAAGCGTCGGACATGTCCGGATGGCTGCTCATGGGTCTTCCCGGCGTTGCGTACTTCACGGGCGCATCGGACGCCATGTGGACGGCGATCGGCCTTGCGATCGGCACGTATCTCAATTGGAAGTTCGTGGCGAAGCGTCTGCGCAAGTACTCCGAGGTGGCGAACAACTCAATCACCGTCCCCGACTTCTTCTCGAACCGTTTCCACGACAACAAGCATATCCTCATGACGATTGCGGCCATCATCACTCTCGTCTTCTTCTCGATTTACACGGGAAGCTGCTTTGTGACTTGCGGTAAACTGTTCTCGACGCTCTTCGGGCTCGACTACGCGACGATGATGGTGCTCGGCGCCATCATCGTGTTCCTCTACACGTTCGTCGGCGGATATCTCTCCGTCTGCACGACCGACCTCATCCAGGGCACGCTCATGTTCTTCGCGCTCGCCACGGTGTTCATCGGCAGCGTCGCGCAGGCGGGCGGCGTCGAGAACACGGTCGCTTTCCTGCAGGATATTCCCGGATTCCTTTCGGGTACGCAGATTGCAACCCCTATTCTCGATGCGGCGGGCAACCAAGTCGTCGAGAACGATGCACCGCTGTTCGGAGCGGCAGGGGAGTACGGGCTCATCACCATCGTGTCGGGTCTCGCGTGGGGCCTTGGATACTTTGGTATGCCCCAGGTGCTCGTGCGCTTCATGAGCGTGCGCCATTCCGACGAAATCAAGAAGTCCCGCATCATTGCGATGATCTGGCTTGTGGTGTCGCTTTCGAGTGCGGTGTGCATCGGTCTTATCGGGCGCGCCGTCATCCCGACGGAGTTCCTCACGCAGTCTGCTGCGGAAAACGTCTTCGTCGTGCTCTCGCGCATGATTCTGCCGTCCTTCGCCTGCGGCCTCGTCGTTTCGGGCATCTTCGCCGCGGCGATGAGCTCCTCGTCTTCCTATCTGCTCATTTCCGGCTCGGCGGTCGCAACGAACATCTTCAAGGGCCTGATCAAACGCGACGCGACCGATCGCCAGGTCATGATCGTCGCCCGTTTCACCTTGGCTGCCGTTCTTCTGTTCGGCATCATCATCGCGATGGACTCCAACTCGTCCATCTTCAACGTCGTGTCCTACGCATGGGCGGGCTTCGGTGCGTCGTTTGGCCCCCTCGTGCTGTTCTCCTTGTACTGGAAGCGTACGACGCTGCAAGGCGGTATCGCCGGCATGCTCGTCGGCGCAGCGTCGGTCTTCGCGTGGCATAATCTCGTGAAACCTCTCGGCGGCTGGTTCGGCGTCTACGAGCTCTTGCCGGCATTCGTGTTCGCCTGCATCGCCATCGTGGTGGTCTCGCTGCTCACAAAGAAGCCTTCTGAGGAAATCGAGAAGGAATTCGATACCTACATGGATCTCGACGTGTAGCGGCGCCGGTCGAATATCGCCTTGGGGAAGACGGCTCCATCGGGCCGTTTTCCTATAACCTGACGCATAAAAGTTGGGAAAACAAAAAAGCGGCCCTTCTGGATTTCGCAATCCAGAAGGGCCGCATGCTTGCTGAGCGAGATTAGCCGAATCGCAGCGCGGTCGTGAAGCCCGACCACGAGAGGCTGTCCGTGTCACGGACATAGGCGCCGAACGTGGGGGCGTGCACGTAATGCGACCCGCCGTAGCTCACGGCGATTCCCACATGGCCGCTGCGCCAAAGCACGTCGCCCGGGCGAGCCTCGGAAACGGGGCCGCGCCAGGAAGCGCAGTTGTAGAGCGCTTCACTTTGGTGGGGAAGCGAGATTCCCACCTGCAGGTATGCCCAGCGCACAAGGCCGGAGCAGTCAAACGAGTTCGGGCCCTCGGCACCCCACACATACGGGCAGCCGATGCGCGACATCGCGTAATCGACGACGGAGCCGTAAGAGGGAACGTTGGAGTTGCCGCTCGAGGAAGACCCGCCGCCGCTGCTCGAGCCGCCGGAAGATGAACCGCCGCCGCTGTGGCTCGAGCCGCCCGAGGAAGTTTGCTGCTTGGCTGCCGCCTCTGCTGCCGCTGCAGCCGCCGCTGCAGCCTGCTCCTTCTCAAGGAGCTCTTTCGCCTCGGCGTCAAGCGAGTTGACAAGATCGGTGGCTTGGGAAACCTTCGCCTGAACCTCCTGCTGGATCTGCGCGGCCTCCGCTGCCTTGTCCGCAGCGATCTGCTCCTGTCGGGCGTACTCTTCCTTCGAGGCCTGCAGCTCCTCGCGCAGTTGCTTGGAGCTGTCCACCATATTGGAGTCGTTGTTGTTCATCTGCGTGAGCAGATCCCAGTTCGACGTGAACTCGTCGAAAGAGGATGCGCCTAAGATGAAGTCGAGGAAGCTTGCGGACCCTGTGCGGTACATGCTGCGCGCACGAGTGGAGAGCTTGCCCTGCAGATCGGAGATCTTAGCGTTCGTGTCGTCGATCTTTGCCTGCTCGGATGCCATGGCGTCCTTTGCGGCCTGCTGTTCGTCGAGTGCGCCATAGTAATTGTCTGACGCCTGTTCCAAATCGGCCTGAAGGCTGATTAGCTGGTTGCGAACGGCATCGGCTTCGGCCTGCTTTTCAGCAGCCGTGGCGCCGAATGCGATATTCGGAGCGGCCATCGTGACAGCACCCGCTGCTGCCGCTGTGCCGATAAACGCTCGCCTTGAGAGTGCGTTTGTATGCTCGCTCACTGAGAAACCTCCTTGGTTGAGCATGCTGGTGTGTTTGGCAAAAGCAGTGCTAATGATAACACGTAGGGGAATCGCACGCTTGCGGGGTGGATTCCAATTCATAACACCAGGTCACGAGAAGACACGCTCTGCATATTCCAGCAGTTAAGGAGGAAACGTGAATGGATACGCCCGGGGGCGTGAAAGGTATTGACAGCCCTTGGAGCGTACCGTAATATACTCGTGCTCGCTGCGTCGGGGACGACGAGAAGCGAGCGGCAGCTTGATAAATACACATGAATTAAGCGTCGATCATGGGCGTGTGCCCGAGTGGTTAAAGGGGACGGGCTGTAAACCCGTTGACTCTGTCTACCTAGGTTCGAATCCTAGCGCGCCCACCATGATTGCCTGTTTAGCTCAGTCGGTAGAGCACTTCGTTGGTAACGAAGAGGTCACCAGTTCGAATCTGGTAGCAGGCACCAGTCTTTTACGGCGGTGTAGCTCAGTTGGTTAGAGCACACGGTTCATACCCGTGGCGTCACTGG